>Ga0193722_1000245_pt1 | contig 11916 bp, 6 predicted proteins | sample H2m1metaG_FD_143044 | JGI IMG/M metagenome (GOLD analysis project Ga0193722, IMG submission 143044) | Soil microbial communities from a riparian zone of the East river system, Colorado, United States - H2m1 | ecosystem: Environmental > Terrestrial > Soil > Riparian zone | place: USA: East River...
TAGCAGTGCACTCAAAGGCATAGTCTGCCCCTCTTTCCGTCAGCGTTCGCACCTTCCCTGCCGCTTCCAAAAGTCCTGCATCATCCTTTGAAGCCAGTATGGTATGTGTCGCTCCATATTTTTTTGCCATTTCAAGCCGGGAGAGATTTACATCAATGGCGATAATTTTAGAGGCTCCCGAGATCCGGGCTCCCTGAATCACGTTAAGGCCAACGCCGCCGGTACCTAACACCACCACGGACGTTCCGGCCTTTACCCTGGCTACATTCACAACGGAGCCATACCCTGTCATCACGCCGCAACTAATAATCGCCGCCGAAGGAAAAGGAATATCCACCGCTATTTTAACGCAAGCTGCTTCCCGCACCAGGGTGTACTCGCTGATCGTGCCGATACTGAACGAGCGTTCGATGGAAGTTCCATTTAATGTGCTGGCTTCAAGCCGTGCATGGCCGTGACTTATTTTATTTCCAGCTATGACTGCTGAGTTGACTTCACATAGATGTTGATTCCCCTCCTGGCATGAAAAACACTGATAACAGGGGATAGCCCAGTTAAGAATGACAGGATCACCTTCTTTCAATCCGGTAACCGTCGGGCCAACCTTTCTGACAATGCCGGCTCCTTCATGTCCCATAATTAAAGGCCTTCCCCACGACTGCGAGTCCCAATCCGTATGACAAATGCCAGCTGCTTTTATTTGTACCAGCACTTCATCTCGTTCCGGACTATCGGCAACCCGGATGGATTGAATCGAAAAGCTTCCTTTCCCATCAGCAATTGCAGCTTTCGAATCAAGCATATCTGGTCGTTAGTCTTGAGTTGTTAGTCCTGAGTCCCGGTCATGAGTTCCTAGCCTTACGGTTAGTGTGAGTCCTCGTTGTATCCAACTCAAGACTAAAACCAGGAACTCAAGACTAAAAGTAATAATTAACCCCAAGTCCCATTCCTAAAAAAAGATCAGCCTGTGATTTTCACTCAAAATACCGGCTTCTTACTATTTCAAAGGGCCATTTGACCCCTATTTTACGTCCTCTTCAATCGTTTGCGGAGAAAATAATTCATTAAATTAGCCCACCGTATGCTGGCGAACCCTCATTTTACTCTGCCCAAAACCAACCGCTTTTCTAAGGTCAACGAAGGTTCCATTAAGGATGAGGTGCTGTGGAACAGTTTTAAAAAAGGCAACGAGTTGGCCTTGTCCATGCTCTATAAAAAGTACGTTCAGCGCTTATACGATTACGGCATGAATACCTCCAGAGACCACGACCTGGTCCTGGATTGCTTACAGGAGTTGTTTTTGCGATTGTGGAACAAACGCGAAACGGTATCGGAGATAACTGCCGTCAAGCCCTACCTGTACAAATCGTTCAGAAGATTATTGATCCATCAGCTGGTTGAGCAGCGTAAGCTGTTGACATTTCTTGCCGGCCAGGCAACGGCTTTCGAATTTACACTTTCCATTGAGTCGACCCTGATCGAGGATGAAGCACGAGCGGAACGAATGAAGAACCTAAGGGCTTGTATTCAATCCCTTACCAAAGGCCAGCGCGAGGTAATCTACTTAAAATTTTTCAATGACTTATCCTATCGCGAAATCGCTGACGTTGCCGAGATCCGGGTTGATTCAGTCTACAACCTGGTTTCAAAGGCCATTGAAGTGCTCCGCAAGAAGTTGAAGTTTGCCAAGCCACTGGAATTAACCTTCTAAACCGCGGAGACGCAGGGTCGCAAAGTAGGCGCAGGGATTAAAAGAATATTTGGCCAATTTTTTCACCTGGCACGTATTGGTCACCCCCTAATAGCACAAAATTGACAAGACGGCCAGGACGCTCCAACTCTGAGAGGTACGGAATGTGAGAATTTTATTTTGTACGGATTAGATAATATTTGAAAGGTCAAACCAAATTATCTCTTGACTCTGCGCCTCCTTTGCGCCCCCGCGTCTCTGCGGTGAAAAATTTTCCCGCCAAAATGATGAGGTAAGGCCCTGATCACTCTCTTAGGGGTAAACCCGATGAAAATGATGAGGCCTTTTTGGAGAATCAGGGTGCGCGAGCATCCTGGGAAAGTGGATAAACCCGCTGAGGATCATGACACTCACCTCAAAATTGGCCTTACCCGGTTTACCCTTCCAACCGAAGATGTCTCCGACCTTTGGGAACGGATCCGGCAAAACCATCATCCGGAACACGGTAAAATCAATAAACGATCGCCAGGAATGCAGTGGTATTGGGTAGCGGCCGCTGTCCTCCTGATCGGTACTACACTTTCACTTTACCTGGCAGACCCCGGCTACGCCGAATACCGTACCGCATTTGGTGAGACAAAAACCTTCCTATTACCGGATGGTTCAACGGTCATTTTAAATGCAAATTCACACGTCACGTTTCCCAAAGACTGGGACTGGCGCCCTGTCCGCGAAATTTGGCTGGAAGGGGAAGCCTATTTTTCCGTTGTCCACAAAAAAAATCAGCAGCCCTTCAAAGTAAGTACTCAGGGTGGTATTGCCGTGGAAGTTTTAGGAACAACATTCAATGTTTATCACCGGGCTGTGGAAACAAAAGTGGTCCTGAACTCGGGACAAATAAGCCTCAGTTTTCCGGTTGACAAAAAGGAAAAAAAGATCCTAATGAAGCCCGGAGAGCTTGTTGAGTATCAAAAAGACACGTACAGCACGCGCGTGGTGGACCCCCATATATATGCCGCCTGGACAGAAAAGAAGATCATTCTGAACCAAACGTCGCTCCGCGAAATGATTCGAATGGCAAAGGACAATTACGGAATTGATATCGACGTGCCATGGGAAAAAATGCTGGACCAGACCGTTTCCGGTTCCATGCCGCTAGGGGATGCGGAAAGTTTTGTAAACCAGGTGGCAAGGGTATTTCAATTAAGAGTAGTGCATGAGAATAATAAATTTCTATTGAAAGAACAGACACAAATGAATCTTATAAACTAACCAACTATGCGAAAACTCTATTTGTTAATTGGCGTATGCAGCCTGATATCGGTTCAGGCCCTACCCCAGGAGGGTGAAGTTTATGCCTCCACGGATAAGCAACTGTCACCTGATTCAAGTCGCGTGGAATCGTATTCCCTCAAAGCGGGGCTTGGCAAACTGGAAAAACAGTTTGATGTCTCCATCGCGTACAAAGACGAATGGGTGGAGAAGAAAATGGTTCGGCAGCCCTCCGGTCATTTTTCTACCATCGAAGCCGCGCTCGGTGAATTGCTGGGTGATACGGATCTTTATTACGAGAAGGCCGGACCGGGCTTCTATGTAATATCATTGAAACGCCTCCGGAAAGCGGGAGGAGGCCAAAGCGCATCCCTTTTGAAGGTGCCTGATCTGTCGCGTGATTTTTCTTCTCTGACGTATGCCGGCCTGCCGGAAGAGAATCTGTGGTCTGTCACAAACCCGAATAAGTTCAATGAGCTTGCCATCCAGGTGAGTGGCAAGGTAACCGACGAAACCGGACTCGCGGTTCCCGGAGTCAACGTGTTGGTAAAGGGCACGGCATTGGGAACGGCCACGGATGCAGATGGTAAGTATTCCCTGACCGTGCCGGATGAATCCGCGGTGCTGGTTTTTACCTTTATTGGTTATGCTACTCAGGAAATTACAGTGGGCTCGAGAACTACTGTTGATGTATCACTGAAGCAGGATGTGAAAGCCCTGGAAGAAGTCGTAGTCACGGCATTAGGTATAGAACGATCTTCAAAAAGCCTTGGATATGCGACCTCAAAGGTGACTCCAGAGCAATTCGCCACGAACCGAACGACGAATATCATGAACTCCCTTCAAGGTAAAATTGCAGGGGTAAACATTTCCGCACTGGGCACCGGACCGGCGGGAACTTCAAAGATCCGTATCCGTGGCCAGTCTTCTATTTCCGGACAGAACAACCCCCTCATTGTTATAAATGGTGTTCCTATTGATAACACCAACTTTGGAACGAATCAAGGTAATACGGCAGGTGACACCTCCATTCCCAATAAAGGAGGGGGGGCCTCTACGGACGGTGGTGACGGCCTCTCAAGCATTAACCCGGATGATGTTGAGAGCATGACCGTCTTGAAAGGTGCCGCCGCGGCTGCATTGTACGGTTCCCGTGCGAAGGATGGCGTCATCATGGTTACAACCAAGTCAAGGGGAACGGGCAAGGGCATTGGTCTGACCTATAATATGAATTTTACGGATGAAACGCCATTGGATTATACGGACTACCAGTACGTTTATGGTCAAGGCGAAAATGGCGTTGGACCTGCATCTCCAGGCGCCCCCCCTAACCCAACTACTGGCCAATGGTCATGGGGGCCGAAGATTCAACCTGGTATGACGCAGGTATTGTACAACAATGTTACAGTACCCTACGTTGCCCAGAGGGGTATCATCAACAAGTTCTACAGACATGGTATGAACCTCACTAATACCGTTTCTCTGTCGGCCAACGGTGACAAGGGGGGATTGAATCTCTCTTTTTCAAATATGAACAGCGATGGCATTACCCCCAATAATTCGTACCAAAGAAAAACGGTCAACCTGGGGTTTGTCTACGACCTGTCTGAGCGGCTAAGCTTTAAAGGAAATATCAACTACTCCAACGAGTACAACAAAAACCCTCCGGTTGTTGCGGATCAGGACAACTCGATCCCCACATCGTTGTATGCAATGGCGAATACCATGCCGCTGGAGGTGCTCAAAGGCAATGCTTACAATGCAGGGGGTGGTGAGTATCTTTATTCCCGTTTCACAAACCGGACAAACCCTTACTGGGTTTTGAATGAAGTGAAGCAGAATATTCGCAGAGACCGGATCTTTGGAAATATTTCGGTAAAATACGATATCGCTAAATGGCTGTTTGCGCAAGTTCGTGTAGGGCAGGATTACTGGTCCCGCGATCAGGATTATATCAACCTCCCGACAGGAAAAGCGTCCCTTAACAACGGGTCCATCAATGCCTCATTACCCGGGTTTGTCAATGGCGTCTTCACGCAGGATTCGCGACGTTTCAGGGAGACGAACGTGGACCTGTTGGTATCCGGAACAAAGACCTTTGGGGACATCGGAGTCAATCTTACCGTTGGAGGAAATCAAATGGCGAGACGCTCGGATTTAAACAGTGTTCAAGTAACGGACTTTGTGGTAAAGGGACTTTATACGGTGCAAAACGGCAGGGCAAAAGATGCCGTATATGATTTGCAGGAACGGGCTGTGAACTCCGTTTATGGGTCCGCCGAAGTCAACTACAAGCGGTTTATTTATTTGAACGGAACGGTGCGAAACGATTGGTTCTCGACCTTGTCGTCGGCTAACCGCAGCATTTTATATCCTTCGGTATCGGCCAGCTATGTTTTTTCCGAATCCTTTAGCACGAAACCAAATTGGCTGGACTTCGGAAAATTCCGCGCAGCTTTTGCTGAAGCGGGCAGTGATACGGATGTGCCACCGTATTCCAACAAATTATTCTATAATGTGAATGCCAACATATTTGCAGGGCAACCCGTTGGTAATTTTGGTGCAGTCGTACCAAATGCAAATTTGAGGCCGATGAGTGTAGCAGAAACTGAATTGGGATTAGAGTTAAAGATGTTGAACGGAAGGTTAGGTTTTGATGTAGCGGTCTATCGCAAAATAACAACCGACCAAATTGTAAACGCCCAGATCTCTGACGCTTCCGGATTCACTTCCACACGCATCAACAGTGGTAAAAGTCAAAACAAGGGTATTGAAATGATGGTTAATGTCGTTCCCCTTAGGACCAACAACTTCCAATGGGACTTCACATTCAACGGAGCTTACAACATTACCAAAGTGCTCAGCTTGTTGACCACAAAGCCAGGTGAAAATATCACGGTTGGATCTCACGTATTCAATGGTTTCGTCCAGCAAATTGTTGGCCAGGAAATGGGACAAATTGTTGGCTATGGTTTCAGGAGGGACGATGGAACGATCAACCCTGACCATAAAGGGATGATTGTTTATGGCCCCAGCGGCGCTTTACCAACCAGTAAACTCATACCCTTCGGAAGTGCATTACCGAAATGGGTAGGCGGTTTCACAAACGCTTTCAGCTATAAAGGTATCCTGGCTTCCTTCCTGATCGACTTCAAATTAGGAGGCAAGGTATTATCAGGCACGAACTTCAATGCCTATCGGCATGGACTCTTAAAGGAGACCCTCGTAGGCCGGGAAGGAGGAGCCGCCGGAGAGGGCGCAGTGACCGGCGTAGGGGTCGATGTCAACAGTAATATCAATGCGGCCGTAACTGCCGCCGAGACTTTTTATTCGGTGGTCAGAGGGTCAGGTATCATTGAGCCAGTCGTTTATAGCCGGCTACTGGAAACTGCGTCAAATTTCGGTGGGATATGACTTCACAAAATTTTTCAAAAGCTCGTCTTCGATCAAAGGCCTCCGGCTGAACTTTGTGGCTAACAACGTATTGATGTTGAAAAAATGGACGCCCAATATTGACCCCGAAAGTTTCAGTTACACTTCCGACAACGTGGTCGGTCTGGAATCCCCGAGTGTTCCAACAACCCGGAGTCTTGGTTTCAATCTGAATGTTAAATTTTAACGCGACTGAATCATGAAAAAAATATTTAACCTTTGTCTGCTGGCAATGTCGTTGATGCTTATCACATCCTGTGATAAAGGGTTTGATGCACTGAATACGAGCAAAACTGCCTCCACATCGCTGGATCCTGCTCTCATTCTTAACAACGCTGTTATCAATTCCTCGCCAACATCGAGCCTTAACTACGAGATTGCAATTGTACAACAGTGGTTTAGTTCTAACTCCGGAGTATTGGTAGGCGGAAATTACAACCAGAAAAATATAACCAACACTCCGGCGAATTGGATCAACTACTACCAGAATGTCATCAAGTATACCAATGATGTAATAATAAGGACTGGATCAGACCCAAAAAAGACCAATCTCAACAGCATGGCCCGTATTGTACAGGCCAATGCGTTCATCATTCTTTCAGATACATACGGTGATATCCCGTATACCGAGGCGGGCGCGGGGTATAGCGGCCAGGTTTTCTTCCCGAAATATGAAACGCAGGAGTCCATCTATCCTAAAATAATCCAGGAACTAACTACTGCTTCAGCCGCACTCGATCCGGCTGGTACCATTGAAACGGCGGATGTTTTGTACGCTGGGAATGTCGCCCAATGGAAAAAATTCGGATATTCTCTCCTGCTAAGGGCGGGTATGAGGTTGAGCAACGCCGATGCCACCCAGGCGCAGGCCGCAGTAGCAGCAGCCTTTGCCGGTGGGGTAATTCTGGTCAACGCTGATAACGCCGTCATCAAGCACGATGCCAACTATGTCAATGGAATTGGAAACACCGTCAATGGTACAGAGTCAGCAAATTTCTATCTGGGAGAGCCTTTCGTGAACGCCCTCAAAAGCAGCAATGACCCCCGTTTGTCCGCCATCGCGGTACGGTACGTAGGGGCCACCTCTGGTCCTGACCAAAAGCCAGCAGTTGCAGACAAGACGCCAGCGAATCAATTTGGAATGCCGGTCGGGAGCGACGATCCTTCTGCACAGGCGGCGGCAGTTGCGGCAGGGCTAGGAAGCAGATATGCGTTCAGCCAGGTAGACCGGACTCGTTTGGTGAAACGAACATCACCAATGTTTCTAGTAACGGCAAGTCAAAACAACCTGATGCTTGCTGAAGCAGCAATTAAGGGATGGGTCCCTGGTGGTAGTGTTGCCGCCTCGACCTATTTTACTGCTGGCATAAAGGCCCATATGGACCAGATGGCGACATATGACGTGGGCTCGACCGTTCTTGCTGCCGACAGGGACGCCTATGCAACAGCAAATCCTCTTGACATATCAACGACGGCGGCTTCCCTCGCACAAATTGGTTATCAATATTGGATCTCTTCTTTCCTTAATGGACCCGAAGCCTGGGCTAATTTCAGGCGGACGGGGTTCCCGGTGTTGTCAGCCAATCCATACCCGGGAAGCGAGGTCCCGGGAGCATTCATCAATAGAATTACGTATCCCCCTTCTGAGATTTTGGTGAATAGCGCTAACGTTCAGACGGCCATATCAAACATGGGCGGTGATGGTTTGAACATCAAAGTTTGGTGGAATAAGTAAATCGAGTTTACGTCTCAGGACATGGGCAACCTTACTGGTTGCCCATCCTTTTGAGTCAATTCCTTAACCGGCAGAATAGCTGTTTCAATGGAATGGCAAATGAATCCGATGTCGTTAGCTTTCCTCGCGGGATATCAAGGTCAATCCCTTGAGAAAGGACAGCATAAATAATTTACAAATCTTAAACCTTAGACAAAATGATTAAAAATGCAATGCTAGTACTACTGCTTGTTCTCGGCAGTTTTTATTCGAAGGGTCAGCGCGTCGGTGCATCACCGGAGTATATTAAAGCGCTGACTTCGGAATGGAAGGGAGAGCGCACGGCGGACGGAAGACCGAAAGTATCGGATGCGATCCTGGCGCGATTAAAAAATATTTCAATGGAAGAAGCCTGGGGTGTATTGCGCAACAAGGGCTACATGAATCAATTTGAAAATGATTGGACGATCATCCTGCCCGACAGCGCCATGACCGGACGCGTGGTCACGGCCCAATACATGCCGCTCCGTCCTGATCTTCAGAACCAGGTGAAAGAACAAGGCAAGGTGGAAAACCGGGCGCAAAAAGGCGGAACCAATTCGTGGCCAATTGATATCTTAGTCACCGGCGACGTGTATGTGGCCGACAGCTACGGCAAAATTGCCGACGGCACACTGATCGGCGATAACCTGGGCAATTCCATTTATGCCAAGTCGCAAAGAGGGGTGATTTTTTATGGATCGGTTCGCGACATGGAAGGCCTGAATGAGATAAAAGGCTTTAATGGCTGGATCAAAGGTCACGATCCTTCTTATATCAGCCAGATGATGCTGACCAGCATCAACGCTCCCATCCGCATCGGACGGGCTACCGTCTTACCCGGTGATGTCGTGTTGGCCAAAAAATACGGTGTCATCTTCATCCCGGCCCACCTGGCAGAAGAGTTGGTGATCACTTCCGAAGTGACCATGCTCCGCGATGAATTTGGCCACCTCCGGCTACGTGAAAAAAAGTATCTGGCCGGAGAGATCGACAGCGAATGGAGTGACGCTATTAAAAAGGATTTTCTGAATTGGCTTAACAATTATCCCGGCAAATTGCCGATGACAAAGAAAGAACTAGATGACTATCTGAAGAGCCGGAATTATTAATACAGAATGAATTTTGAATTACCCTAACTACCAACACAATGAAAAGCATCGTTCAACAAATTGTAAAAAAGAATAAGGAACGGGAGAACGCTGAAGCAATTGCCCGTCAGGCGGAAATCGACAGTCCCTCGACCCATAATAACCGGCGCAGCTTCCTCAAAAAGACTGCCCTCGGCGGTATGGCCATGACCGGTCTGGTAGGATTGACTTTTGAAGACACGATGGCCCAGACTACGTCAAAAGTGCAACGCGCATCAAGTCCGTCCGAATTGAAAATTACGGATCTGCGCTATTGCGTAACAACCGTATTGGGGCGCACTGCCATTATCCGGATCGATACCAATCAGGGCATTTACGGATTAGGAGAAGTCCGGGATGGAGCCGATCCGCGTTATGCCCTGATGCTGAAGAGTCGCATCCTCGGTGAGAACCCGTGTAACGTAGAGAGAATATTCAAGATCATTAAACAGTTTGGTGGCCCTGCCCGTCAGGCGGGTGGAGTGTGCGGCGTTGAAATGGCGCTGTGGGATTTATGCGGCAAGGCCTATAACGTACCGGCCTGGCAGTTGTTGGGTGGAAGGTACCGGGACTCTATCAGGATCTATGCCGATACGCCCGAAGCAAAAAGCCCCGAAGAACAACTGAAGCTGATCAAGTTTCGCACAGAAACACAGGGGTACTCCTGGTTAAAAATGGATGTGTCCATCGGTGAGCTTATCAATATACCCGGAACACTCGTCAATCCTAACATATTCAAGGAAGGGACCAGCCAATGGCAAGGAGGATATATGGCCTATAGCAATACCCGGCATCCCTTCACCGGTATCCAAATCACAGAAAAAGGATTGGACGAAATGGCGAGAATTGTCGAGAATGTGCGCAACATGGTGGGGTATGAAATTCCGCTTTCCACCGATCACTATGGACACATTGATCTCAACAATTGCATTCGGTTGGGGAGAAAACTTGAAAAATACAGGTTGGCCTGGTTAGAGGATATGGTGCCCTGGCAAATGACCGAACAACTTAAAACCATATCGGATGCGTTGGAAACACCACTGCTCACCGGAGAAGACATCTTCCTGCTGGAGAACTTTAAAGCGCTGATCGATACCCATGCCGTGGATATTATCCACCCCGATCTGGCATCCTCCGGCGGACTGCTGGAGACAAAACGGATTGGTGATTACGCCGAAGAAAAGGGTATCGCGATGGCCATGCACCAGGCCGGAACACCTGTTTCGTTTATGGCCAATGTACATTGCGCCGCGGCTACTCAAAACTTCCTGGCACTGGAACATCATTCCGTGGATTTACCCTGGTGGGAAGGTTTGGTAAAAACCACGGACAGCAGAAAATTGATCGTCAAGGGCTATGCGCCGGTTCCACTTTCAGCACCGGGACTTGGCATTGAACTCATCGATGAAGAGGTGAAGAAACATCTTCACGCATCCGATACGACCTATTTTGCGCCCACGAAGGAGTGGGATGAAAAGCGGTCGCACGACAGAACCTATAGTTAACATTTTATAATTTAAAATTTAAGGTTTAAAATTTAAGATTGGGGGAGCCCCTAATTTTGAATTTTAAATCTTGAATCGTAAGTTTTTTCATGCCACAGAAATCCAAAATTGCATTGTTCCTGTCCGGTAGTTTTCTCGCCGGCTACCTTATTACAACACCCATAGGCCTATACGAATACGCCGGGTGGTTGCTGGTAGGATTTTTTATATCCCTTGCCATCCTCTTTCGGGCATACGAAATTCTGAAAGGCTATAGTTTCACCATCATGATTTTTGCAGCGGTCAGCGCTGCGATGTATTACCCTCAATTCTTTGTTGTTGCCGGCGACTTCAAATTTTCCAGGCTGATCATACCCCTGATGCAAATTATTATGTTTGGCATGGGTACCAGTCTGAGCTTGAAAGATTTTGCCCGTGTCCTGCAAATGCCAAAGGGAGTCATCGTAGGCGTACTCTGCCATTATACGATCATGCCCCTGGTGGGATTAGCCATCACGAAGATCTTTACGTTTCCGCCGGAGATTGCTGCCGGGATCATTCTAATTGGAAGTTGCCCGAATGGACTGGCTTCGAACGTGATGTCTTACCTGGCCAGGGCAAACCTGGCCCTGGCGGTCACGCTCACTGCTGTCTCAACACTGCTTGCTCCCTTAGTCACTCCCCTTTTGATGCAATTACTGGCCGGTCAATATGTGTCTATTGATTTCTGGGCCATGATGACAGACATTTTGAGGATCATTATTCTGCCGATCGGGGTCGGGCTGATCTTCAATTATTTTCTGCATGGCAAATTTAAAATGCTGGATGACATCCTGCCCGTGCTGTCGATGACCGGTATCGCCCTCATTATCGTAGTGATCACGGCGGCAGGCCGAAATGCGTTGTTGGTTGTAGGGCCGCTCCTGATTTTGGCCATGCTGACACACAATCTCACAGGTTATTTTCTTGGGTATTGGTCAAGCCGGCTCTTGCGCATGCCAGAAGTCGATTGCCGGACCATTGCCATTGAAGTTGGATTGCAGAATGCGGGCCTGGGCTCAAGCCTGGCCCTGGCGATGGGAAAGCTCACTACCGTGGGCCTCGCTCCGGCCGTGTTCGCACCCATTATGAATATCACGGGATCGTCGCTGGCGT
>Ga0193722_1000246_pt1 | contig 11908 bp, 17 predicted proteins | sample H2m1metaG_FD_143044 | JGI IMG/M metagenome (GOLD analysis project Ga0193722, IMG submission 143044) | Soil microbial communities from a riparian zone of the East river system, Colorado, United States - H2m1 | ecosystem: Environmental > Terrestrial > Soil > Riparian zone | place: USA: East River...
ACGCCCACATGGTTGTGCGGCGCCCGGTCGAGTTCGATGACGATTTCGACTTCAACACCGACGCTGCGCTGTACAAGTGCACAACCAGATTCCTCATCTGGTTCGTGGACTGGCGCGGTTGGGTCGGCGTCAACCCCACCTAAAGGGAGGGGCCGATGACGACCAAGATGTTCGGTGCTCCCTCGACAAGCCGCGCACACATGTACAGCGCGGACCAGCTCACTCCGTTCGATGTGGGCGGAATCGTCGAGATGCACGCAGCGAAGGTAGCGCTCAACATCGGTGATTTCGTGTACTTCGGTCACGATCTCACCGTAACGAAGAGCCTTGGCTCCTCCTACTACCAGGCGCGCTTCGCTGGCGTCGTGGTTGGAGGGAAGCTGACTGATGACGATGTGGTGTTCGATCCGGGCGCCATCGGAGTCGCAGCAGCGGCTGCAGCAGATCGTGTCCTCATCATGCGTCGCGGAGTCTGTTGGTGTGTCGCGGATGCCACTGGTATTCTCAAGGGCAACGCAGTCACTGCTGGACGTACTACCGCTGGTCGCGTGATCGGAGATATGAAGTCCAGTTTCGCTCGCACCGTTGCTGGCCTCGCTATCAAGGCCGGTGCCAGTGCGATTGTCAAGGCTGTCAACGTCACGCAGACGCAGGTGGCTGGAGTTCAGGGAACTGCAACAGCAGCGAACCTGGACCAGGCAGCACTCGCAGGAACCGTGGTGAATCTGACTCATAACGTGTGGGAGTTCAGGATCGCCGCAGATGGTACAACGGTCACTTCGGCGTTTGGTACTGCTGGAGCAACTCGCGATGCCATCGTGTTCCCGACTGGTTCCGCAACACTGGCGACTCTCGGGTATGTCTTCATCAACCCGACTGGCACTGGCAACTTCGTCGGAGGCACCACTGCTCTGGACGATGCCACTGTGGTCCCGAACGCAGTTTACGTCGATCTTGTCGGCGTTGGCAAGCCTCTCGGATGGGCGCTGCAGGATGGTGGAGCAGCTGCTTCCGCGGTGCTCGTTTTCATCGACATTTGATTCCAAGGAGTTCCTTATGCGGCAGTCCCTGATCGTAGGCGCAAGGCCCATGTTCGTGAAGGGTCGTCAGTTCCCTCGCGTACCATTGGAGAAGGGGTCGTGGAAGATCGAGTCCGAGAACGTCAACGAATCAAAAATTCGGCTCACTATCTACACCCCTACTCCTGTGGACGGCGGAGTGATGATGATCCCAAAAGTAGTGGAGATGCCTCCTCTCCCAGATGCTTTCCTCGTTCTGGGACCTGTCGAAATCTCCGCTGAAATTGTTCATGCAGGAAGAGAAGCTCACGTCAGTCTCTTTGCCTACCCACAAGGTCAGGAATAATGGGCATCCTCACAACGCAGTTGCTATCGAAGCTTCGTAAGGCGACTGGTCTGCAGGATGCAGACGATATGACTGATGCCGAGGGCATACTGCTCTTGAATCAGTCATATTGGGAGATCATGGACAAGTATCCGTTCAAGGAGAAGGAAGTACGAGTTACCTTCCCCACGGTTGCTGGTGTTCGCAATTACAACGCTCCTACGCCTTTCGAGGCACTAAGACACCTCGCCATTGTCAATCCAGATGGCAACGCACACACTCCACTTGATCAGATCAGTGAAGATGTGTACGAACAGGAGTACGACGAAGATTCTGACATGCGGGCCATCCCGACGAAGTACATCCGAGAGGGTTGTCAGATTCTCCTCTTCCCTACTCCAGACGCAGCGTATACACTCACGATGCGATACTGGACCACGCTCGACGATCTGACAACAGCCATGAATCCAAACATGCCACAGAGCTGGCATGAGATCATTCTTTTCGGTGGAATCTGGCGTGCTTTCATCGAGATCTGTGGTGACTACGTGAGGGGTATGGGAGCTAAGAACTTCCAGCAGTCCCTCATCAACAACGCTGTTCCTGTCCAGGCGAAGGAAGAAGAGAACAATCCTCGTGCTGGATTAGAAGTCATCGTCCCGAGTTATCCATAATGCCAGGCTCTTGCGGAGGACTAGTCGTAACACCAGACGCTGTTGCAGGAATCCTCACTACAGAGGATACTGGAACAGACCTAGTTACGACTGGTAATCTTGCAGCGCTCAGTATCGTAGCGGGAGGCGTTACTTGCTGTTCGGAAGCTGTCGCAACCGTAGGCGTGAAGTATAACGCTCAATGGCAGAACGATGGCGCCGTACAATACAACGCAACGGTGAACTGATGCCAGCTCCTGCTGTCGTACCTTGGATTCAATATAACGAGGATGTTGTTGGGGAAGCAGAACCCAACGGCGTAATCGACGTAAGTAATCGTCCTCTGAAATTCATCATGACCCAGAGTAGTGTAGCTCTTACAGCTACTTTCCCTGGTTTCATGGTACTTTACCAGGGATCAGCCAATCCTGAAGGTGTGCAGACAGCTAACATCGGTCACGCCTTCGTAGACACAACCGGACAGGTTTTCTACCTCAAGATGACTGGTGTAGGAAATACAGGATGGATAGCCATCGGAGGTAATCCATTCGGTAACGGTTCTCCTGAAGGTGTGGTAACAGCACCAATTGGTAAACTGTACGAACAGCGTGATGCTGCAAGTGCAGCTAATGCTGTGTGGATCAAGGCAACAGGAACAGGTAATACAGGCTGGCGTCAGAACACAGGCTTTGTCAAACTTACTGACAATGCGATTGTGCTCACCGGCACGACCGCTACCTTCACTGCTACCGTTACTGACAGCATCACTATCGGTAATGGTAATACAATCGCTGCTATCAATACGATAGCGATTGGGACAGGCGCATCTGTATCTGCTGCTGATGGTATTTCTGTCGGTAGAGCAGCTACTGTTGCGGCGCTCGCAGTTGGTGGCATCGTGTTCGGTCAGGGTTCAACAGTAGCTGCAGGAGCTACAACTGGTGGTATCGTCATCGGCACTGCATCAACATCAGCTGCGCAAGGGCAGATCGTCATTGGACGAGCTATTACTGGTTTGGCAGCTGGAATAGGGAATATCTACATCGGGGACGGAATCACAGTCACTGGTGGTGGCGGCCCCAACGTAGTAGCAATCGGAAAAGGAATTAGCACCGGTACAGGTACTAATACCATTATTGGAGCAAATGCTTCAGTAGTTGGTGGTACTGGTGTTTGTATTGGTCAAGCCTCTTCCATCCTCGTCGGCGGTAGCTCTGGTAGTGTAGCGATTGCAGGTAACATAACTACAGCTGGCGGCCAGAACTCGATTGCCATCATAGGTACTTGTACTGGTGGTAATCAGAACGTATGCATCGGTTCTGCTGCAAACTGCAGTAATGATAACACCATCGCGATTGGTGGACACTCTTCTACTGGCCCAATAGCTAGTGGCGCTGGTGGTATCGCGATCGCTGCATTCTCACAAGCAACTGCTTCTGAATCGCTTGCCATCGGCTTTGCATCACGCTCTACTCACGCAGCTTCAATCTCACTAGGTCGCGCACAATCCATTCAGGCGAACGAGTTTACTGTCGGTGGATCGAATGGACTGATTTCACAGTTCAGATTCAACGTAGACTCAAGTGGTACACCACAGGCGTTGACGTTCAGGATCTCGGATGCATCTGGCTCCAACATTGCAGGCGCCAACTGGACTCATATCGCCTCGCGTAATACTGGTTCAGGTGCAGCTGGCCAACATATCTTCCAGGTAGGAGCAGTCAATGGGACAGCAACAAGTCTCGGCGCGGCGACAACTACATTTATCGTTGACCGCACTGTGGCTGTTGGCAGCGCTGTTGCAACTGAGACTGCTCTCACTGTCACCATCGGAACTACAGTCACAGGTGGAGTTGGCCGCATCATTAACGCCGCTGCAACTGTTACGGCCGCTGCGAATAACGATGTGATGGTTGGCATCAGGAGTGCACTGACTGTCAGCATCGCAGCGTTCACTGGAACTGTAGCTGTCGGCTTAGATATTGCGACTGTCTCCGGCGCAGCTACAAATCTCGCCTTCCGATCAGCTACTGGTCGTGCTTTGCTCGGTACAGCGACTGTGAACACTGGAAACACGTCAGGGCTAACAATCAGTCAAGCGGGCGCTGATGACGAGATTTTAACTCTCAAATCGTCTGACGTGGCGCATGGTGTAACAACTGTAACTGAAACTGATACCTACGGTTACTTCCGTAAGCGTGTTGCGAACGGAGGATTGGCCATCGTAGGACTCAATGCAGATGGGACTGACAAGTCTGGCATCAGCTTTAGTGGTATCGTAACAGTTACAGATACTGTAAAGAGCAACGCCGCCCGAGCAGCCTTTGGACTCGATGGACAGCTCAAGTCTGGTACTGGTACAACGTCGTTGGGAGCTAACGCGAACATCGCATACTTCGCTGACAATGGTACAACGAGATTCATTCTCGATGCTGACGGAGACTCCCATCAAGATGTTGGCACATCCTGGACCAACTTCGACACTCACGACGACGTTGCGCTGCTGAACAGATTGTCAGCTCACGTCACACGGCGAGATGATCCGCTTCGCGATTCATTTGGACGCTGGTTGAGTGAATCCAAAGCTGATCTTGAGCAGCTAAAGTTGGTCACGTTCAACGAGGATGGTCATCACTTCGTGAACATGAGTCGTCTCACGATGCTTCACACAGGCGCCATTAGGCAGCTCGCACAGCGATTCGAGCGTATCGAAGCGGTGCTTAAGCTATTGCCAGCGTGAAGAAGTCTAGGCGGAAGTACCCCGGCTTTCTCAAAATTCACAAGGATAAGGTTATGCGCTACCTGTATTTCACAACACAGGCAGGTCTCACAGATCCAGGCAATACATACGAGACTATCTACGATTCACTCCTCAATTCACCCAAAGGCTATGAGGGCATCGGAGAGGCCAGACTCGTTACCAAGGTCTTTGACAAGCTAGAGCTTCTTGGTGAAGCCACGAAGCGAAATGGACAAGATACATTCAGCTTCAAAGGTTCGCCAGGCATGATTGGCATGGTAGCTCTAGAAGACGCTGAATACGATCTCGTCGTCAGCGTCATGAAGTCCTTGCGTTGGACTGGAGCTTACGCCAGAAAAGCAGTGCAACTTCTTGAGTGGCTTGAGAAGGCTCCTACATCCTTGGAGGAAGCTCGTGCTGATGTTCCTGCTGCAGGATAACGCACCGCCGTCAACGGTGATGAATGGTTGGGGAGTTCTCAATACACTCCTTAACATTCTTGGTCCAGCGCTCATTATCTTCGTCCAGTGGTTCGTGGCGAAAGGAGTGAAGGCGAAAGCTGTTGAACAAGCTGTATCTGTAAATAACAATCTGGACAAGATCCATGACGCTGTAAACGGCGGACTGCAGGATGCCAAGAATGAGGCAATCGCAGCGAAGAACGAAGTCGTTGCTCTTCGTAAGCAACTCCATTCGGCAGGGATAGCTCCTCTACTCCCTGACACACAGAGCGACAGATGAGTGGTTTCAGTGCAGAAAGTGAGAAGAACCTTGAAGGCGTTAATCCAAAGCTTGTAGCCGTCTGTCGTGAGGCTATCAAGATCTTCGACTTTAAGGTGCTAGACGGTGTGAGGACACCAGAGGAGCAGCGACTGAACATCGCGCGTGGAGTCTCGTGGACCACCGACAGTAAGCACTTAGTTCAACCAGATGGCTTCAGTCATGCTGTTGACCTTGGACCATACCTACCAGTCATTAGCGGGATTGACTGGAAAGACACCGAGATGTTCTGTGTGTTAGCAGGTGTGATGTTTGCCTGCGCTTTCAAACTTGGTGTTAAGTTGAGATGGGGAGGTGACTGGAACCAAAACAATCGCACAACGGACGAGCACAAGAGGGACTACGGACACTTCGAGACTCAGGAGGCAGCATGACATGGAATGTGAATACCTTTGCGGATCGAATGAAGATCCCGCATTGGCTAGGTTGGGTACTTCAAGGAGCACTTGTCATCCTGATCATCGCTGCGTTGTTTTGCAGCAAAGCGTATGCACAGGCTCGACCTCCGATCCTGATCTCAGGCTGGTCCTCTTTCGTGGTCAATGGACCTGACAGTACGATGAAGCTCGGATCGAGGGTCGTGCTCACTGGCTTCACGCCAACTGTAGTACGATTCGATTCCAGTACTACAGGAACGACACTCTACTGTTCACTAGTCGTAAGCAGACGACCAGGGACAGTGTTTCCGTTCCCGCACCTCCTTACCAGGCTCAGGTGGTCTACAAGGGTTGTGCCCAAGTAGAACGCGGTGGGAGGAGCAGTACTGTAAAATATCCTGCATCTCCACTCTGTTGGACGTGGCCCTTCGTCAGGACCGCACCAGTCGGAAGCATGGATACCCTGCTGCGTATCACAATACGTCCTCTAGGACCGAAGATCACTGCAGACAGTGGTGGCACCTGTCATGCATGGCAGGCTTCACACCCAGGAACAAGTCCTTGGATCATAGTCAACTCTAAGGCAGTACCTGCATGTGAACACACAGACAGCGCTACCAAGGTGCTCACTATTTCTCTCTGGCAATACTGTGCGTTCTACGAGAAGAAGGACGGCTCGAAGGGTAAGACCATCAACTCCTGGAACAATCCGTATTGTGAGGAACAGTTCCAGAGTTGGATCAACGAGTCCAGCGGCTGATGGGGAGGAGGGATGCTCGTCTGGATTCCGCTAGGCGAAAGGAGGCGGTTAAAGCTTATCGGGCTTCGCGGACGCAGAAGGAAGGCATGGACATTTCTTCTGCAGAAAAGCATCGTGTACCCATCGCCAAGGTTGACAGATCGAAAGTTAAGATCTGTCAGGGGTATAAGCTATAGAACACCAGAAGAGTATTACGATCTTCTGTGCTGGGAAGTGAAACAAAGAAAGGCAGCTTACGATCAGTGAGCTGCCGAAAGTGACCTCTTCTTTATAGGATGAAGATGAGCGACGATAAGGAAGGACCAGTACCAGAGAGAGTCTCACACGAGATAGTACAGGCTGCTCCTGCTACGCGCTTAATTCTTGACAAAGCGTTCGTGGCGAAGATGCACGGAGCTACGCCTAGTGTTGAGAATCTCGAGAAGTTCACTGGTACTAACGTCGCTCCTGTAACTGTTACCAACTTCTTAAAGGGACAAGAAGGACAAGTCATCAAGATCAGGGGCGATGGTCAGATGACCATTACTCATGGTACAAAGATCAAAACCAGCACAGCAGCGAATAAGCTTCTCACTGCTGATAAGATGTATAACTTCACTTACATCAGTGGCATCTGGTACGAGGATGCTGATGATGGCGGTGGAGGTATAGGCCCAACAGGACCAGCAGGAGCAATTGGTCCAATCGGACCTCCAATGATGGATATGTTGTCTCCTGAAGAACCGATGATTATCCCAGGATCACCAGGGACGCCTGGGTCAGCCGGCTCACCAGGAGCAAGCATCATCGGGCCAATGGGAGCGCCAGGGCAAGACGCTGATCCACCAGAAGATGCGATAGTAATTCCAGGGCCAATGGGTCCTTCTGGAATAGGAATACGAGGTATCCCTGGACAGGATGCTGATCCTCCTGAAGACCCACAGGTTATTCCTGGTCCAGTTGGACCTTCTGGAGCGGCAATAGTAACACTGTTGACAGCTGAAGTTAGCCTGGCAACTGCTCCAAGAGCGCGTCGAGGCGGTAGATTTGACATTGCTGGATCTGGGATGACAGTTGGTAAGCCAGTACTGATAGGACAGGCTAACGGTCCTTACACTGGTAAAGGCACTCTGGAAGATGAAGCAGAAATGGATCAGGTCACAGTCACAGGGAAAGTGTTTAGTGCGACAGTGATTCGTTGTTACTGGGAAAGTAATCATCAAGTTCGAGGTAACTTCAAGTTCGATTACGCTGTCTCGGCATAAGGAGATAACATGGCGGTTCTCGAAGGCGGCGTATCTGCATCACTAGCAAGCGTTGGAGTGGAATCGTTTGTTCCACTTCACGTGAGACAGACACCTATTCCAGCTGGAGCACTTGGACATTATCGAGTGAATCATCGCTGTGCGCTCATCGCTACACAAGCGGCCAATTCACGGCTGTTCGAGTTTCGCAATACCCATGCAACGAATCTGATTATACCGACGCGGTGTGTGCTCAAGTGGATACAGACTGCTGCGCACACAGCTGCCATCGAAGACAGCCTCGACATTTTCAAGGTAACTGGTTTCAGCGTGTCAGATACTGTGAATACAGTTACACCAACAGTCTCACGTAAGCGGACCAGTATGGCTGCGGCTCCTGGTAACGCTGAGATTCGCGGTGTGACAGTTGCCGGTGCCGCGGCAGGAATGACTGGTGGAACACTCACCAAGGATGGTGGTACGCTTGCACAGCTTCCACAGTGGTTACTGCTCGCGCTACCGACAGCTAGTACGGTGATCGCAGCAATGTTGGATGCGTTCGATGACGTGAATGGAACTCATCCTCTTGTACTTGTGCAGAACGAAGGCATCATCATCGAAAACAGAGTTCTCCTAGGCGCTGCAGCCGGATCGAGTCTGTACATTGATTTCTCGTGGGCTGAAGTCACAGCCTTCTAACCTGGGAGAAGAAAATGCAGAATAAGATCGAAAGGTTTGGGCCTGTTGCACTGAGCAACACCCTGACCACGAACATCCTGACTCCAGCAGCTGCTGGTGGAAGTGGTGTGGGATACACTCCCACAGCGTCATACATCATCCTGAAGCATGCTCGCATCGTGAACAAGACAGGTGGCGCTGTTACCTGTTCATTCTGGCTCGGTGGGACTGGCGGCAATGTCGCAGGAACAGAAGTCATCGGTCAGGGACTCTCTGTTCCTCCCAACTCTTACGTAGACTGGTACGGCCAGCTCATCATCAAGAATGGTGACTTCTTGGTTGGTGGTGCCAGCGCCGCAACTTCTCTATCCTTCGAAGCTGAAGGAGAGGTTGGGTTGGCGTAATGGCATATTCTCGAGGGTGGAGTGACAGTACACCGGCAGGCTCTAGGGCGGCGAACCAGATCGACGATGCCATTCGTGAGAAGTGTGTAGACATTCACGAGCGAATGGATTCGACGTTCGCTAATGACTGGACAGCTGATCCTGTTGTAGCGAAGCCAGAGATCAAAGGGAACGTGGTTGGAAAGAGACTGTACATTCCTGGCCATGCTTTCCAGGTAGATTCTTCCTTCGCTGCAGCATCAGCGTATGCCAGTGGTGCGCCGTTCAGTGGACTTCAGATAAATTCTGCAGATCCAGCAATCGGAGGACCACTGATTCTCCCACCAGCATCTGTGGTGGTCATCACGAAGATTCGGTGGAGAGTGACTAACGTAGATACAGCTGCACTCTCGATGACTCTGTACTCTGTTCTCTTTGCTGTAGCTGCAACAAGAGTACAAGAGCATACGATGGCAGGTGCGTTGGCAGCTGACACGATCTACGACAGTGGTACAATCGCTGTCAACACAGATAACAAGATGCTCTACTTGGCCATCGACAAGACTTCTGGTGCAGCCTACAAGCTCTGGGGTGTCGAGATTACTTACGACGTTCGAGATTGCCGGTTTACTGTGTAATGGACTTCAAGAACGCGCGACCTTGGCCCCAGAGTAACAGAAACCCGATGGTTATCGGTAAGAACACTGTGCCTGGGAAGTCCAAGTTCATTGCGGATCGCGTCAACTCTGGCATGATCACAACCATCGATCCTGCAGACATTCCTCCGTCTGCACTTCAGATGTGTCGAAACGCCAGAGTTAGGTTCGATGTAACTAAGCGTCGTCCTGGTCTGGTGTTGCTCACTCCAACCAAGCCCAACTCAAACTCTGTAATTGGGATGATGTTCTTCAAGAAGAACGATGGTAACTCGTATTACCTTCGTTTCTCTCCAACCACGATTCATGAGCGTACTGGTGGATCGTGGACGAATTACACTGCAGGAGCAGGAGGCTCACTGCTCGGCGGCGCTTTTGATTACATTCAAGCTGCAGTGATCTTGGATCGTCTGGTGTTTGCCAACAACGGAGTAGATGTACTCCAAGAGGCAGACATTACTGCCAAGACATACAAGGCGCTCGGGAACGCTCCGAAGTATAAGTATATCACTGGTTTCTTCAACCGTGTGGTAGGTGCGAACCTCGTAGCGCTCACCAACAACGGAGCACAGATCGGATGGTCCGCGGACGGTGTTCCAACTGAATGGGACCCACTCGTAAATGAGACTGCCGGTTCGTCTCCACTTGTAGACTCTCCTGGAGACCTTGCTGACTTCATCACAGGTGTCTTCGGCTTCACGAACGTCATGGTTGTACTTCGTGAGAAGAGCATCTGGTTGGCGAACAAGCAGGCGATTCCATCGAATCCGTTCTACTTCTACAACGCTTTCCCAGGTGTAGGCTGTGACTGTCCATACTCGGCGGCGATCACACAGAACAGTATCACATGGGCTGACCGGCGCACAGGTACAATCTGGAGCTATACACCTGGAGCAGAACCAATCCCCATCGGTAGACCCATCGAGAATCATCTGTTCGATGGTCTATCGGATTCAGCTCGTATCTTCGGTTCTGCTGATCCGATCCAGAATGAGTACACAGTCTGTATCCCACAGGTCTCCGGTAACTTCGTGATCTGTTGGACGTGGAATTTCAGAACACAGTCTTGGGATAAGGACGAGTATGAGGCTATCACAATCGCGAGTAACGCCGATCTGCCGACTGCCGTTACAACCATTGATGAGCTTCCTGGGACTATTGATGGGTTATCAGGCACAATCGACAGCCTATCTCCTACACAGATCAATACCCCAGTTCGAGCTTTTGGTCGTAGTGACGGGGAGATTGTTCTGGAGACACAAGACGACAACCTTTGTGTTGATCCTCCATTCTCAGGATCACTTGGGACGTATCAGACTGAACTTCTCTCCAAGTCTTATACACTTCCGTCTGACGATGTTTACATCGCAGAGATTCGAGTAGATATAATCCCACGCGCTGCTGGCGCGGTGACATTCGAGTACAGTAAGGATGGGGGAAAGACTCTCAACACTGTGTCGAAAACCATTGTAATACCGGCTTCTCGAATTGGAAAGCCGACTAACATACATTGGATTCGACAGATCAAGTGCAGAAAGTACGCCTGGCGACTCACCGCATCAACAGGGCAATTCGATGTGGTGGCTTATGAAGTTCACGTTTACAAGAGTGGAGAGTCACAGCAATGATCGACATGGGTATCGAGCCGATCCTCACCGCTGTCTGTGAAGAGCCAGAGGGAACTATCACTCGGAATGTCTATCCTCTCCAGTTGACTGTGGAGAACCTCAAGATGTTCTGGGAGAAGTCTCGAGGATTCAAGTACATCTTCGACAGGAACGTGAACGGAGACTTCAAGACCTTCTGTGAACTATTCCTCTACAACGGTCCTGGTGGTGAGTTGTGCAGTAACGGACTCTTCTGGGTGATCGATGATTGGGTTGGTATCTTCTACATGACCCGTATCAGACCTGGGAACGATGCCGAAGTTCACTACACCTTCTTCGACCGGCGCCACAAAGGAAGAATCGAACTGGCGAAGGAGATGTTGAGATACGTCTTTCGTAAGTACAACTTCCGTCGTCTGTCAGTAGAGATACCGTTGTATAGCACGAAGCACGCTTTCGAGTTCATCACGCTCGTAGGATTCAAGAAGGAAGGTCGTCGCCGCAAAGCCATCTGGCACAACGATGACTGGTTTGACATAGCGGAGTTTGGCATCCTCAAGGAAGAAGCACTCCTTGGTAGGGGCGACAACAGCGAGTCTCGTTGGGATACGTTCAGGCAACCTAAGGAGGCAGCTCTAGATGGGAGCTAAGTACAAAGAGCACGGTGCAGAAGGTCTGCAAGGGCTCTCAAGTAACTGGATCAGTGG
>Ga0193722_1000247_pt1 | contig 11900 bp, 3 predicted proteins | sample H2m1metaG_FD_143044 | JGI IMG/M metagenome (GOLD analysis project Ga0193722, IMG submission 143044) | Soil microbial communities from a riparian zone of the East river system, Colorado, United States - H2m1 | ecosystem: Environmental > Terrestrial > Soil > Riparian zone | place: USA: East River...
ACTTGGCGGTGACGGGACCGAAGAAGGTCAACACATAGGGACCTGTCGCCGCATTCTGGATGTTGAGCTTAATGTCCTTCGAGCAGAACATCCGGGGTGTCGAGTTGATGACAAGGGAAATACCGTCGTCGGACAGTGTGGACAAGCTAAAGAAACTGTTGGGTTGTTTCACCGCATCCAATAGTTTCTCATAGTTTACCGTACCCTGGTTATCGTGCGCGATGTATGTGATATCGTTGTAGGTAGTGTTCGACATGCGGATAGCCAGTACATCGGTTATTCCATCTGCACCCGCAGGGGAACCGGTGCGATAATAGGTGCCTCCTTCAGTTGACTTAGCACCTTCGGCGATTGACAAAGCGGGGCTTGCATTGGCCTGGACCCAGAACGCCTGGCCTGACGCGATGATGCCGTTTGCCAGGAAAGGCTGGCCGGGCACAAGATCTCCGGTCGTAATACCAGGGCGATAAACGAACCATTGAAACTGCGTACCAAAATTGTGACGAGCATAAATGGTGGAGGTAATGTTGGTCATCACGGGCCATCCCGCGCCCTGCGCACCGGTCCATTGAATCGCAGAAGGAAACGGATTGCCCAACAGGTTCCAGCCATCATTCGGCGCCGCCGATCCGGGCGTAAGGGTGAAGGGAATTGTTCCCTGATTAGGTGCACCTGTTGCCTGCCAGGTGGTGGGGTTTGTGCCTTCCCGGACAAAAATAGTGTATCCTTTTCCGCGTCTTAAGGTATCCTGGCTGGTTCCTCCCGAGGCAGGGAAGTTCACATAGTTAGGTTCCGTATAGGAAAACATCGAGGCAGCGGTACCCAGGCCGGTGCTCGCGCCTGTAAATGTTCCAGTGACCGGAATGTATTGCTCCAATGAGGCTACAGTAAACCCCTTCACCGGCGCAGAAATGGAACGATAGATTGTACCGAGGCCGCCGTTCATGTAGCGTTGGGTAGTAATACTGCCGGTGATCCGGGCCCCTTTGGGGATCGGTCCGATTTGCGCCGTGCCGGTGGCATCGGAGAGCAGCGTAAGGGCGCCGTTGTTACTGTTGAGCTCACCTCCTGAAAGGGTTACCAGGTTGCGGATGTTAGCTTGTGACAGGATACTGATAACGGTATTGGCGGCAGTCGAGGTGGTAAAGTTATAAACCTGGTTTGCCGTTGTGCTGAAGTAAACGCTGGAATTCTGTATCCCCGTTGTGCTGAGGGTAAAGTTGCCGTTGTTCATGGCAATCACCCCCGTTTCACTGTTGGCGTTGATGGCGCCCAGGCCGCTTACAACCAGATTATTAGCACCGATGTTCAGGGTAGAACCATCTTTTAAAATTAACCCCCCTCCCTGGCTTAGGGCAGACCCAAACGTGTACGTATGGGTGCCGCTGTTGGAGAATACGATATTATCACCAAAGTCTGTTTGCAAAGCAAAGAGAGCAGGATCAACCGGGGTAGCAAAACTGATGGTATGGGTTTTCCCACCTGCAAACACGAGTGAATATTGCTGAGCCGGATTGGCCGGAAAAGGATTTCCGGTATTGGCAAAAGAGAGATTGCCGCCAATCCGAATGGCAGAAAGATTGTTAGCGATACCCGCTGTTGTAGCACCGGCAGCGACCGCCAGATTACCTTGAATAGTCGTAGTGCTCACGGGGAAAATGTATTGACCGGCCGCCTGGAGATTTACATTTCCATACAAAGCATTGGGGATGGCGCCGGCGACTTTAAAATTGACCGTCGAGGCTGGATCTAAGACGCCGAATGTGGGGATAGAGGCATTGCTGACATTGATGGTTGCACTCTTTTTGGCATCGATGGTACCGGTAAGCGCCGCGTTCAAAGCAAAGGTGATCGCATTGGTATTGTCGCCGACAGTTAATTTCGATCCGCTGCCCGACACGGTCCATGCACTCCCCAAACTAACCGACGATTGATTGGCTATCGTAAAGTATTGGAGCTGGGCGGTGAAATTAACCGGGGCAGATCCTCCCGATGAACCATCTGTTTTTGTTGTCCATGCCGAAAGTTGTGCCGGGTTGGGTGCGGGAGTATTGACCAGGTAGTACCGGGCAATCGCCGTGCCCGATAGGTACAGGGCTGAATTGGGTACGACCGTTGCCGTACTGTAATTATCAACCGTAGCGGGGGTATTATATTTGAGGGTCAATGACTGACTGCCGAGTTGTTCATAATACGTGATCCGAATGGAATATTTGCCAACCGCTAACGCCGGCGTGACAGCGGATAGAGGAGTGCCGGCGACATGCGTGCCATCATTATTAATAAGAAGGGATCCATTGAGATACAGCCTGCTTCCTTCATCCGAATCGATATAAAACCGGTACGTTCCGGGACTGGTGATTTGAATATAACCGTCAAAGGCATAAACAAAATTATCCGGGTCCGGTATTCCCTGGAAAGTGGCGGCGCCCGAAATATCAAAATTGCCAATGATGCCCGTTTGAACCGGTGTCTGCGTGAAATCAAAACTATTACCATACTGGGGCTCCAAAAGTTGCGCGCCGGCAACACCGGGCATAGTACCGGTGTAAGTGTAATATTTAAAATTCAAGCCATTTCCCAGAATGATTGTCGATGCCGTGATCGCATCGGCAAATGGGGAATAGTTGTTACTGTAATCAATCGCCCGGACACTCAATACGTATGAAGTAAATGGCGTAAGCCCGCTTAAGGTGGTGGTGGTAGCCGGCAAGGGTGTGCCTTCTGTTCCGCCGGAGACAGTAGTTAACAAGGTCGATCCGTTATAGATCTCGTATTTATAAACCAGGTCGTCGTCCGAAGAGGGGTTCCATGCCAACGTTATTTGCGTTTCCGTGATATTGCTTGCCACCAGGTTGGAGGGCGCAGTAGGGGGTATGAGATCGGCATTCTCAATGCTCCAATCGGAATCGGCGGAAAAAGTGGCGCCGCTGGCGCCGTAGAGTGCTCTGACTTTATACTGATACTTGCCGTTTGGCCGGAGTCCATGGTCGAGGAACGCAACGGGTGAGGAACTGCCGGGAGGAAGAATGGTAACCAACGCCCAGTTTTGCATGGAATACCCATTGATTGCAAATCTCCATCGCCAGACCTCATACCCTGTCTCACCCGAAACATCATTCCATGTTACGTTCATGCTTGTTGTCGAACCAGGGACAGGAACGGGAACCAGTGCAGGGGGTGGATTCGTAACAGGTTGGGGATTAGTCCAAACGACTTTGATGGGATTAGACGAAACACTCATACATCCTGCAGCCATCAATACTTTTGTCGTGTAAATCCCGGCATCGGCGGCGGCTCCATTATTTTGGCTGAACGTATAGGTGTTGGAGGAGGAATTCTGAACCGATGTTGTTCCATTATAAAAAATATAGTTGGTATAGCCCAAAGGCGCGGTAAGCTGGATGATATTGTTGACACCACCCAGGTCCCCACCGGGGCTGAGGCCATTGGCTACGGGCAACTCCAGAGATCCTGTGCTGGTAAGGAGAGGGGGAATGGATGAGGATTCTCCTCCAACGGTAACCGTGTTTGAAGTGATTGTTCCGCCGCCTGCTACAGTGGGCTGGCGCGTCATTCTGACGGCATACGTTCCTGTTTGGGTCGCATTGTAATATCGCGTGGTGGCCAGGGGTATATCAATCCCATTCAGGGTCCATTGATACGCGGCATAACCGGCAGAAACACCAAGCTTCAACGACCCTCCTGGACACAAGTTGGGGTCGTTGCCGAACACAACAATGTTCTTCTTGTTTGCCGTCAGCATAAACGGGAAGAAGTTGGGTTCGGCATACGCTGACGTCCACGTGCTGTGACCAAGGAGTGGATATACCGTGTACGTTGGAGTACCTCCTTTGGCCAGCAGCATGTTGATCATATCGAGGGAAGCTTGCGGAGCAGGATTGGTATCCTTGCCGCCCTGGAAAAGCCAGATCGGAGTGGTGACGAGCGCGTCCGTGATGGCGTTATAGTCCGAACCTACGCCGGACATGGGCAACACTGCTGCAAACAAATCGGGTCGTTTGGCTGCCAGATCCCAGTCGCCTCTTGCTCCATTGGAAAGACCATGCAACGATATGCGGTCGGGATCTACATCGTAATGTGCAATTACCCATTCAACAATTTGCGATGCCATTCGGTTATTGCCATCCAGGTTGCCGTTATTCCAGCCGCCTTCCCAGGATCCGTTATAGCTCACTTGGGGCCAGATGACAATGCCAGGGAAGGTAACCATTCCGGATGTACGGGGGAGACCCGTCAAGGAGTTCCACCCGGTTGCGATCATGTGTTCCCGGCCTCCGAGGTTGACGTTGGCGTCATTGTTATCAAAACGCACATCGTCCGGACCATAATTAAAGTTACCCGACCAGATGCGGCCGCTTTCTCCGGAACCGTGAAGCATAATGATCATCGGGTATTTAACGGGATTGTTTTTATTGTATCCTATTGGGAAGAGCATCCTCCAGTTCATGAACTCCAGTACATTCCCCTGGGTGTCCCTTCCGCGATAAACAAATTCTTTTATGGGCGTGTCGTCACCCCACGTTATCATTTTGTGGTAGGTGCACATGGGTGAAGAGCAACCATCGGTAGGAGGGGTGAGAATAACTTCCCGGTACGTGTTGCCGCTGTCATAACGAAAGTCGGTAACCTGTGCAAAAAGTGCGGACACAGGTAACAAGATAATTATCCCCGACAGGAGCCACCGAGACGAACTAATCATGGGGTACATTTTTAGATTAAACAACCATGGTATAGGACCATGTGCTTTTTGGAGAAACCATCAAAAATATGGGCCCGGTTACGGCTTATTTAAGAATGGCGATAAACAGGGATTGTGGGTCGTGGGAGCCACTTTGAGGGAGATGCGTGGTGGAGTTGTGGAAATATTTTCCCGAAAATTTTCACCGCGGAGACGTGGAGGCGCAAAGAATGGGCATATTTTGACGATCAATGACCTATTCGGAACACGTTTAAAACCAAAATTGTCCTGAATAATTCTTCATCACTTTAAAAATTCCCCAATTATAAGATTCACTTCCTCCGGCTTCTCATAGTGCGGCATGTGTCCTGTCTCCGGGATGCGCACCGACTTCAAAGACGGATAGACCGCTTCGTATTGTGGGATGTTCGGGAAGTAAGGGTCATGGTCGCCATAGACAATCAACAATTTGTTGGGCGGTAACACCTTTACCAGGCCCAGCCTGTTTTGGGTCAGGATGTACATCCAGGCATCACGACTCACCTTTTTGTATCCCCGGAAGTTCATGAAGTACCGTAGCCGTCGGGCATACTCTTCAAACAGAGGTTGGTTAACAAATTCTTTGCGCTGCTTTTCCACGGCGAGGGGATGCCAATAGGCGGTGATGACAAAATCAGACACGACCGGAAACCGAATGGTCCAGTTCGGCTTGAAATCACCGGTGGCCGTTGGATCCAGCAGCACCACCTTATTTACCCGATCCGGATGTTTTGTAGCAAAGTCCAGCGCGACGATCGCTCCCAAAGACATAGCAATGATATCGAAGGGTCCACGGATGTTCAGTGTATCGATGAGGTCGTTCAGTTCATCGCCCAGGAGTTCCGGTGTATTGTCTTCCGCCGGACGATCGCTGTATCCCCTTCCATAAAGATCGTACGAAAGGACGCGATAACCTTGGTTCAGAAAGTAGGGAATGGTCCTGCTCCACACTTCCATACCCGTGACGCCGCCTCCATGGATAAGGAGTAGTAGGCGGGCCGTGTCCTGACCTTGTATCGCATAGTGGACCAGCCCATGACGGAGGCGGATGAATTTGCCGGGGACTTCACTTCGAATGGCATCTGTCAGTTCTGCGGTTTCCTGCCTGCTGCGCAAGATGAGGTAGAGTGCCAGGAGTCCGACACAGCCTGCAAGCACCAGCGAAATGAGAATTTTGGTTACACGGTGCATGGTTCGGCAGGAGTAGAAAAAAATAAGCCAAACGACTTAGGGCTGAGCGCTTGGTGCTTAGCGGGTAAGGGCTTGGCGTCCTGGCGGGTACTTCCACTCGCTAAGCACCAAGTGCTCAGCCCTAAGTATTGGGGAATGTGACTGGTCATTGTGGAAATAATTGCACATAAGTAATCTACAAGGACGTTTTTGGCGCTCTGAAGCAGGCGGCGTGCTTACCGGCCTGCCTGGCGAGTCGGGTAGCCCCTGGCCGGGGTCAGGCGTGACAATTGCAGTGAGGAAAATTGCATATCGCGTTCAATTAATGGCTACCTATGAAATTCATTAATTCTTCAGTGGAAGAACTTCACAATCTGGCGAGGAGTAAAAGGGAAGAGTACCTGGGAGGCGACCCCTTTCCGGGCATCTATTTTGACAATTTTTTCAACGCGCAAGCTCTTTCCGAAGTATTGGAAGAGTTTCCCGACCTGAGCAAGAACGCCGATCTGTCCTTTAACGATGCCAATCAGATCAAGCTGGCCTCAAAAGGGGAATATAAGTTCAAGGATAAGACGAAGGAGTTCATGCATTATCTCAACTCACAGCCCTTTCTGGAATTTTTATCCATCCTCACGGGCGTTGAGGCGTTGGTACCCGATCCATATTTTGAAGGAGGAGGAGCCCATCAGATCATGCCGGGGGGGCTATTGAAAGTCCATGCCGATTTCAATAAGCATAAATTAACCAATCTTGACCGGCGCCTCAATGTGCTGGTGTATATGAATAAAGACTGGTCGGAAGAGTGGGGCGGACATTTTGAATTCTGGGACCGGGAGATGAAAGCCTCGATAAAGAAAATCCTGCCGGTATTTAACCGCATGGCAATTTTTACTACTACAGATTTTTCCTTTCACGGTCACCCGGATCCGCTCCGGTGCCCCCCTGACAGGAGCCGGAAATCCCTGGCACTCTATTATTATACCAATGGCAGGCCTGACTACGAAGTCAACCAGGGGTCAGCCGCGCACACCACGCTTTTTAAAGAAAGGCCTAACTCCAAGGACAAACCGGCCATGTCATTGAAGGAAATTGTGAGGCAGATTACCCCTCCGGTGATATACAATGCGGCGAAGAGGTTGGTGAAGTGATCTTATCCCAAAATTAGTCTTGAGTCCTCGGTCTCTCGTCTGAGTTGGGGCCGGTGATCCCCCCTCCGCACCCCCTGCCCTAAAGGGGGCCATCGCGCGGGTTCCCTTTCGGACTTGACTGAATCAGATCGAGCGGGGTGCCAAGCACATAGTAATTGGGAATAATCTTAGTTATGTGGAATAGCGCGCGGGGTTCTCCCTTTAGGCCTGCCCGCCGAAGCGCCTCCCGCAGGCGGGGAGCCAGAGGGTGGTGCAGGGGCGGGGAAGGCCAGTAATTCCCCTACTCAATCTTCGGATTAAAAAGCCATGCTCCGGAGAACGGTTTTTCGCTCAATACTTTTCTCAGCTCAGCGAGGGCGATCTCTTTGTTCGAAGAGCGGAACGTGTAGACATAGTAATAGTCCCTTTCCGCATTATAAATCATTAGCGGTGCAAGTCCTGCTTTTTTCAGCGACTCCATTTGTTTGATTGCATTTTCGGATTTTTGGTAGGCGCCAAACACGACATAATACCCCTCCATTTTACCTTCCTCCGGTTCTTTTTCCACCAATGGTTTTTCTTTTACCGGCTGCTTTATTTCTTCCTGAGGGTTCGCGACTGTTCCGGGCACAACGGGAACCAACAAGGAATCTTTCGCATTCACCCCTTTCCGTTCTCCCAACGCGACTTCCCGTAACGAATCGGCTTTATGTTGTTTCAATGCATTCTCGCCCCGGGCCAATCGCGCCAACGAGTCCATCGACTTCCGTTCGTTCAAATATTCTTCATTGCGATCTCGTCTTCCTAACCGGGCGCCGAGGTATATTTCGTGCGATGCATTGGCCGCTTTGGAAATGCTGCTCGTGGGATGCTCATAGGCATACCCTGCTCTGAAACTACTCAAGGCCATACCAATGAAACCGGTCAGACCATAGCCCTGACGGAAAGAGGTACCGACCCAGATCGCTTTTTTATACGTGACCACCACCATCCCTTCCAACTGGGATTGAATGGCCTGGGTATCGATGGCGCGGAACAGGATCGTCGGTGTGATTTGAAACTCTTGTACAGTATAATTGTATGACAGCGAGGCGAACCGGTTTTTGAAGGGATTAAACTTAACCTTGTCGAACGTTTCCAGACTGTTGGGCTTGGAATCTAAAAGCTTGAGGAGGGCAAAGCCGATACTGAAGTTTTTAAGTTGATAGCTGGAGCCAAATTGACCATTGAGAAATTGACTTTTTTGAACTACGTTGGCCAGGGCCGGGTCGTTGAGGTTGGCCACAGCCACTAAATCAAAGTTGTTGAAACTGATCCCTCCGGAGAGGCCGAAATCGAGATGATGGTAAGCTCCTAAATTGATCCGGTAAGCAAACGTACCCAGGGCGGCGTTGGTGGTTAGCAGGACCGTCTTGTTGGAATACCCCGAAAAACCAAGGGAGACATTTCTTCCTACCGGGGCCTGAATATTGAAGGCACCGACGGTGGGCGCATTTTCAATTCCGAGCCATTGTTTTCTGTAAAAAATATTGGCCTCCACAAAACCATTGTGCGCGGTATACGATGGATTAAACTGAAATGGATTGGCAAAAAACTGACTGAAGACAGGAGCATCCTGAGCCTTCAGAACGGGATGACTAAACAAACCGAGTGCAAAGACAAAAAGGGGTAGAGGTTTCCGCATGTATTTTGCAATTATCGAAAGATTCGGAAAGCGCCGGAATATATTTTCCTGCTGCCGCAATTAAATACGAAATAGTAGTCTCCTTCTTTCACCGGCTGCCCGTTGACCGTTCCATTCCAGTCATTGTGATACTGGTCCGTCTCAAACACTTTTTTGCCCAGGTTATTATAGATGACGAAAGGGCAGCCCTGGATCATGCCCTCATTCTTTACGGTCCAAACATCGTTGATGGCGTCTCCGTTGGGCGAGAAAACAATCGAAGCGCCGATCGGATTGGATTTGCCTTCCTTTACCGTAACAACAATCTCATCGGTACTGGTAAGGCCGGCATTGTCTGTGGCGGTCAAGAGGAAGGTGTACACGCCCGGCACCATATCCACCACAGAGATAACAGGGAAGGTTCCGTTCAGTTCAGCGGGAGGACCATCAATTTGTGTCCACGCTTCATTGGTGATAAAGCCGTCCGTCGCGGTTGCACTGCCGGCGAGTGCGATAAAGTTATTGGGCAACAGCAATGTTGTATCATTCCCTGCCCGGACGACCGGTCCGACATGATTGGCGATAACGTCGATCGTAGTTTCACTGAATGCGGTGGCGCCTTCATTGTCGATGGCTGTTACCCGGAGTGTGTACATCCCGGCAGAAAGATTTTGAACGTTCAGGGTGGTTGAATTGATGCCCGAAAGCGCGGCGATCGTCGGTCCGCCTTGTTGCGTCCAGACCAGACTGGCAATCGAGCCGTCGGTGTCCGATACAGACCCGTTGACGACGACAGCATTCAGCGGAAGGGAGATAGTCACCGGAACACCGGCATCCACTACGGGCGGTTGATTGCTTCCGGCGGGCAATACCGTCAGCATGACATCGGCCGATGTCGTGGAGCCCATATTATCCGTTACTTCAATGCGGAAAGTATAGATTCCAAGTATGAGGCCAGACAAGGAAAGTGTTTCTGTATCGGTTCCTCCCAGTGCCACTAACGGTCCGCTTTGCTTGGTCCACAAGTAGGCCGCAATCGAGCCGTCCGGATCAGAAGCGACGGCGGTGATCGTTGTGGTCGTTTGGGGAAGACGGAGAAAAAAATTATTGCCCGCAGTCACAATAGGGTTTTGATTTACCCCAAGAGACAGGACCGTAACCGTCACATCCGTGCTGTTGGATAGACCACCATCGTCCGTAACGGTCAAGGTAAATTGATACGTGCCGGCCACCATATCCGTCAAGGAAAGGCTTGCCGTATTTTGTCCGGCGAGCGTAACAGTGGCCGGCCCTGATTTTTTGAACCAGTCGAAACTGGTAATGATGCCGTCGGTATCGGACCCTGAGCCAATGAGGGTGATACTGTTCGCAGGCAGATGAAGTACTTGTGCCGTTCCTGCATTGGCAACCGGAGGCTGGTTGGTTCCAGCCGGAACAACACTGATCGTAGCAATGTCTGCGCCGCTGGCGCCAAGGTCGTCCATTACGGTTAGCTGGAACTGAAAGATTCCTATGGAAAGGGCGCTGACAATAAGGGTAGGGGCACTTGCACTTTGAAGGGTGGCCGGAGGTCCAGCCTTTTGTATCCACTTATACGAAACAATAGATCCGTCCACGTCGAACCCCGATCCATTGAGCGTCGTAGTCGTGTTGGGAAAGACAATGGTCTGATTGCCCCCGGCGATGGCGATCGGGGATTGGTTGACCGCGCCATCGAATACGGTCACGGTCACTTCATCAAAAGAAGTAGCCCCAGCGTTGTCCGTGGCGGTAAGGCGGAATACATATTGGCCTGCCACCAGACCACTGAGCGAAACGATGGCCGAGGTTGCATTGGTGAGTGTCACTCCCGGCGGCCCTCCCATCTTGACCCAGCTATAGAGAACGATGGAACCATCGTCGCTGGCCAAACCCGATAGGTTGGTGGAGTTGGTGGGAAGGAAAATCGTCCTGTCAGGACCTGCATTGACAAGGGGCATTTGATTTGTACCTGCCGGTAATACGTTGACCGTAACGTCTGCAAAACTGCTGGCGCTCTGATTGTCAGTAACCGTAACCCGGAATACATAGGATCCCTGGACCAAGTTGGACAAAGAGAGCGTAGGGGTGGTTTCTCCCGTTGAGATTGCCGTGGGTCCGATTTGCTTGGTCCAACTGTACGCTACAATGCTGCCATCCGGGTCGCTTGCAACCGCGCTTAGGTTAGCTGCGTTGTTCGGTAGGATAATAGCGATGTTTTTGCCGGCATCTACGACCGGGGTCTGATTGACTGAGACCGGCAATACCGTTACTTGTACGTTGTCGGTGGACGTGGCGCCGACAAAATCGGTAACGGTGAGGCCAAAAATATATATGCCCTGAACCAGATCCTGGAGGGAGAGCACCGCCGTGTTGGCGTTGGTTACCGTTGCCGAAGGAGGACCACTCAGCTTTATCCAGCTAAAACTGCTGATCGCACCATCTGCATCGGATCCTGAGCCGATTAAGTTCGTGCTGTTGACGGGAAGTGTCAGCGCAATATCAGGCCCTGCACTGGCCACGGGCGGTTGATTGGTAGAAGCCGAGTTGACGATGACCGTTGCATCATCAATACCGGTTGCGCCTCCATTGTCGGTAACGGTCAACCGGAACGTGTACGTGCCCGTGACCAGGCCGGAGACAGAAAGGATTTTTGTGTTGGCATTGGCCAATGTTGATGCACCGCCTGCAACCTGGGTCCAGGCGTATGAGGTAACGGTACCATCGGGATCGGATCCGGAACCCGTAAGTGTGATCACGTTGGTCGGCAGGAATAAAACGGCATCCGGGCCGGCATCTGCAATCGGGTTGGAATTCGCCGCGGTCTGAACGCTGACATTGACATCATCCGCCGCAGTACCGCCATTGTTATCTGTAACGGTAATCCTGAAAATATACGTACCCACTATTAATCCATCGACAGTAAGGGTGCTGGTAGTGGCGCCCGTCAACGTGACAGGACCCGGCCCCGACAGCGTGGACCATAAATAATTTGCGATCGTGCCCTCGGGGTCGGAAGCTACGGCCTGTAAACTGGTTGTTGACGTCGGCAGAACAATGATCTGATCGAGGCCCGCATTAACAAGGGGATTTTGGTTGACATTGGTGAAATTAATATTAACGTCATCGCTTGCTGTAGAACCGCCGTTATCGGTAACGGTTACGCGGAATAGATAAGGCC
>Ga0193722_1000249_pt1 | contig 11874 bp, 9 predicted proteins | sample H2m1metaG_FD_143044 | JGI IMG/M metagenome (GOLD analysis project Ga0193722, IMG submission 143044) | Soil microbial communities from a riparian zone of the East river system, Colorado, United States - H2m1 | ecosystem: Environmental > Terrestrial > Soil > Riparian zone | place: USA: East River...
CAACGGTTTCTTCTTATTTATGGAGTTGCGGGTAAAACGGGCACCTCGAATTGACCTAGAGATCACTGTACCCGGCGATAAGAGCATCTCGCATCGTGCGGTAATCATCGCTGCCTTGTCCAATGGAGTGTGCACTCTCGATGGGTTTCTTCCCAGCGAAGATTGTATGCACACGGTGAACGCGCTACGCGCGCTTGGGATCAAGATCGAACAACCCGAGCCCGCCACGTTGATCGTGCACGGGAAAAAGCGGGTTCTTACGCCGCCAAAAAGCGAAATCAATTGCGGCAATTCTGGTACCACCATGCGCCTTCTGGCGGGGCTGCTTGCTGGGCAGACATTTGAAAGTCGGCTTGTCGCCGACTCCGGGCTCTCAAAACGTCCCATGGAACGCGTCATTGCGCCGCTTCGTCAGATGGGCGCAAACATTTTCGCGGAAGGTCCGGAAGAGACGCCACCACTGCGCATCCAAGGCGGTTCCTTGCGTGGCATTCGTTATCGACCACCTGTGGCTAGTGCGCAGGTGAAGGGCGCATTGCTGTTGGCCGGTCTCTTCGCGAAGGGCAAGACCACCGTGATTGAGCCAGCACCGACTCGGAATCATATGGAGATGATGTTTGATTATTTCCTGGTTCGAACAGCGCTGGACGGAAATGGCAGCGTCACCGTTTTCGGCGACCAGGTTCCAGAGTCGCGCGATTTTGGCATTTCAGGAGACATCTCTTCCGCTGCGTTTTGGCTGGTTGCCGCTGCGGCGCAGCGACGAGGTCACCTGCTTATTCGCGATGTGGGTTTGAACCACACGCGAACAGCCTTACTTGGTGTTCTGCTTCGGATGGGTGCGCAAGTGCGCGAGGCCATTGAAGACATCGATCAGGTTGAACCGCGCGGAATTGTCGAAGTCACCGGTTTCCCGCTCAAGGGCACTGTCATTCAGGGTAAAGAAGTGCCGCAGCTTATTGATGAACTGCCGATTCTTGCAGTCGCCGGCGCTCTTGCGGACGGCAAGACGATCATTCGCCACGCAGAAGAATTGCGAGTGAAAGAAAGCGATCGCATCGCCGCAATCGCGCACAATCTACGTGCCATGGGAGCGCAGGTAGCTGAAATGAACGATGGCCTTGAGATACTTGGTCCGGCCCCGTTGCACGGAGTCCGCGTGCCGAGTTTTGGCGACCATCGCATTGCAATGGCGTTTGCCATAGCCGGTTTGTTTGCTGATGGCGAAACCGTTGTCCAGGAAGCCGAATGTATTCGCGAATCTTATCCCGGATTTGAAACAGTGCTTGAGGAGTTCACAAATCCAAAGCGGATGCAGATCAGCACCCCTGTGATCGGTTCACTTACTCCCGGGCCGGTCGAGGAAGGGGGATGAGTCGCTAAAATTGAGACTATGGCGCAACGCCCCATATTTGAACACGCAACGTTCAACGCCCAACATCGAACGTGCACTTCAGATAGTTGAGCGTTGGGCATTGGACGTTTTCCCTCACTTTTGGCGTCGACGTTACGCACGGCACGCGTTGCATTCCTGCCTGTCCGCCGACTAAAGTGAAGGCCTTTCCAAATGCACGCCTCCAAGCAACGTTCTCATCGGGTAATTGCCATTGATGGCCCTGCGGCCTCCGGAAAAAGCAGTGTCGCGCAAGAACTCGCCCGACGCCTGGGATTTGTGTACGTTAACTCTGGCGCCATTTACCGAGCAATCACCTGGCACATCCTGCAAAAGAAAATCCACCCGGAAGAAAGCGATAGGATCGCCGGAGCCCTTCGGGCAGCCGACCTCACGTGCCGCCTGCAAGACAACGAGTCGCGCATTCTGATTGACGACGTGGATCCCGGTGAGCACTTGCGCGATGATTGTGTGAACAAAAGCGTTGCAGGCATCAGTCAGTTCCCTGTGGTCCGGCAGGTTGTTTCGACGAAGCTGCACGACCAAGCACAAAGCCACGATCTGATTGTGGAAGGTCGGGATATTGGTTCGGTCGTTTTTCCCGACACGCCCTACAAGTTTTACATTGATGCTTCGCCTGAGGTGCGTCTCCAGCGTCGTGCCGCACAAGGAGAGCGCGACGAAATCGCGATTCGTGATCGTGCGGATTCTTTACGCCTTGTCTCACCGCTGGTTATCGCGAAAGACGCACATGTCATTGACACGTCGCGTCTTACGATTCAGCAGGTGATCGACGCGATCATCGGCCTGCTCAAGAAAATGGGCCTGTCGATTTAGCGGTCCAAATGTTGAGTGAAAGCAACTCGGTAATTCGCTAATTCGTTTACTCGGTAATGAATTTCTATTACTGGATTGGTTATCACCTCAGCCGCCTTGTCGGCCGATTGTTTTTTCATTTTCGCGTCATTCACCGGGAGCGCATGCTTCAGAGTGGGCCCGTCATTCTCGCGATGAACCATCAGAGTTATCTTGATCCGCCGCTTGCCGGCACCACGTGTCATCGGGCCGTTTACTTTCTGGCGCGGCGAACATTGCTGGACGTGCCGCCGCTCGGCTGGCTTTTGCCGAAGCTCAATGTAATCCCTGTCAATCAAGAGGGCATCGACCGCAGCGCCCTAAAGGCTTTGATTCGTGTTTTAAACGCCGGAAACGCGGCCTTGGTCTTTCCGGAAGGCTCGCGCACCGTCGACGGCAGCTTGCAGCTAGCCGAGCCGGGATTAGGTCTCATCATTGCAAAAACACTGGCGCCGGTTGTGCCTATGCGAATCTTTGGCGCCCACGAAGCCCTGCCACGCGGTGGCGGTGGTTTGCACTTTGTCCCGATTACTATCGTCGTGGGAAAACCAATTTTCTTTACGGCTGCCGATCTAAATCCGCCAGGGAAGGATCTCTACAAGCGGTTAAGCCGGCGAGTCATGGACGCAATCGCGGCTTTGCGCTTGAACTGATACAGGCTATTGGCTTCGTCGAGTAAAAAAAACGAACAAGACTTCCTTGCGCACGTGAAATCGATATCGATACTTCACGCGTGAATCCGCCGCAGCAACCTGCCGAAAAACTTCGATCACCTCAGGTCTCAAGGAGCGTCGTTGTACTGATGATCATCATCCTTGCATCACTCGCGCTGGTGGCCGTCTTTGCCAATATTCAGCGTCTTCGCCGCGGTCAGATTGAGACGGTCGTTGTGGTGCCGGCAAGTTCGACCACGCCGCAGCCGCGCTAACTTTCATTTGACTAGAAGCCGCCCCTCGGTTTGTTCGTCCGAAATTGACGGAAAGCCTTAAATACGACCCGTGATATGAAAAAACTCTTTGCCCTCTCGATTCTCATTCCTCTGGCGATGGTTTGCTCCTGCCAAAAACAGGATGCGGCGGCCGAACAACAACTCGCTCAGCGAAAGATCGAGCTAGATACGCGCGAGAAAGCATTAGACGAACGAGAGAGGGCATTGTCCGAGAGGGAAAAAGCAATGGCGCGTGCGGCGTTGGTTCCAGCCGACGCTCAATTGCGAGCTCTGAAAAGGGATGGCTCTTCGAATGCTCGCACTTCTGCAACCGTCCCTCCCGGTTTAGCACCACCCGACACCTCGCAGGTCAAAGCTAGCAGGGAAAAGAGAATAGAAGAGCTGCGCGCCATAAGGCAGCGCAGACTGCAGGCAATACAGGAAATGCGATCCATGAGGCCACAACCCAATTCGGGTGCCGGTGCGCCTGTCGACACGAGCGCGTCTGGCAACACCAGTGGGCCTGCCGATACCAGCCCGTCCGCCAGCACTGGCGCGGAGGCGACTTCACCATCTCCGTCGTCTACGCCCCAGTAGATACGAACTGTTGACCAATCGGTTCAGCGCAAACTAGCCGGCGAATTTGCGCGCTGCGCCGTCAGTTCACGGGCGTATTGCAGCGTATCGATTGAATCGACATTCTTGTCTCGCCGGATTGCTTTGATTCTTGGGAAACGCAATGCCAGTCCACTGGCGTGGCGTGAGCTGGGCTGAATTGAATTGAAGGCGACCTCGAGGATCACGTCCGGTTTCACTTCGCGATACCGACCATGGTCTGCGATTGTGTTCTCCTTGAAATGCTTGGTCAGCTGTCCGATCTCTGTGTCGGTTAATCCGCTGTAAGCCTTACCAATCGGGAGGAGCTTACCAGTAGTTTCGTCGCGTACAGCAAATGTGTAATCGCTCAACACATTATTACGTTTGCCGTGCCCAAACTCGGCCCCCACGACCACGACATCCAGCGTCGCCAGTTCTTTCTTGAGTTTGAACCAAAACAGGCCGCGGTTACCGGGTAGATAGAAACTCTCCGGGTCTTTGATCATCAGCCCTTCATTCAAGCGCTGCCGTGCCTGTTTAAACGTTTGTTCGATCTCAGCAGCAGAATGTGCGGGCATGACCCTGGCAATTTGAAAATGCGAGGGCAATCGCACCTTACTCAGATGTCTTCGTCGTTCATGCAGCGGAGCCTTTAACAATGACCGGCCATTCAGCCAAAGAATATCGAAGATCACAAACGCGACTGGAACGTCTGCCGCCGCACGCGCGAACAAATCGGCGCCGTCGCTCCTTCGTCCCAGCCGCTTCTGCAGATCGAAGAAGGTGAGTTCGCGACCCTTCTCGAAAGCAATAATTTCGCCGTCGATGATCAGTTCCTCCTGGAAATTCCCGGCTTCATCCGCCAGCTCTGGGAATTGCTCCGTGATACGCCGCAAATCGCGAGAGAAGATCTCGACCTGTTGCGTACTGCGGTGCAACTGCGCGCGAATACCGTCGAACTTGTCCTCCAGATAAACGGTAGTCGGCGCAGATGACGCCCGTTCCCGGTCAGCCCTCGCAGCTTCGGCGAAGCGTTCCCACACCGCTTCGGCTGTGGGTTCAGGAGTCGCAAGCATGCATTTAATTGGACGAAAGGGTGACAGTTCCGCACGCGCCAGCTCGTTTCGCGATGCCAGCAGGGCGGTTTGACCAATGTCGCCTAACAACATGTTGGCCTCCCTTACCTGCTCGAGGGAAACGCCGAATGCTTTCGCGATCGCCTCCTCGACCAAACCCTCGCGCAATCCGATGCGAAGATCGCCAGTGAGAATCTTGACGACGTATTGACCTTCGCGCGCAGATAATTTTGAGAATTGATTTCGCAGCAGCTCGGCCTTGGCGATCGGGCCGCGTGCACGGTGGAGATTTTTGAACAAATCCTCCGATTCACGGATGGTGAGCGGTTGCGGTGTCGTTCTTCCTTCGAGAACTTCGAACGCGCTTTTGGCTGCATCGCCGTGGGTGCTCGCGACGCGATGAAACTCCGCGTCGCTGATTTTGGTCGCCGCTTGCAGCGCGCGGAAGATTGTGGCCCAGCCGATCTGCAGGGTCCTCGGATCGTTCTGGGCAAACGCTTTGCCAGTGAAGTAGGGTGTCACGATCGGAAGTTGCTCGCTCGTTAGGCCAAGCAGATAATCGGCAAGCAATCGAATTTTTGCCAGTTTGGCTGGAGTTGCAGCGATCGCTTCACCAAGATTCGCGAATGCGAGGAATTCGGATGGGGCAGGGCACTCGCCTCCCGTGCAGCGTTCAGAGTCCGATGCGCCAACGAAAGTGGCGCCAGAAACTTGTGCCAGCGTAAACTCCATCTGGTTTTCCTCGCTCAACGCCCACGCTTCGATGCCGCGTTCGCGCAAATCACGTGCAAACGAAGCCGCGAAACCGTGGAGCGTCAGCACGCGTCGCGGCCTTACGAGTTCAACATAGCGAAGCAGATCGTTGTAGTCAGCGTGATCGGAAAGTGCAAACGCCGCATCAACCTGATAGCGATAGATTGCGTTTGGATCGACGGCCCAGCCGCTGATCATCGCGACACGTTTGCGCCCAATCTTTTCCAGCATCTGCGAATGGTTCGCACTGGGTGGGCAGATCAGAACCTTTCCAGCAACATCGTTTGGGTTATAGCGAAAATATTTGCAAAATGATTGGCCAAACTGCTCATAAATGCGGGTCATCTGATAAACCGAACCGTGGAGCATTGGCGTTAACGCAGCTCCATCGAGCGAACAGAGGATCTCCTGCGCTTTGCCTAACGAATATCCAAGTAGCACGGGTACTCCACCGTCATCAATGGTTTCCCGGCAGAAAGCAATGATTTGTTCGATGACTTGTTCCACCGGCGGGAATCGATAGCGTGGCAGGCCGAATGTCGTCTCCATGATGAGTGTATCCGCCTTGCGCCACTCGGCTTGCTCCGCAGATTTCCCGGGACGCAGCTTAAAATCGCCGGTGTAAAGCAATGTCTCGTTGCCGGCAAAAAGGAAACACTGTGCCGATCCAAAAATATGCCCGGCCGGCAATAGCATAAGGTCGACTCCGTGCACAGTTCGTCTTTCACCGAACGGCAGAATGTGCTCCGTGCGGTTGCCTGGCAGCCGACTTTGCATCAAGCGTGCTGTGCGCTGGGAAACAATAATTTCCTGGTGTGGTGCAATGTGGTCGCCATGCGCATGGGAAACAAAAGCGAATCGCTTTGCGTCCCACGGATCGAGCCATAAATCCTGATGGGGCAGATACACTCCGCGCGCATAACGAACTTCAATCATGAGGTCGAAATTACTTCCAGATTCGCGTGAGTTCCATAAAAGCGAAAGAACCTGGATGTGCGGTTGCTCGTTGACACCCCATTCAAAATCCGGCTTTATTAGGCGAGTGAGGCTTGTTTCTGCTCTCTTCGCTTTGAGCTCCTTAACTATCGCCGTCTCCAGTCAGGCTGCGCGTGAGCGCGTAGAACCAAGAATCGTGGAAAAAATCTCACCACTACCAGTGGCGTTAAGCAACGATTTCGAGTTTCGAAAAACGAAGCTCTTCTTCTTAAGCGATAAACCGCCAAAACCAGGGGAGGGCGCCCGGAAGACAACGAGCTCGCTTGGCGGAAAATCGAATAATTCCCCAGGCCAGAAAACCGCGACAATGCAGGACGCTCCGATTACCTTTGAGCGGCAGTATCGGCTCTTTGGAGCCGTAACGGCACTAGACCAACGTCAGCGTTTCGGCAATTACCTCGACTTCTATTGGCGGGCCAAGCGCCCTTCCGATGTCACAGTGCGTTTGGAATATCGCCAGGAGAAACTGCACGAGCACGTCCAGGCGCAGGAGATTTCATATCGAAATGCGCGCGGCACTCATAAGACCGAATTCAAGGTCATTGGAGATGACTATTTGGACGACGGTCGCGTAATCGCATGGCGGTGTCTGTTAATCGAAAACGGCCGGATCGTGGCGGAGAATCGCTCCTTTATGTGGGAGTAAGATCGAACGGCCCGTCTCATCCTCAGCCAATGTTGCCTGACGCAGCCTGTCGTGCTCCGGATTCCGAAACATTTTCTGGGGTTTTCTTGAGTCTGACGAGCATTGACAGCATGGCGTCCGGGCTGGTATCTTTTAGGTAGTAATTGTGGATTCATCTATTCAAGTAGGGGTGAGCGGCCCAACCGTATGGGTGAAAGTGGAGGGGAAAGGTAGTTTCCTCAACAGCGGCAATCTCAAGGAGTTTGCGCGTAAGATGTTGGACCGCGGTTATCGCGAATTTGTAGTGGACCTTGCGGATTGCCCCATGATGGATTCCACATTCATGGGAACGATGGCCAGCGTGGCACTTCGATTAAAGGAGCTAGGACACGGACATCTTCATATCGTTCACTGTGGAAATCGCAGCCAGGATCTTCTCTCCGGGTTGGGCTTGGATCAGATATTTGATATTCGTGCTAACGGTGCCAGTCCCCCTGACTGCGGAGCCCTCGCGCGAACCCCTGCGGTCCGGTCGCCTACGGATAGGAAAAAGGAACAAACGGAGACGATGCTGGCGGCGCATGAGGCGCTTTGCGAGGCCGCGCCGGAAAATATCCTTCGCTTTAAAGACGTTCTCGATTTCTTAAGACAAGACCTTCATCACGAGACGCCTTCGAAGTAAGCTGGCCCTTGCATGATGTGGCCGACTCTTCTTCTCGGACTGCTTGTTGCGTCTGTCGCCGGATGGACTATAACCGCGTGGTTTCAGATACGGCGGATTCGAAGGTTGGAGCGCTCCCATGAAGAAATTCAGGTCGAGGAAACGCTTGTCTTCGATTTTTTGCATGGCCTCGGCGAAGCTTTCCGGGAGACCATTCGGCCTCAGGAATTGCACCGGCTCATCGTCGAAGGCGCAACGCGTATTCTGGACGCGCACGGCGGCGCGCTTTACGTGACCGATCGAACAGGCGGGAAACTTACTCCAACGTTTATCTCCAAAGGCTGTCCACCGCTGGTGGATGTTCCCCCAAATATCTTGCAAGAAGCGGCGGCCGCTCCCATCGCACTCGAGAGCTTTTTACGATTGCATACCATCGGCCCGGGTGACGGGATCATCGGAAGAGTCTGGCAGACCGGACAGTCCGTTTGCTTGGCTGAGTTTTCAGAGACACCGGAGCTAGCAAAATTGCGTGGCAGCGCTTTTGGCAGTGCGTCGATCATGGCTGCGTCACTTCGGTATGGAAACCAGGACTTGGGCGTTCTGGCGCTCGCGCAGGGCCCAATGGGCCAACCTTTTTCGCAGGGGGACTTTGTCGTTTTTAAATCAATCGCCGAACAATCCGCTTTTGCGCTCTACAACGCCATTATTTATTCCATGGCGAACGAGAAGAAGCGACTCGATCATGATCTCGAGATTGCGCGGGATATTCAGCGTATCCTGCTTCCATCCGAAGCTCCGGCCATTAACGGATTTCAAATTAGCGGGATTAATGCGCCTGCCCGCCAGGTGAGTGGCGATTACTTCGATTACATTCAGGTCGACGAAGAACGGCTCGGTGTAGCCATCGCAGATGTGTCAGGCAAAGGCGTCCCCGCATCGCTTATCATGGCGATCTGCCGCAGCGTCTTACGCGCCGAGGCGGCTCGCAATCCTTCTCCAGCCGATGTTCTGCGAAAGGTGAACCGCCAGCTCTACCCCGATATTAAGGAAGATATGTTCATCAGCATGGCGTATCTGATCCTAAATCACCAACGCGACGGGGTGGTCACCCTCGCGCGCGCCGGACACGATGCTCCATTGCTTTACAAGCGTCAGTCAGAAATGGTTACGCCAATAAAATCTCCCGGAATGGTCGTCGGCATTGACAGTGGAAACGTGTTCGATAGGCTAACGACTGACTTCGCTGTCTCGCTCGAACGCGACGATTGCCTCGTTCTCTACACTGACGGCGTAACCGAAACGCTCAACGCGGAGGGAGACGAGTTTGGCGTCGAGCGCATGATGCAGTCGCTCCGTGCCAGCGCGAGCAACGGGGCACAAGCAATTGTAAGGAAAATCATCGAGGACGTTCGCGACTTTACCGGTTCGGTTCCTCAAAACGACGACATCACCTTGATTGCCATTCGTAAAACATGAAAAAAATTCCTGTTACTGGACAAGACAAACAAATGAAACAATCGGCCTCTTCAGGTTCGATCCCTTCATCTATTGCGCCCGGCGCCGATGCCGCGCAAAGCGAAGGGGAGGATCCGATGGGTGGATTGCAAGCCGATCTCGACCGGTTTCGCGACCTCGCGTTGAGAAGTCAGGCCGACTTCGAAAATTACAAAAAACGCTCTGCGCGCGAAAAGGATGAGGCGATCAAATATGCCAACAGCTCCCTACTGGAGCGCTTGGTGGGAATTATTGACAACTTCGAGCTTGGTCTCGCGGCGGCAAAAGAGCAGGGCGCGGACTCTCCCATCTATTCCGGAATGGTTCTCGTCCAAAAACAACTTAGCGATTTGCTCGCTGAAAGTGGACTCCAACCAGTCGAGGCTGAAGGGAAAACGTTCGACCCGAACGTGCACGAAGCAATCGCTCATGAGCCGAGTGATCAATTTCCCGAAGGAATTGTCGTGCGCCAGACCCGGCGCGGTTACCGATTAAAGGACCGTTTGCTGCGGCCTGCGAAAGTGGTTGTTTCCAGTGGCCCGGCAAAGTAGCTCTGGAACTCTTCCTGCTCGTGCTCTCAATCTGGCTCTATGTCGATTTATCGACCAGGGGAATGAGAATGAGGAAGAGTAGGATTTAGAAAATGGCTACTGAGAAACGCGATTACTATGAAGTGCTGGGCGTTGAACGAAGCGCCACCGATGAGGAGGTTAAACGCGCCTATCGCAAATTGGCGGTCAAGTTTCATCCAGATAAGAACCCGGACGACTCGCACGCCGAGGAAAAGTTCAAGGAGTTAGGCGAAGCGTACGATGTCTTGATCGATTCCAATAAGCGCGCCGCCTACGATCGCTTTGGCCACGCGGCGTTTGCACCGGGCGGCGCTGGTTTTGGCGACGGCGGTTTCCACGATCCGTTCGAGATTTTCCGGGAAGTTTTTGGCGGCGGCGGATTCGGAGGCGGAATTTTCGAGACATTCTTTGGGGGCGGCGAAAGTGCAGAAGATCGTAGGCGCGGCTCCGATTTGCGTTACGACATGCAGATCAAGCTTGAGGAGGCAGCTTTTGGCGCCGAGAAAGAGATCGAGATCGCGAAACTCGACACCTGCGACAAATGCAAGGGGACCGGGGCGGAGCCAGGCTCGCGCACGATTACGTGTTCTACCTGTGGCGGTCGTGGACAAGTGATTAGTTCCCGCGGATTTTTTCACGTTTCGCAGACCTGTCCTCGCTGCCGCGGTGCTGGCGAAGTCATTGAGAAACCGTGTCAGAAATGCCGGGGCGAAGGACGCGTGGAAAAATTGAGCCGTGTTAAACTGAAAATACCGGCTGGAATCAGGGAGGGTTCGCGGTTGCGCTCGTTAGGCAACGGTGAGGCGGGCACTCGCGGCGGGCCTCCGGGCGATCTTTATGTGGTCATACACATTAAGGAGCACAAGATTTTTCAGCGCGAAGGCGATGATTTGTATTGTGAAGTACCGATCCCTTTTTCCGTTGCCACCTTGGGGGGTGAGATTGACGTGCCCACGCTTGAGGGCGGGGCGCATCTGAAAGTGCCCTCCGGCACGCAAAGCGGACAAATATTTAAACTGCGCGGCAAAGGGATTACAAACGCCAACGGGCGCGGGCATGGCGAATTGTTCGCGCGCCTAATAGTCGAAGTGCCATCGCGCTTGAATGCGGAACAACGTCGCAAGCTTGAGGAATTCGCAGCGCTTTGTGGTGACGAAAACACGCCCTTGCGCAAGAGTTTTTTCGAACGGGCGAAGGAATTTTTCAAATAGGGCCCTGGTCTCTCCGTGTTTCATCATGCCGTTAAACTGATCGAGTGCCCACGTGACGCCTGGCAGGGCCTGAAGCGACAAATCCCAACGGAACTTAAGGCGCGTTACCTTCGTGCTTTGATTGCTGCAGGATTTAAGCACATCGATGCAGTAAGCTTTGTTTCTCCCAAAGCTGTTCCACAGATGGCCGATAGCGAGAAGGTCCTCGAGCAACTTGAGGTGCCGGACGATGTTGAAATGATCGGTATCGTGGTAAACGACAAGGGAGCCGACCGTGCAATCGCAACGGGAGCTGTTACCACTCTGGGCTATCCTTGTTCGATTTCTGCGACATTCCTGCGCAAAAATCAAAACCAGACAACTGAAGACTCTTACAAAGCGGTGGAATCGATTAAGACGAGAGCTGAAGCCGCTGGGCTGGCCATGGTCGTTTATATTTCGATGGCGTTCGGAAATCCGTACGGCGATCCGTGGAATGAGAACGAGTTGCGCCAAACGATAGGGAGACTGGCCGCGCTTGGTATCCGATCAATCTCTCTGGCTGACACCGTCGGCATTGCCGGCCCTGATCTGATTCGTCGTGTGGTACAATCGATCACGAACCAGTATGCCGATTACGATATTGGCGTTCATCTTCACAGCGCGCCAGGAGAAGCGGCGACCAAAGTGCTCGCTGCTTACGATGCAGGGTGTCGGCGAATTGATTCGGTCAT
>Ga0193722_1000250_pt1 | contig 11842 bp, 7 predicted proteins | sample H2m1metaG_FD_143044 | JGI IMG/M metagenome (GOLD analysis project Ga0193722, IMG submission 143044) | Soil microbial communities from a riparian zone of the East river system, Colorado, United States - H2m1 | ecosystem: Environmental > Terrestrial > Soil > Riparian zone | place: USA: East River...
TGAAGTAGGGGGTGGGTTGTGGATGGTGCCGTACAAGAAAGTCGAGGATCCCCGCGACAAAGGGCAGATTATGCTCTCGGTTCAGCAGAAATTTACCAATCCAGCCAAACTCCGCGCGAATCAGGGATACCTGGAATCAAAAGCGGCCATTGAACAAGCCAGTGAGAAGTTCGTGTTCAATGAATTGAGAGCGCAGGCAAAGACGACCTACTACCAGTGGCTGATTTTGGAACGAAAAAAGAAAGTTCTCAAAGAAAATGAAGACCTGATCGGCCTCCTGCTCCGGGTCGCCAAACTCCGATACCCTTACAGTCAGGGTAAACTTGGCACTATTTATAAAGCGGAAGGAAGATTAGAGGAATTGCACAACATGATCCTGATCAACGAGAATCAGATCGCGCAAAAAAATATCCTTCTGGATCAATTGATGAATGTATCAACGGATTTGAGGTTTTCAATTGATACAACGAAACTGGTAAAAAGACTGCTGCTGGAAGAGGCAGACACCTCCACTTTTATAGAAAGACGCAGTGACATTCGAAGGATTGATAAAAGCATTCAGTCTGCCAGACTCAACCAGGTGTTGGAAAGGGTTCAGTCTAAACCTGATTTCAACCTGAGCTTCAATCACATGTTTGCAAGAAGCGCCGGAATGCCGAACCAGTTTATGCTGTTGGGCATGGTCTCCATCCCCATTGCCCCGTGGTCATCCAAAGCATATAAATCCAATATTCAGGGCATGGGCAAAGAAATTGAAGCAATGAAAAGTGAACGGTCGGCTATACTCAATGAAGTTCAGGGCATGACCGCCAGCATGGCTTCGGAGATCATTTCGCTCAACAAGCAAATGGAGAATTACGAAAAACGAATCATTCCGGCTCTCCGCAAAAATTACGAGACGCTGATGGTCTCCTATGAACAGAACAAGGAGGAACTTCCTATCGTGATCGATGCCTGGGAAACGCTCAACGTGACACAGTTGCAATACCTGGATACGGTTCAGAAGTATTATGAATTAATGGTGGGCTATGAAAAGGAATTGGAGAAATAAGGCGCTTCACCTCTTTTTTGTTGTCGCTGTGCTTTTGGCGGGGTGCAACAGGGGTGAGCATACTGCTCATGACAGCGAGCAATATAGTTGTTCGATGCATCCGCAGGTCATTCGGGATAAACCGGGAAGATGTCCGATCTGCGGAATGGACCTGATACGGACGGCGCGACCCGGAGATGAAGTGAAAATCACAAAGGAACTCGGCAATTTGTTAAAGCCGACAAACTCAGTAGTCACTGCATCCACAATGACGGTCTTTCCGGTCAGGAAGGCATCAGAGATCGTGATCGAGGCCAAAGGAACGATCACCCATGATACAAGGAAAATTGCAACCATCTCCTCCCGTTTCGGGGGCCGCATAGAAAGGCAGTATATCAAGTACCGATTTCAACCCATACACAAGGGTCAAAAGATCCTGGAGATCTATAGTCCGGAACTGGTTACCGCCCAACGGGAACTAATTTATTTACTTGACAACGATGCAGGTAATATCGAACTGATCGGATCATCCAGAGTAAAGCTTCGCCAGCTCGGGCTGATGGAAAGTCAGGTCGATCAAATCGTTTCCTCCGGGAAAGAATCGTATTCGTTCCCGGTCTACAGTCCGGTGGAGGGGTATATCATGGAACATTCAGAATCTGAACCAGCTGCTTCTGCGAATATCGATCAACCTATGGATGAATCTTCCGGTTTGAAAATCCGCGAAGGAATGTATGTGAAAACCGGTGAATCCATTTTCACCGTAGTGAGTCACTCAGCGGTATGGGCTGAGTTTGATCTTTATCCGAATGATGCTCCTTATGTAAAACTCAATGACGCCGTCACGATTACCCTGGACGATTCTCCTGAAGAACGTATGGAATCGAAAGTGAGTTTCATTCAGCCATTTATTAAGAATGGAGAAAATCGTACCAAAGTGCGGATGTACTTACCGAATCCTCATTCTCACTACCATGCTGGTCAATTGGTCAGCGCGACGTTTACAATTTCATCGGGGAATTCAATTTGGATCCCCGCAAATGCCAGGCTTGATCTGGGCACACGGGATATTGTTTTTATTAAAAGATATGGAGTGTTCCGTCCTATGGTAATTTCGATTGGTCGCCAGTCCAGGGATTGGATTGAGGTGCTTGCCGGACTTGACCCCCGCGATAGCATTGCTTACAATGCACAATTTATGGTCGACAGTGAAGGATTTATTAAAGTGAATCAAAAGGACTAGCCATGAAAGGGATCAACTCCGTATTGATGATAGTGACCGTCCTGACGCTGGCAGCCTGCGGAAAGAAGGAGGACCAGGCAAGCAGAACAAGAACCCAATACACTTGTCCCATGCACCCACAAATCGTTCGGGACCAACCCGGCAAATGTCCGATCTGCGGAATGGAATTGGTACCCATGAATTCTTCGGGCAGCACGGAGGGTTCAATTATGCTCAGCGATAGCCAGATTAGATTGGGCAATATCACCACGACGCCATCACACTATGAAAATTTTGCGAGCACCACGATGCTCAATGGCAGGCTGGTGGTGAATGAAGAGCAAACAGAAGTGATCAGCAGCCGGACAAAAGGCCGTATGGAGCGACTGTATTTCAAGGAATCCGGCCTTCGCATTGAAAAAGGCAAGGTCTTGTATGAGATCTACAGTGAAGAGTTGCTTACCCTTCAGCAAGAATATTTGCTTGCGCTACGACAATTCGAAGAACCGGGAAATGAAATCCGATATGGAGGTTTTCTAAAAGCCGCTGAGAAAAAGTTATTGCTTTTCGGGATGACAACCGGCCAGGTGCAGCAACTCGCAAAACGAAAAACGGCAGAACCTAACATACTATTTTTGAGTCCGGTGTCAGGCGTGATCACGCGAATTGATGCAACCGAAGGTCAATATGTTGATGAAGGAGCTCCCCTGTACAGAATTGATAAGCTGGACCAGTTGTGGGTAGAATCAGAGATCTATACGAACGAGGAGCATTTGGCAAAAAGCGGAGACAGCGTAAAAGTTGTAGTCAATGGTTTTGAAAATAGTCCTGTTGATGGAAGGATAACCTTTCTAAGTCCCGAATACCGCAACGGTAGTCAGATCCTTACCCTTCGTGCTGTTGTTGACAATTCTCACCATCAGTTTCTTCCCGGGTTGCAGGCCAATGTATTAATTGTCAATACCAGGAAGAGAGCAATCGCATTACCCGTTGACGCAGTCATCCGCAGCGCGAAAGGAAATCATGTGTGGATCCGCACAGAAGAAGGTGCATTTAAACCCAGGATGGTAGTGACCGGTATGGAGAATCCGGATAAGGTGGAAATCATCCATGGGTTGGAGGAAAAGGAAAATGTAGTCATAACCGGGGCCTATGCATTATATGGGGAGTTTATTTTGAAAAAAGGAGGAGATCCCATGGCCGGTCATCATCATTAAAATTAAAATCAATTTTTTTAAAATTTAAATTAAGTCAAGTATGAAAAAACAAAATGCAAACCTGATCTCATTAGTCGCTGCCCTGGCAATGATCGTCCTGCTATCGGAGTGTTCTACCAAAAAGCAAGAGGACCAGAAAGAAGAAGGGTATAAAATGGAAATGCCCGACGCAAAACCCGCTGAACAGAAAGCAACAGAAGTAAAAGTTTTTGAAAATGTTGACGCCTTTGTCAAGATCCAGCTCAACGGTTTCCTGAAGGATTACTTCGCATTAAACCAGAGCCTGATCGAAGATAACCAGGACCATGCAAAAGCAGCAGCGAAGAAATTGTCGGAAACGGTGAACAAATTCGACATGTCGAAGCTTATGGGGGAGCAAATGGATTTTTATCATTTACAATTGGCCAAGCTAAATCAAGGACTCAAGGGTATTAGCGAAAGCACGGACATTGAAGAAACACGAACGGCACTTTCTACCCTAAGTGAAGGTATCTATGGGATCGTCAAAGCATATCGCCCAAATGAATCAGCGCTTTATTATCAATTCTGTCCGATGGCAAAAAACGGCGAGGGGGCCAACTGGATCAGCGGCACCAAAGAAATTGTGAACCCGTACATGGGTCAGCGCATGCCACATTGCGGGAACACGAAAGAAACGATCAAATAGTCTCAAACAGTTAATACAAATAAAATTTAAAACTATGAAAACAAGGAAGACCCTGTTGGTAGTGCTGGGAATAGTACTGGCAATAAACATTTCTCAGGCTCAAAATTATAAGGCGCCTAAAATTGACGCTTCGGGAAAGGTCACAGACAAAGGCGGTATGTATATTGGCAATGTGACCAAGGACGGCGTTGTTAGTGACGCAACGGGAATGAAAATAGCTCATATCGATGCGGAGGGGATGTTAGTGGATGACAAGACAGGCAAAAAACTCGGTAAGGCTGAGAAAAACGGAAATTTCCTTCCGCATTATGCCAAAACACCCGACGAAGGCTGGTCAACGGGCGCCCCGATGAACGGTACTTGCCTTGTAAAAGATAAGAACGGGAATATCATGGCAGAAGTACATGAGAACTATAAACAGGCTGGGGCATGCGCGATCCATTGCCTGACTCATCACATGAAGCACGGTGAAGTGATGGATGAAAAGAAAATAGAATCGGCCTTGTATGCCTGCCCTATGCACCCTGATGTGACTTCAGACAAACCGGGGAAATGCAGCAAGTGTGGAATGGAACTGGTGAAAAAAAATAAGTAGAGGCACGGGGACCAAGGATCAATAAATTGCTAAAAAATGGATCATTCGTCACATCAACAGAAACAGTATACCTGTCCTATGCATCCGCAGATCATTCGGGACGGACCGGGTAAATGTCCGATTTGCGGAATGAATTTAGTGCCGGTTAAAAAACCCGAAGCAGAAGGAACCGGGACAAATCCTGTACACTTACATAAGCATGAACATACTGTAGCCCCTCCCAAGGATCAAGAGGATGGGGCGTATTTTTGCCCAATGCTCTGCGAAGGCGACAAGAAATATTCGGAACCGGGAAATTGCCCGGTGTGTGGAATGCATCTGGTGAAGGAGGAAAAAGGAAAGCCAACTGTAAAATCAGGAAATGACGATAGGGAGGAACGACTCCCGGGACATTCGTTACCTCCATTACCTGGTATCAAAAGCAGAAGAGGTGAACAATACTATTGCCCAATGCTTTGCGAAGGAGATAAGCAGTATTCGAAGCCGGGAAATTGTCCGGTTTGTGGAATGCATCTGGCAAGAGAACAAAAACTAAAAACGAGCAAGGCGGAGTACACCTGTCCGATGCACCCCGAAATAGTTCGCCATGAACCGGGAAGTTGTCCTATCTGCGGTATGGATTTAGTCCCAAGAATCGTTCAAAAAGATAATGAGGAAGAGGAAGCCGCGTATAAGGCTATGCTTAAACGATTTTGGGTCGCCGTTGCACTCACCCTGCCTGTATTGGTGATCGCGATGGGTGAAATGGCAGGCTTATCCCTTTCGGAAATAGCGACGAAAACAACATGGGGCTGGGTTCAATTTGCTTTATCAACCCCGGTACTGATTTATTGCAGCGGTGATTTCTTCAAACGAGGTTACCTCTCCGTGATACGGAAGTCGCCGAATATGTGGACACTGATTTCCATGGGGGCGGGAGCGGCCTATTTGTTCAGCGTGGTTGCGTTGCTGTTTCCGGAGATTTTTCCTCAACAATTTAAGATGGATGGCACCGTGCAATTGTACTTCGAGGCGGCGGCCGTCATACTTACCCTGATTTTACTGGGACAAGTTCTGGAACTGAAAGCACGGGGTCAGACGAACAGCGCCATTCGCGCCCTATTGAATTTGGTCCCTCCGGAAGCGACGGTTGTTAGAAATGGCCGCGAACAAAAAATTCCGTTGGGGCACGTGAAAATAGGCGACATCTTGAAAATTAAACCCGGGGAAAAAATTCCGGTGGATGGTAAAGTAATCAAAGGTCACAGCGCCGTGGATGAATCCATGATCACCGGTGAATCCATACCGGCAGAAAAAAATGAAGGTGATTCCGTTACGGGCGGCACCGTGAATGGCACGGGCAGTTTCGAGATGAACGCGTTGAAGATCGGTTCAGACACGTTGCTTGCACAGATCATTGATATGGTCAATAAAGCAAGCCGGTCAAAAGCACCGATCCAGAATCTGGCGGATAGGATTTCGCGCTATTTTGTGCCTGTAGTAGTGATTATTTCCATTTTATCGTTTGCAGCGTGGACCATTTGGGGACCTGATCCGGCCCTGGTATTTGCCTTTGCCAATGCCGTGACGGTGCTCATCATTGCTTGTCCTTGCGCCTTGGGCCTGGCCACTCCCATGTCTATTATGGTGGGTACAGGACGCGGCGCTACGGCGGGAGTACTTATCCGAGACGCGAAGGTGATTGAAGAAATGGAAAAAGTGAATGTGCTCGTGATCGACAAGACGGGAACGTTAACCGAAGGAAAGCCCTCCATCAAATCGGTAAAATCATTCGATAAATCAATCAGTGAAGATGAAATTCTGCAGTGGGCTGCCTCCCTGGAGGCAAGTAGCGAACATCCGCTGGCGGGGGCCATTGTGAAGGGGGCAAAAGACAAGAACCTATCTCTTAGTCCGGTTGAAAATTTTGAATCGATGACCGGTCACGGTATCAGCGGTAAGATCAATTCCAAGAAAGTTTTTATTGGCAGCACAAATCTGATCAAAGCCGGGAGTATGGCTCCGGGGGCAGTCAATGCGGTCGAGATGGAAGACAGGCAATCGAAGGGTGAAACGGTAATGGTGGTAGTGATCGACGACCAACTGGCAGGATACATCAGTGTCGCGGACCCCATCAAGCAAAATTCTAAAAGTGCCATTCGCGAATTGCAGCAGCAGGGACTTCGTGTGATCATGTTGACAGGGGACAATAAGAACACAGCCAAAGGAGTGGCGGAAGAACTCGGCCTGGACGGGTATGAAGCGGAATGCCTCCCGGCCGATAAGCTCAATAAGGTAAAAGAATTACAACAAAGTAATAAGATTGTTGCGATGGCCGGTGACGGCATTAATGATGCACCCGCGTTAGCCCAGGCGAACGTGGGCATTGCGATGGGCACGGGTACCGACGCCGCTATTCAAAGCGCAGGCATTACCCTGGTGAAAGGCGACTTGCAAGGAATTATCAGGGCAAGAAAGCTAAGCAAGGAGGTAATGAAAAACATAAGGCAGAACCTGTTTTTTGCTTTTATATATAATGTTATCGGTATACCCATTGCGGCAGGGGTCTTGTATCCATTTTTTGGAATATTGCTTAGCCCGATGCTGGCAGCCCTTGCTATGAGCCTGAGTTCGGTTTCCGTTATTGTAAACAGTTTGAGGCTACGGTCGAAAAGTATTTAAGAGAGACAACAATAAGTCTGGCTATTTTAGTAGAAAAAGCAATGACGATTATCATAGGGAAGAATGATTTTGGTCACACCTAGCACAGGAGGCGGGATAAAGGCTTGATTTGTGATGATCTTCGCAAACGATTCTGACAAAAAACATTTTAGTAAGGGCCCAAACTTTCATGACCAGATCTAGTCGGGATGAAAGCCGAAATAAATTTTCTTTAAACAATGCAAACGATTGTGGAAATTTTCTTTAAACTTGTGATACCTAAATGCCTAACCAAACTGATCATAACGACCAACGTTTGCTGGGAGACCTGTGCAACGGAAGCAAGGATGCGTTTGAGCAGATCTTTAAACGCTACTGGCATCGCTTATATGTCATTGCGAAAGCGAAGGTATCGCATGATGAGGCCGAAGAAATTATTCAATCTATTTTTTCCGCGCTCTGGGAAAAAAGAGCGTCCCTGGCGATCACCCAATTATCCTTTTATTTGCAAACTGCCGTGCGCAATAGCATCATCAACCTGATCCGGTCCAGGGTGACTCAGCAAAAATACTGGGACTATTACAAAACGTTTATTCCCGGCCAGCAGGCCATCACAGAGAACGAAGTTGAATTCGACGATTTGAATGAAGCTGTTGAGGAGGCAGTAAATCACCTGCCGGAGAAGTCCAAAAAGGTCTTTAGGCTTAGCCGCTTCGAAGGGAGGTCAAACGCTGAAATTGCCAAACTTCTCCACGTATCGGAAAAGGCCATTGAATACCATCTTACAAAATCGTTGCGGGACCTCCGCCTCCATCTCAAGGATTTTATTCTTTAAGGCTCTGCGGGAAAAAAATCTCCCGCAGATCTCGCAGATTTATGCAGAATCTGTGGAATTGTTTCCGCCAGAAGCACCCGACTCAATTAACAAGTGGCCTGGTTCACCGGGTCCTCGGCATTCCTTGAGACAGTATTGAGTAGCATCATTAAGGCAATCATTTCAGCGTAAATCTGCGGGAAAAAATCTCTCGCAGATCTCGCAGATTGTTGCAGAATCTGTGGAATTGTATCGGGCAGAAGCACCCGACTTAATTAACAACTGGGCTGGGTCGCCAGGTCCTCGGCATTCCTTGAGACAGTATTGAGTAGCATCATTAAGGCAATCATTTCAGGCGTAAATCTGCGCAATCTGCGGGAAAAAATCTCCCGCAGATCTCGCAGATTGTCGCAGAATCTGTGAAATTGTATCGGGCAGAAGCACCCGACTTAATTAACAACTGGGCTGGGTCGCCAGGTCCTCGGCATTCCTTGAGACAGTATTGAGTAGCATCATTAAGGCAATCATTTCAGCGTAAATCTGCGCGATCTGCGGGAAAAAATCTCCCGCAGATCTCGCAGATTGTCGCAGAATCTGTGGAATTGTATCGGGCAGAAGCACCCGACTTAATTAACAACTGGGCTGGGTCGCCAGGTCCTCGGCATTCCTTGAGACAGTATTGAGTGGCATCATTAAGGCAATCATTTCAGCGTAAATCTGCGCGATCTGCGGGAAATATCTTTTTGCGGGAAATATCTTTAGGGATAGGGAGGGGGTTATGTGTCTTTAGTTATTATGAAGTCCCATGAATTCAAGGAGCTGTTGGACAAGTTTTCCAGAGGAGAGTGCAGCCCGGAGGAAGAAAAGCTCGTCCAGGCCTGGTATGATAATATTGGCGGTCCCTGGCAGGAGCGATTAACAAGTGTCGATAAAGATTCGATCGAAGCAAACCTGTGGTTGAAAATTAATCCAGGGTCGTCCGATCCTGAAAGAAGTTTTGCATTTTATTTGACGCGAATTGCAGCCGCTATTTTGTTGCTCACGATGGCTGCCCTGGGCGCTTATACTACTGTACACAATCGCTCTTTGGTCAAACAAGATGTCGCTTCCGGGAATGATCGCCCGCAATTTGATGGAACCTTCACGCGCATTTCAAATAATAAAACCAGCCCCTCGGAAATCACGCTTGAGGATGGGAGCCGGGTAATTCTGGAGCCGAAAAGTGAAATACGGTTTATTAAGAAATTTTCCACCCAAAAGAGGGAGGTGTACCTGAGCGGAGAGGCTTTCTTTAATGTAAAGCGCGATATACACCGGCCGTTCCTGGTTTATTCCAATGAAGTCGTGACTCAGGTTTTGGGCACGAGCTTTATGATCAAGGCCTATGAACAGGACAAGGACATAACGGTAGCCGTAAAGACCGGCAAGGTATCGGTCTACCCTAATCCCCGCAGGGAAAGAATAACGCAAGCAAGCCACAAGGCAGTTATTTTATCCCCGAACCAGCAAATGGTTTATGACCGGCGCAATGAGAAGGTGGTGAAACAACTTGTCGGGGACCCACAAATCATTCTTCCCCAATCCAACCTGTTCAAAATGAGTTTTGATGAGGTGCCGGTAGCAAAAATATTCAAGGTGCTGGAAGAAAATTATGGCATTGACATCGAGTACGATGAAGAGGCGCTTAGGAAATGCACGCTGACCACTGCGATGTCGGACGAAGGGTTGTACCAGCGGATTGAAGTGATCTGTAAAGCGATAAAGGCAGAATACATCGTAGACGATGCTGTGATCATTATTAAAAGTCGTGGTTGTGAATAAAACTGTAACCCTTACCCCTGTGCCTATGATGATAAAGTACTAGCATACCAAAAAAATGGGCCAACAATGTTCAACGCATTATTGGCCCGTCATGCAGCGTGTTCATTCCACGCAGCACCCAGTTTTTGCCGTTTTTCAAACAAAAACATTCTCAATTTATGAAGAAAAAACCTAAACCAAGTAGCAATACATTGCTATTTCTTATGAAAATCACCCTGATTCACATGCTGCTGACCTCGGTGACCATAGTTTGCGCTTCCGCGCTAGATTCCAGCGGTCAGGGGGTTTTAGAACGTAAAGCCACTATCAGGTTCGAAAATGCAAAAGTGAAAGATGTCCTCTCCGAAATCCAGAAAAAAACGGGGGTCAACTTTACCTATCGGCCCTACTTATTAAAAAATATCAGGAAAGTAACCATGAGCGTTACCGATGCTCGGTTGGGTGATATTCTGAACCAGGTATTTGAGGCATCTATCGGATATGAAGTAGTCGGAACGCAGATCATCCTCACGGCGATACCCAAAGAAACGGAAACGGAGGATATGGTAGGTGCGGGTGAATTTCTGGCAATGCAGGTAAACGGAAGAATAACCGACCAGGCAGGCGCGGCCATACCGGGGGTGAACGTGATTGAAAAAGGAACCACGAACGGAACGGCAACCGATGCCGACGGGAAGTATACCTTACTGGTAGGCAATGAGAATTCGACTTTGGTTTTTTCATTCATTGGGTATGCCACGCAGGAGATCCCCGTTAATAACCGGGTGGCCATTGATGTACAGCTTATCCCCGATACTAAGACATTGTCGGAAATTGTTGTCGTCGGGTATGGAGAACAACGGAAAGTAACCGTTACCGGATCGGTAGTCTCTGTTAATGGTTCAGAATTGCAAAAATCACCGGCAGTTGACCTTTCCAATTCCTTTGCCGGCCGGCTGGCCGGTGTTGTTGCAGTTCAGCCCAGTGGTGAACCGGGTTACGATCAATCAACGATCAGAATTCGCGGAGTCAATACAATCGGGGATACTTCTCCTTTGATCGTAATTGATGGTATCCCCGGTCGCGATGGCGGTCTTGGCCGGTTGAGTCCCCAGGATGTAGAATCGATTTCCGTGTTGAAAGATGCGTCATCGGCCATCTACGGTGCGCAGGCAGCCAACGGGGTGATATTGATAACAACAAAGCGCGGTAAATCGGGCGCACCACAGATAACCTACGATTTCAACCAGGGCTGGGCACAGCCGACCCGTATTCCGAAGATGGCGAATGCCTCGGAATATGCTTCGATCATGAATGAAATTCCCATTTACAAAACAATTCCCTCCGGAGAATGGTCTGCAGCCTGGGCTGGTATTCAACAAAATGGCACGTTCACATCGCCTAGTACGGGAACGACAGTAAATGCAAATTTCAGCCCCAGTGATGTGAAGAAATATGCAGATGGCAGCGACCCGTGGGGCCATCCTAACACCGATTGGTTTAAGACAGCATTTAAAACATGGTCACCCCAGGCCCGGCATAACATACAGATCCGTGGAGGTTCGGATAATGTGAAGTACCTCGCTTCCATAGGATACGTCAGTCAGGATGGCTATTATAAAAACTCAGCCACCATTTATAAGCAGTATAATTTCAGGATCAATGTGGATGCCAGGATAAATAAGTATATCAATACACAATTAGGGATCATGGCCCGTGAAGAGTCCAGGCATTTTCCAACCCAGTCAGCAGGATCTATTTTCAGGATGCTCATGCGGGGCCGGCCGACTGAACCGGAAATATGGCCGAATGGTTTGCCCGGTCCTGATATCGAGAATGGTCAGAACCCTATGTCAT
>Ga0193722_1000251_pt1 | contig 11831 bp, 5 predicted proteins | sample H2m1metaG_FD_143044 | JGI IMG/M metagenome (GOLD analysis project Ga0193722, IMG submission 143044) | Soil microbial communities from a riparian zone of the East river system, Colorado, United States - H2m1 | ecosystem: Environmental > Terrestrial > Soil > Riparian zone | place: USA: East River...
CGACTGCAACAGCCACTGCCACGCCCACCGCAACAGCCACCGCGACTTCAACGCCGCGACCTACTCCCACGCCCCGGCCTATCCCACCACCAAGAGAACGCCCAACACCGCACCCGCGTCCCTGATTCCCAGCGAGAAGTGATTAGTGATTGATGATTGTTGCCGGGTTTCGGCGTAGCCGGGGTCGCTGACCCCGCCGCGAGACGCGATCACATCATACATTTGCCGCGGTCAACGACGCGAGGACGCTTCGCACTTCGAAAGTCCGGCCGTTTTTCGGACGAAATGACGGGGGCGTCGGCTACAGGCTGGCAGCGTGCGCTCGCCGGAGAACCCACGAGATGCCGCCCACCTACGGTGGCTGCGGTCAGCAACGCACGGCTACATCCGCCACGAAATCTCTTGACATGTTTCCCTTGCCTATGAGAAAAACGAAACTTCCTCCCGGTGCCTGCCTTCCCAGAACACCGTTAAACATCAGGAACCTCAAACAATGTTAAAGAAAACAGTTATCGTTCTCGCTATCCCATTGCTTTCGCTTTTGATTATCGCCGTCTCGCTATCTCGAAGCGCTCTAGGATCATCGCCCACGCCCGCACGACCACAGAACTCTGCAGCTACAGCGCCTGCGACTGGCACCCTTCAAAAGATGATCGTGGAGAACGGAACCGTCACCATGGCTCTCGATCTCAACTGGCTCAGTGGCGCTGGCTTCCAGGCAATGTCCGATCGGCAGGTTGCCAATGCAGCGACGCTTTCGGAGTTGCATTTCGCAGTCGCCGCCAACTCATTTCTTCCTGTTCTAGTATTTAACGATCTGCTGCGAGGTCTCCAGCCGGGATCGATGGCCTTGATACCGCAAGATTCTGGAGCTGGTAAATCCGGTTATCTGCCGGCGGCCTTAAACGGATCGCTAAACAGCCTCGTAGTAGAAAAACTTCCTTCGACCCAGGGGTTCGATTTTGCCGTACGCGATAGCAATACGGGATTCACGTTTTTCAATGTTGAAGTGCATCAGTACGACTACGACCCCGTGGCTCAATCGCTAGCAATCACAAATGGCCGGCTTCTCGTTTCAAAAGAATTGGCTAGCGCGCTTGGCCGCCCGTCAGACGCCGGTGCAACTGTTGGAACAATTTCCATCGGCGCAACAATGCAACCGACAGAGATCGATCAGCTTGTTAATGGCCAAACGACATCGATGGTCATGCCGCCTATGCAACATTCGATCGGTCCAGATACGCCGGCCCTGGTGCATGGTCCGGATGTGATTGTCGGACAGGTCGAGGACGTCGCCCAGATGGGGCACGTCGGCACGCAGTTTAATTTCGCCGTAGGGACTGACTCTTGTAACAATGGCGACACGCCGATCGATTGGTTTTCATTGCCTAACACGGATCATCCTGTCGTTCCGCAAAATCTTTATCGGATGAGTGGAGGAGCGGATGGCTTCGAACGGTTCGAACAAATCGGACAATCATGGGTGAAACACACGTTCTTCGCACTGGAAGACTCTATCTGCGGCACGTGTATGACCGGTGGGTGCTCGACCGGCGACCATCTCTGCCCCGGTTGTTCCGATCCATACGTCTCAGGCCTCAATGGCGACCAAAATTCAATTGGCTCTCGCGCGTGGGTCAATCCTTTCACCGGGGTATTCCCTTCGAATGCAGACGATCACAGCGGCCACGTGCACAATCCTGTCTCGCACCGGATCCTGGTAAATGCGGATGACCTAGTTTCGGGTGTGAGCTACTTTGGCGAAGCCGCCTACATCACCCCCCATGAATTCGCCTGGTGCCAGACGCATCCAGACCAGTGCAACATGTTCAACAATTTCTCCTATCGTCCGTTTTCGATTAGTGGCGGCCCTAACACGTTCACCTTTACGCCTACGGCTACCACGGTGCGAATGCAGCCTGCCATCCAGGCTTGGACTGACGCGACGGTGACTCAAGTCGATCCCGATCCGGGCAACGATGGTATCTCGTTCATGGGTTACAAAGTCACCGACTTGGGTGGCGGCATGTGGCACTATGAATACGCTGTTTTTAACATGAACCTCGACCGCGCCATCCAATCCTTTACCGTTCCGGTGGGACCGGGAGTCAATATCACTAACATCGATTTTCACGCTCCCCCGCAACATCCCGGTTGGGCGCATGATGGTACCCAGGGAGATGCCGGATACAGTAGCACACCGTGGGATGTTACCCAGGACGCTGGTTCTATTACCTGGAGCACACAAACTTTTGCGACCAATCAGAACGCCAACGCGATTCGCTGGGGCACGCTGTACAACTTCCGGTTCGACGCTGACCAGGCGCCCAATCCTACAAATGCAACTGTAGGCTTCTTCAAGACCGGCTCCCCAATTGGCGCCGCCGTCCAGGCTCCGGGAGGCGTCCCAGCTCCGACGCCGTCACCTACTCCTACGGCAACACCGCCGGTTACTCCAACGCCGACCCCAACGCCCACGGCAACGGCTACGGCTACAGCTACTGCTACTGCTACTGCTACTGCGACCGCGACTGCGACTGCGACCGCCACGGCAACAGTCACCCCTCCTCCGAGTCCAACAGTGACACCGAGTCCACCGCCCCTGACACCTACGCCAACACCTACAGCTACTGCGACTGCAACAGCCACTGCCACGCCTACAGCAACAGCCACGGCGACTTCAACGCCGCGGCATACTCCCACGCCCCGGCCCATCCCACCACCAAGAGAACGCCCGACGCCGCATCCGCGTCCGTGAGGAAGGGGGCGGACGGTCGCCGCGCCGACTCCTCAACGCGTTGGCAAACTGTAGCCGGGGGCGCTGGCTCCAGTCGCGAGAGGCGATCACATCACAGGTTAGCCGCGGTCAGCGACCCGCCGCTACAGCGGCCGGGTCCTGACCTCCGCGCCACCCATAATATTCGTGGGATCCGTGGTTTTGGGCCAAAAAACCGAATTTTTGCATAACCTCTTGCGGAATTTCATGCGGTATGTAAGTGAACCGTTCGAAACAGCTTCACGTGACAGCTGACAAAATTCAGAGCCCAGAACTCAAGAGAGGAAACTTATCATTAAAAAACAAGCTAAACGCCCTGTTAGAGCCAGCGTTGTCCGAGGCATCTTTGTGCTCCTGACATTGGCGCTTGCCTTGTGTGTGGCCCCATTCGCGCCAGGACAACGAACACACCGCGAATCCAGCAAGGGAACTTTAACTTTCCCGCGCTCGTTGCTGGAACGGCAACAACCAAAAAACCAACAGGTTCAAACGACTCCAAATGGTGTTAAAAACCGCCATCAGGCACCAAAACAAGCAGAGCCCCGTCCTGCACCGCCGGGCCAAGGCGTTCCCAGCGGTATCGACTGCGATAACGCACCGGGTATCGTGATCCATGATGATGGGACGGTTGAGACCGGGTACCAAAGCTCTCCGGGAATATTGGGGATCTTCGCCGACAAGTTTACCCCGACAAGCTATCCAAGCATTTACACGTCGGTGTGCCTGGCGTTTAACAGGCTGTGCGGAGGACCGACGTCGGAGCGTGTGGAGGTGGTGGTCTTTGACGACGACGGGCCGGGCGGGAGTCCGGGCACCGAGCTGGGCGCAATGCCGGTCACCGTCGACAACATCCCGATCTTCCCAAATCCGACACCCGTGTGGAACAGCTTCGACATCTCGTCGCTGAACATCGTGGTCAATGATGGCAGCGTGTACATCGGCGCGCGCTGGACGCCACCGAGCTTGTTCGACCGGGTGTTCCTCGACTCTGACGAAAATGGGCCCGGCGACGGTGATGGCTACTATTTTGACAACTTCAAAAACTTCTGGACTCCAATTCGGAACTTTTTCCCATTCTACCGAGCCATGTTTGTACGCGCGGTTGAACAACCGGGTGGCAAATTCGGGGGAAGCTTGACGAAGAGCATGGCCGGTGGAGCGATCACAAAGCAAGTTGGCAATCCTAACCAAACCTTCACTGGAAGCCATACGGTCGAGAGTTGCCAATACGTTATAACTCAAGGGACAGATACGATTGTGCCGGGGGATACAGACATCGGCAATCACTGCGACGGGTGCGATACGTTTATTCCTCTGCCTTTTAACTTCCAGTTGTACGGCACGACCTACAACGGGGTGAACGTTAGCGACAATGGTCGTTTGGATTTTGTCAATGTAAACGAACCCGGCGGCTACATCACAGCGTGTCTGCCAGCGCCGCCCGGCTATTTCACCGGACTGCCGTACGACAATACCATCTTCGCTCTGTGGCAGGACATGCGAACCGATTTAGTTGGGGACGGATGCGATAGCTTCTCCAGCGGATGCGGCGTTTTTACTTCGGTGACGGGTAGCGCCCCGAACCGCATCTTCAACATCGAATGGCGCACGGTACTGTATTGGGATCAGACGGCGCCGCAGAATTTTGAGGTGCGTCTGTATGAGAACGACCCAAACGGGCGGTTCGACGTGGTCTTCGCCACACTCACTCCCCCCGATATCGGCCCTCTCGAGCGCGCGTGGGTCTCGGGCGTCCAGGGGGATAGCAATCTGGGATTCTACACTGAGGATTTCTGCATTTGTTGGCCTGATTCACCTCCGCAGAACCAGTCGCGCGCATACATGCTAACCCCGTGCGCAACACCTACACCATCACCTACAGCTACAGCTACTTCAACCCCGCGGCCTACTCCTACACCAAGAGGCAGTCCAATACCAAGGGTTCGCCCGACTCCTCATCCTCGCCCGTGAGCAAGTCCTTGAGGAGAATGGAACGCGTTGCCGCGGTCAGCGACCCGCCTGGGACGGGCTACAACGGTGTAGACGATTGTTGTAGTCGCCTCGCTGTGTCGAGGCGCTCTCGCGTCGTTGCTCCCGGCCGCACGGCAACGCAGCGCCGTGGCTACAACAATCGCGGATCTCTTTGTAGCCGCCTAGCGGGCGTCGAAGCGCCGTAGCTACAGCGAGATGTGGAGATCTGCCCGCAATCATTGAAGAGCTCGAATAATTGTGAGACGCTTTGCTCCTTAAAACTACATATGAAGCATTCGATTCTTATATTCATCGCTGTCGCAGCTTTGGCCGCATCCAATCCTTGCTATTCACAGGCCACCCAGGAGTGGGTGCAAACCTATAACGGGACAGGAAACGGCCTGGACATATCATTTTCAGTGGTAGTCGATAATCTCGGCAATGTGTACGTTGCAGGGAATAGCCCGGGCGACACCTCGGCCAACGATATCACTACAATCAAATATGACTCAGTAGGTCAGCAACAGTGGGTTCGACGCTATAATGGTCCTGGAAATAGCGATGATGGAACGAATGGAACAAACGCCATAGCAGTGGACGATTCAGGAAATGTCTATGTAACCGGTTGGAGCGCAGGCGCAGAAAATACAGACTACGTTGTAATTAAATACAACAGCAACGGCGACCAACAATGGGCCCAGAGGTATAACGGACCCGGGAACGATTACGACGCCCCGTATGGAATTGCCCTGGATGGTTCCGGCAATGTTTATGTAACTGGCACCAGCACCGGCGACGGAACAGGCTTCGATTATACTACGATTAAATATGATAACGACGGCCAACAGCAATGGGTGAAAAGCTACAATGGCACAGGCAACAGTTACGATGCAGCATTGGCACTTGCTGTAGATGCTTCGGGCAATGCTTATGTAACTGGTATTAGCACAGCCCAAAACGGCCTGGGTGATTGCGTCTCCATCAAATATGACACTGATGGCAATCAGCAATGGGCGAAGACATATGACGGAGTGGCTAACGGCAATGATTACGGAAATTCAGTTAGCGTCGATACTTCCGGCAATGTCTACGTGACTGGAAGCAGCGCCGGCGCCAAAACAGGCCAGGATTATCTTACCATAAAATATGACTCATCTGGCGAGCAGCTATGGGCATCGATTTATTCCAGCGCAAAGAATAATTGGGACGAAGGACGCTCCATTGGGCTGGATGGCTCCGGCAACGTCTATGTAACGGGCGTACTGGAATACAGTGAGGGAGGATCCTCAGATGACTGGGGCACCATAAAATACGATTCAACAGGCGCCGAGCAATGGGTGAGGATATATGATGGTCCTGCCAGCATCGCAGATGAGGCATGGTCGATTGCAGTGGACGTAAACGGAAACTCATACGTAGTTGGCTACAGCAACGGACTGACCTCAGGCTCGGACTTGACGTCGATTAAATACGATGCTGACGGTGTACAGCAATGGGTGCAGGCATATGATAGTCCGGCACATGGTACCGATTCTGGATTTGATATCGCCCTTGACTCACAGGGTAATGTGTATGTGACAGGGGCGAGCGGATCGGGCACTGCGATTGATTATGCCACCATCAAATACTCTCAAGGGCCTGCCCCTACTCCAACTCCGACCCCTACTCCCACACCGAGGGCTACTCCAATACCCAGGGCGCGACCGACGCCCCACCCGCGCCCAACTCCCTGACTGCCGGGTAAGATGTGATTTTATGGCGGGCAGGCTTCCCGTTGCTACAACGCAGGCAGCGCCGTGGAAATTTGTTGACGCGCATTCTTAAACAAAACCAAAATCATCGGCGCATCCGAATTCGAGCTATGAAAAACACATCCGTCCGGCGAGCCCCGTTTCATAACCTGCGCTTCCTACTTGGTCTCGTTGTCTCTCTAATCTGCGGTCTTTTAGCGCTTCTCACCCTGGCGGACTCCTCCAGCCGTTTGGCTGGCGACCAAGATGGCCATATTGGCTCATCAATCCGCAATCCGCAATCTAGAGTCCACAATCGCGTTGGAGGCCGGACCTTCGCGCGAGTGACACTCGAAGGGGTAGTCACCGAAAACCCCCTCGTCTCGCAGGCAAAATCTGCAGCTCGAGCGACACCTGAACGGTTCGTGTTGGAACCGCTCGGAAATTCCCTTTGGCAAGTCAACGACGAGAACGCCATCGCGGATGGCGTCGCCATTGACGCCAATGATGTGTGGGGCGCATGGACTCTTCAGGGTGCCCGGCTGGGCGCGTATCCGATTACCGGCGACGGCACACCCGATTTTGAGTTTTCTTCCTTCGGCAGCGGCAACTCAGGAGTCGCTTCTGCCAAGGGAGCCGATCGCATGGCCTACCTGGAATCGAATGCTGCAGGAAACGATTTCCGGATCCATGGTTTCAAATCCACAAGTGGCGGCATACCGGACTGGTCGTTTCCGTTTCCTGAGACCGATCCGAATCTGCCGGCCAGTTCCAAGAGGCTCGCTGTCTCGCGTGACGGTTCGACCATCGCCGCCGTGGTCAGCGACGAACCAGCCACACAGACCTCAAAGCTTTATGTCTTTGAGGCTGACACAGGGGACATTAGATCCAGCCGGACGGATGCTCTTCGGATGAATGCTGTCGATTTGACCGATGATGGGTCAGTCGCACTCGTCACGGAGGATAATCTCGCAGTCCTGGTCGATACCAGCAATGGCAACACGTTATTTAGCGTCGCCGGCTCCGGCGCCGGGAACATCTTTTACCGGATCTCTGGCGACGGAAACGTGTTTGTTACCAATGGGTTCAACCTCGATGTCTACAAATTTGATGGGACCACCTACCAGCGAGTGATTCACTTCAGTCAGGCCAATAATTGGTTCGGCGGGGCTTCCATAGTTTCTCGAGACGGCTCCACCGTAGGTTCCTTTGCCGGGAATTTCACGAACTGGCTCTCGGGCGAGGTCTTCTTGTTCGATGTCGCCAGTGCCCAGATGATCGGTTCCTACCCCGTGTCCGGCACTGGTGCGTTTCAAGGCACACCCGTTGGCGCGGAATCTAACGACAACGGCACAGTGATGGCTTTCGCTTCCTGGGGTACGGAGTTCCATGATTGGCCGGAAGTAATGGTGTTCAATCGCAACGTGGACTTGATCGGTCAGATCGACTTCCCGGGCTCGGCTTTCGGTGTCGACGTGTCTGCTGACGGACAATATGTGGTAGGCAGCTCAAAGGCAGTCCACGCTAACCAATTCGGTAGTGGCGGACGCATCGAGTTGATCCAGTTACAGCCTCAGCCAACGCCGTCTCCTACAGCTACGCCCACAGTAACGCCTACTCCTACCCCTACACCTACAGCTACGCCAAGACCTACTCCGTTACCAAGACCTCGGCCAACGCCGCATCCTCGCCCGTGAGGAAATAGTGATTAGCTTAGCCCGCCTCAGGCGGGTCGCGGATCCCGGCTGCAAGGGCACATTCTGGGTCTGGGAGCACAGGCAGCTTGCCCCAAAACTCTTCGAACGCTCGCGACCGAAGTGTCTTTGCCAAGCTCTTGGCTGTCTTCGGCAGGCTGCCGGCGACTACAGGCTGGTCCGCCAGCCGGCGGATGCTCCCCAGAACAAAAGCGCTCTAGGCCGCCCTCAGAAGGACGCTTCACAAAACCATGAAAATTTGTTGACGCGCCTTCTCAAATAAAACCAAAATCATTCTCTCAACCGAAATTCGATCCATGAAAACCAAACCTCCGGCGCAATTCGTCATCTTCAATTCGCGTTTCTTAATCGGTCTATGCGTTTTCCTGTTAGCCGTTTTTCTGCTCGCCCTAGGCGAGTTCGCCACCGCCAACCCGTCCAGACTCAACCCTGGGTTCTTGAACGCGTCTGCTCAATCAAACCTGGCAAGCCAAACGCCAAAGGCCGCGCAACGAGAAAAACTCAAATCCGGCTTTGGAGAAATCCAGTCTTCTCGAAACGATGCGCCGGGTCCTCTGGGCGAGCAATGTGCGACTCTCCGCGGCCCGATCCTGGTCCTGTCCGAGTCCTCCGACATCGCTTTTATCGATACCGTCCCCGCCGCATTCAACAGTCAGGCTGACGAATTCCTTATAAGCTGGGACCAACTCATTGGCACAAACTGGGCCATAGATGATCAGCGCCTTTCGGTTGATGGCACGCTTCTTGGTGAAAACAATCCGATTATAGAGGGCTCGGACACCTTTATCGAACCAGCCGTCGCCTATAATGCTGATACGAATCAGTACTTCATCACCTGGCGGTTCCAAGGGACCGATCCGGGTTCGGAGGGCTTCAATAACGCTTTCGGCCACCTTTTGGATGCCTCTGGTATTCCGATTGGAGATGTGGTTCATGCCTCCAACGCCGGTCTGGAGCAGACGCTGGTATTTAACCCTGTCACTGGCGAGTTCTGCCATCATGCACGGGACTTCGCGGGCGGTGGAACTCCCGGAATCTACTTGCGGCTTATCGCTGGTGATGGCACACCGCTCGCGTCGCCTACACCGATCACGACCGCCGGAGCGCCCGCTCCCGCAGGTGAAGTCGGAGTGAACACAAGCACCGGCGACTATCTATCGAGCTGGCGAGATCAAGTGGACAAAGATCTCAAGGGTCGACTCCTTGATAGCGACGGCACGCCGCTGACGGACCCGTTTGTCATTAGTGACATCTTTCCCGGCTCTGCGCTCGCCTCGAGTGTGGCCTATGACGCTACGGCGGACCAGTATCTGGTCGTGTTCACCGATTTTAACTCCCCGCAACTCTTTGGCCAGTTTGTTAGCGCCTCCGGCGAACCAATAGGACCCGTGATACCGATAGTCGAGCAGAGCGGAGCTGCCTCCGCCGCGTTGGCGTTCGATCCCATCAACGAGGTTTACCTGGTCAGGTGGACCGATTTCAATTCTAGTACTGTTTGGGTGCAGCTGCTGTCTTCTGATGGACTTCTGCTCGGCGAAGCAGTGAACGTCTTTGCCGGCACAGTCCAGTTTCCAGCTCGCGGCTCGGTAGTCACCAACAAAAACGAAGGTGGCTTCCTGGTCACTGGCGTGCAAACCACGGACCAAGGGAACCAGCAAACGGTCGCTCGTTTTGTTGACGTGCTTAGTGTGTGCTCGCCCAGTCCAACACCAACACCCAGTGCAACGCCAACTCTCACCCCTACTGTGACTCCTACGGCGATTCCGAGTCCTACAGTTACACCTACACCAAGTGTACCTCCGAGTGTCACACCGACGCCGACGCCTACGGCTCCGCCTAGAGCGACACCGAGGCCACGCCCAACACCGCATCCTCGGCCGACCCCGTAGCGTGACCGTGACCCCGGAATCGGCGAATCGGCGAATAGACAACACGCTCGGCATCGCCATTCCTCCCTTTCGCCGCTTCCTCCTTCTAGCAGACCGGCTCGGACCGAGCGCGTCCGCGCGATCGCGGACAGTTTCGCTGGATTTGCGCGGAGTCGAATGGAGGGGCGAGCTCCGTGAGCTTTTGTAAACACAACCATACGTTTGCTCAGCGTCGCAGAGCTCCGCCTCCATGCTATCCCAAATCGGCCTCCCATTCGTCATCGTCATCGTAATTGAAAATTGCGAATCGAATAATCAGGTGAGATAGAGAAATCGTAAAAAAATAAAAATGTGTTGACGCGTTTCCCGTATTTCTGCTACAAGCGAGGTCCTACACTTCAAATCAACTCCATCTGACACCGCTTTATGAAAAAGAAATCCACTTCCCAATCCGCGTTTTTTAATCTGCGTGTTTTGATCGGCTTGTTCGTAGCCCTGGCCGGCATCTCTCTGCTCGCCTTAAGCCAGTTCGCCACAGCAGCGAACCCGTTCAGAACGGCTGTGGGCGCCTCCTCGCATGCGCGCACCACACAAGCACAGCCGCAATACCAGGTTAAGACTAAGCCCTCCATTAACCCGCTCGTTCCTGCAATGTTTGACTGTTCCAAAATTCGCCAGCTGGGCATTGATAGGATGGAGAACTTCCGGGCTGGCGCGATCATGATTCACTGCGGTCAGGCAAAGGGTGGCGACCCTGAAACAGGTTTGGCCAATTCGAGTGCGTTCTCCAAGCTTGTGCGAAACCTTATGGCGCCCCTGGTGTATGGCGGCACGGACGTGGATTTGGTTACCGGCACTGAAAGTTTCCCCAACGTCACTCAATCGGAGACATTCAGTACCGCCAACCCGGATGACCCCAACGAGGTCGTAGTCGCGTACAACGATTCACGAGGCATCAACGCCGGTCAACTCGTCATCTCCTCGGTATCAGTCTCCACGGATGGTGGCACCACTTTCACGCGTGTCACCAATGCCAGCGGCCAAAGTCCTTTTCCCAATACCTTTGGTGATCCGGTTGCTCTGTACAACAAGCCAACCCAGACTTGGTTTACTGTCTGGCTCGATGGCAACGCGGGCTGCACCCTGGGCGGGTTTAAGTCCACCGATCCCTCGGACCCAAATAGCTGGACCCATTTCTGCGTTCACCCCAGCGGCGGCGACGACCGCGAATCTGGCTGGGCAGACAACAACCCGAGCTCTCCCTTCTTCGGGAACATGTATATTTCCTGGAACGACTTTAACGTGGGTCAAGGCGCCTTGGTCGTCAGTCGCTCCACTGACAACGGCAGCACGTGGAGCAGCGCGATAACGGTGGCCAACGTAGGTACCTTCATCCGCAACACGCAGATCACGGGTGACATGTCTGGCAACGGGACCATCTACATCGCCGGTATGGACGAAGGCGGTGGTGGTTTCCCCCACAACGACACCAATCTGATCTATAAATCGACCGACGGCGGTGCTACGTGGGCCAACACTTACACCGGCACACCGTTCCCTGGCCCAGGCGTGACCTCTGCAGGGTACTTTGCCTGCATGTTTAACGATAATGCAATAGGGGCTTACTGGCGGCACGAGGGCTGGGGTGAGCCTGCTGCGTTCAACGATATCGTTCACCTGGTTTATGCACAACAGGGCGGGGCGGGTGATGCTGGTGACGTCTATTACATTCGTTCTACTGACGGCGGTGTGACCTTTGGTACGCCGCTGA
>Ga0193722_1000252_pt1 | contig 11823 bp, 11 predicted proteins | sample H2m1metaG_FD_143044 | JGI IMG/M metagenome (GOLD analysis project Ga0193722, IMG submission 143044) | Soil microbial communities from a riparian zone of the East river system, Colorado, United States - H2m1 | ecosystem: Environmental > Terrestrial > Soil > Riparian zone | place: USA: East River...
CCTCCAGTCCGGGGGATGAGTTTACTTCGATGATCAGCGGCCCGCGCTTGGACGGCAGCATGTCGACGCCGGCTACGGCAAGCCCCATTTTCTTCGCGGCGAGAACAGCGGCATGCTTTTCATGACGGTCTAATTTGATGACGGTGGCGATTCCACCCCGGTGCAGGTTCGAGCGGAACTCTCCATCGCGCGCTTGGCGGCGCATGGCGCCAACGACTTCTCCATTGACAACAAAGGCGCGTATGTCGGCGCCTTTCGCCTCTTTAATAAACTCCTGAACAATAATGCGGGCCTTCACGCCATGAAATGCTTCGATGACGGATTGCGCCGCTTTTTTATTTTCCGCCAGCACCACACCCAGGCCCTGCGTTCCCTCCAGTACTTTGATCACGACCGGAGCACCGCCCACTGCCTCGATTACCCCTTCCGTATCGCGGGAGTAATCCATAAAAATGGTTTTCGGCATACCCAATCCAGCCCGCGAAAGTATTTGTAAGCTTCGAAGCTTATCGCGCGAACGAATCAAGGCCTGGGATTCGACCGCGGTAAAAACTTTCATCATTTCGAATTGGCGGACAACGGCTGCTCCATAAAACGTAACAGACGCTCCGATTCTTGGGATGACGGCATCGAAGTAGTCGAGCTTCCGGCCATTGTACCACACCATGGGATTCTTTTTCTCGATCAGCAACACGCACTTCATGTGATCGATGACATCCACTTTATGGCCGCGCTTTTCACCGGCTTCCTTCAGACGCCTCGTCGAGTAGAGTTTTGAATCCCTGGAAAGTATGGCAATATTCATGGCGTGGGTCGCTTTGTGATGTCTTCCACTCCGGTTGCGGTCAGCGGTTAACTTGAATCTTTGCTTTGTAAGATAAGTCTTTTTCAGTTACATCGATCAGGAACCGATGCCTCAGAATTTTTCTTCCCAGCAAAACGGGGAAACGCAACTTGTCGCGATCGCTAAGGGAAAACTCAGCTTTATAGGTTCGGTTATGAAGGGTAACGGTGGTCTTGATGACAAACCGTTTCTCCGCTTCACCGAATGAGTTTTTAATGTCTCGTTTTGTAAATTTTTCAAAAATGAATTTCATCCCCGTAAATTCCGGGTGCTCTTCGTCCAGCAATATGAATTCTAATTTTCCATCAACGATAGCAGCCCGGGAGCAATGAAGACTACACGTATAGGCGCCGGTATCAATTTTTGCCTGGATGTCGGTTAAGCCCAATCCGGGTAAATCCACCCGATCCGATCGTCCTAGAATTTTCATAGTCTCTGGTCTTAGTCTGTAGTGCTCCGTGTTGAGTCACTCGTTGTATCCAACTCAAGAGGCAAGATCAGGGACTCATGACTACTGACCCGATCCTTTGGAGATTTTGAAAGCAACCTGTGTATTTTCCCATTTCAACACCACCTGATCTTGATCAATTCCAATGTTGAACGTTTCGACAAAGCTCTCGGTTTTGGCGGGCTTTACGTTAACCCGGAGGAGATCTTCACTTTCTTTATAGTCATAATGGCCCCATTTAATGGTCTTGTTGATTACAATCACCCACTCATTTTCTCCCGGAATAGTGAATAAGGCATATTTGCCTTTGGCCAATTCTTTACCTTCAATTTTTGCCGGACCAACGGTTTCAATGGACGTGGTTTCATTCGCACCGGTGCGCCAGACTTCGCCATAAGGAACCAGGCCGCCCATAATTTTGCGTCCTCTTGCAGATGGTTGGTGATATTCGATTTTAATTTTTACGCCATCAATGGTTCCTTCTGCCGTCGCCGGGGGACTGAGCATTTTATTATGCTGGGCCCATGAGCCACATGGAAGGACCAGGGCCAGCAGGAATGTGCCGAAGAAAAGATCTCGCTTCGTAATTTTTTTGGGTTAGGAGCACAAATTAAACACAAAAGTGCCCTGAAACAATTCAGGGCACTTTCAATCTATTGAGAAAATTATTACCTGTAAACTAGGTGTGAAACGCATAAATCGTGTCAATGGTTTGCGTAAATCGACACTTTCTGACTAATTCCTAATTTAATTTATTGCCCAATGGGTTTAGTGCGGACAAGGCCCGTTTTCCACCACCCATTTTATTCATGGTCTTCATCATCTTTCTCATCTCTTCGAACTGCTTGAGCAATTGATTGACTTGCTGAATGGAAGTGCCGCTCCCCTTTGCGATCCGGGTTTTGCGGCTTGCGTTAATCGCGTCCGGGTTCTGACGTTCACCAAGGGTCATCGAAAGAATGATTGCTTCAATGGGTTTAAATGAATTGTCGTCCAGGTCAACATCTTTTACTGCCTTGCCCATGCCCGGGATCATGCTCATCAGGTCCTTGATGTTGCCCATCTTTTTCATCTGGCCCAATTGCAAAAGGAAGTCGTTGAAGTCGAACTGGTTCTTGCGAATCTTCTTATTGATCCGCCGGGCCTCTTCTTCCGTGAAATTTTCCTGTGCTTTTTCTACCAGACTCACTACATCGCCCATGCCAAGGATCCGGCTTGCCATCCGGTCGGGGTAAAAGCGATCGATCGCCTCCATTTTTTCCCCGGAACTCACAAACTTGATGGGCTTTTCAACGATCCTGCGGATGGAAAGGGCAGCACCGCCCCGTGTATCGCCGTCGAGTTTAGTCAGGACCACACCGTCAAAATTCAGTCGATCATGAAATGCTTTTGCTGTATTTACCGCGTCCTGGCCGGTCATAGAGTCCACAACAAATAACGTCTCGGACGGGTGGAGCGCTTCTTTCAGCCGGGCAATTTCGTCCATCATGGCTTCATCTACCGCCAACCGGCCGGCGGTATCGACAATCACCACCCGGAAATTATTTTTCCGGGCATGTTCTACCGCGGCCCTGGCAATGCTCACGGCATCTTTATTTTCGGGCTCGGCATAAACTTCTACGCCCACTTGCTCCCCCAAAACTTTCAATTGGTCAATGGCGGCAGGACGGTAAATGTCACAGGCCGTCAGCAACACCTGTCTTCCTTGTCGCTTGAGATAGTTGGCCAGCTTCCCTGAAAAGGTAGTTTTTCCAGAACCCTGCAACCCTGCAATCAGGATAATCGCCGGGTTCCCTTCAATTTTGAGGTCCTCACTTTGCCCTCCCATAAGCTCAGTGAGTTCATCATTGGTGATTTTTGTTAAGAGCTGGCCGGGAGAAATAGCCGTTAGCACATTCTGCCCGATCGCTTTTGTTTTAATTTCATCGGTAACCTCCTTCGCCACTTTAAAGTTGACATCCGCTTCGATGAGGGCTTTGCGGATTTCCTTAATGGTAGCCGCCACATTGATCTCGGTGATCCTGCCCTGGCCTTTGAGGGTTTGGAAGGCTTTTTCTAATTTGAGATTTAAACTGTCAAACATGGAACGCAGATTAAACTGATTTGGCTGATTACACTGATTGGGGGCTCCAAAGTTAAGCGGAGCAAATTCTACGTCCAAATCAAATTTTGAAAGGAAGGGAGCCTCTTTTGTGGCGTTTGTGCTGCTTAGTGATTTCTTCGTGATTTCTTTGACCCTTCGATTCCGAACTTTTGCAACTGCCAATGCAGGGTCACGAACAAAGCGGGCACGAAGGGCACAAAAACTCAGGGTCAAAATTTAGTTTGAAACTCTGCCAGACGGTCGAAAATTACTTACTCAGGTAAATTAATCTTTGTGGAAAGGAATTGAATGACCCTTTGTTTCAAAAGGGAATAGGCATGTTTGATTGCTTGTTGTTCGCTCGTTCCTTTATCGACCAGCGTTATTATTTCCTGCAGTCCCAGCTCCTTTATTTTATTGTCAGGCAAATCGCACTTTCCGGCAAAGGCAATACAGTTCTTTTTATACTTCGCGCTTAGGTGCGCCACTCCCTTTACTACTTTACCGGACATGGTTTGATCATCAATTTTACCTTCTCCGGTGATGACCAGCGTTGCTCGTTGAATTTGATTTTCAAGATTGGTAAACCGAATGATAAAATCGATCCCCGGGGTCGACCGGGCGTTCAAAAAGAGTTTCGCACCGGCCACCATTCCTCCACCTGCGCCGGCTCCTGGAAAATTGATGTCGCTATGGAATCGCGCGGAGGCCACCTGTGCAAAGTGAGCCAGTCCGCGATCGAGGAGTTCGATAGCGGCAGGGGAGGCTCCCTTTTGTCCGGCAAATACCGACGCCGCTCCCTGTTTTCCGTATAGCAGGTTTTCCACGTCATGAATTGCCGTAAACTCACACGTCCTGAGTCCTGGATGGAGGTGGCGTTCCATTATCTCGTCCACCAGAATTAAGCTTTCCCCCACCGGTTTCAGTTTTTCATTTTTTGAAGAAAGAAACTGGAAGCCCAGCGCTTCCGCCATTCCCATACCGGCATCGTTGGTAGCACTTCCACCGACTCCGAGAACAATCTTGGTTACCTTTCGATCAAGAGCATGTGCAATCAACTGGCCCGTTCCAAATGTGGACGTGATCAGGGGATTGCGTTCTTCCGCTTTCAGAAGTTGCAACCCCGAGGCCCTGGCCATTTCAATGAATGCCGTCGATCCATCACCGGATATTCCGTATCCTGAATCGATCCCTCTAAACAGGGGATCCAATACGTTGACTTTGATCATCGACCCTCCACTGAGTTCGGTCAGAAGATCACACGTTCCTTCTCCGCCGTCTGCTAAAGGAACAGAAACGATGTTCAGGTCGGAGTTGATATCCAATAGCGCTTCCGTGATGGCGTTGCAAACCTGTTTGGCAGTGAGGGAGCCTTTGAATTTGTCGGGGGCGATGAGGATCATCTGGGGGAATGTCTCTGCTAATTTGCCACAAAGGCACGAAGACACGAAGAATTATTTTTTTTTGTACGGCAAAACAGATTAAAAGCCAGAAAGAGGAGATTTGAAAACATAATGCGAACCAAGAAAGCTAATTGTGGCTTATAATTCTACTTGTCAAGCTTAGGAATTCCCTATTCCCTACGATTCACCCCAAGTTACTTTGTGTCTTCAGGCCTTCGTGGCAATCGGGGCAACGTCATCAACGAAATGGAACAAAGGAAAACACCTCGCCTTTTTTGAAATCCGTTTTCTCTGCGGGCAGTTCCAGGAAACCATCCACCTCTTTGAGATTAGCAAAATCACCTGAGCCGCCTCCTGGGTCGGGGTAGGCCATTCGCCGGCCGTTTTCCTCTCGAATTTTGACCTGGAGAAAATAAGTCAGAGAAGGTTTGAATGAGAAGTCATGGGCCAGGACGGCCGATGGAAATGGCTCATCGGATCCAAAACTCTTCGTCAGCCAAGGCTTGACAAAACGGTAGAAGCACAGGTAGGTGGAAACGGGATTTCCCGGCAAGGCAAAGACGGTCTGGTGATCGGAGGAGCCAAACCAAAAAGGCTTTCCGGGTTTCTGGGTTACTTGATGAAATAACTTTTTAACTCCCAAGGATTCCAGGACCTGCGGTATATAATCAAATTTCCCTTTTGAAACGCCCCCGGAAAGAATGATCAGTTCATGGTGCGGAAAAATAGCTGAAAGGTCTTTTTCCAGCGACTCTTTTTGATCCGTAACACTAAAGAGGTTTGCCTCGCACCTCAGTTCCAGTAAGGCTGCCTGTAGTGCATAGGCATTCGATTGTCTGATTTGATGCGGAAGGGGAATCTGATCGATCGAAACCAGTTCATCCCCCGTCGAAATAATGGCGGTTTTTGGGAAGGCAAACACCTCCACCGCAGATTTTCCGACCGAGGCGATCAGCGCAACTTCGGCAGGTGAAATCCGGATGCCTGGCGTAAGCAGTGTTTTATTTTTCCCGGCGTCGGTCCCTTGAAAATGGACGTTATCTCCCGGTGAAATTTGTTCGATCTTAATCGAAGCCCTACCGTTCGTGATTTCAATGTCTTCATACCGCACAACGGTATCCGTACCCTCAGGCAATACGGCGCCCGTCATCACTTCAATACAGCCGGATGGATCTGCCAGCGCTATCCTGGGTTTCCCTGCGGCTAGAATGCCCTTGATTTCAAAAGAGCGGATTCCGTCACGAAACTTTTTCGACAAGAGGGCAATTCCATCCATTGTCACCCGATCGAATGGCGGGAAATCGCGGTCGGCATTGATTGATTCAGCCAGAACCCGACCGACGGAGAGCATGATGCTTACCTTCTCCTTCCGCGGTATAAAAGGATGAGAGAGAATAATTGAAGCCGCCTCGGAAACACTGACCATGAATTCCTTATTTTTGAACTAAAGTTGAACTAAAGATAGATGATTCCCTTTAGAGAAGTTTGTACTGCGGAAATGTTTCCCGCTGATCTCGCAGATTTACGCAGAATTGGCAACGGAGATTCAGTCTGCGTAAATCCGCGAGATCCGACTTCGCTAAGGCTTCGTCGGACAGGTCTGCGGGAAAAAACATGAAGAACAAATTCACTCACATTGATGATTCAGGAAACCCCCACATGGTGGATGTATCCGGAAAAGGAACGACGGTCCGCGTTGCACGTGCCCGCGCAACGGTCCGGCTTGGAAAGAAAATTATTGCTCAAATAAAAGGCGATGAGTTGATCACCAAAAAGGGCCCAGTTTTTCAAACCGCAATTCTCGCCGGCGTCATGGGTGGAAAAAAGACATCGGAGCTTATCCCACTTTGTCATCCGGTTGGACTGGAGGATTGCCAGGTAACCCTCTCCGTGAAAAAAGAAAAAGTGATCATTGATACAGAGGCCAAAACAACAGGAAAGACAGGAGTTGAAATGGAAGCCCTCACTGCTGCTGCGATCGCGGCACTCACGGTGTATGATATGTGCAAGGCGCTTTCACACGATATTATTATTGAAGACATCAAACTTATCAGCAAGACGGGAGGTAAAAAGGATTTTCGAAGGGGCGAATGATTCTATCCGCGTGACGGATCTCTAATTGTTTATTACTGATTTGTGATTGCTGATTTGCGGCGCTGTGAATCAAAGATCAACAATAAAAAGTAATCTGTAATTTTCATGAAGAAGTATTTGAAGATGCTTTACGTTCAGGTACTCATCGGTATCAGCGCCGGTATTGCCGTAGGCTATTTTTTTCCGGAGTTCTCGCCCACGGCCAAATTGCTCAGCGATACATTCATCAACATGATCAAGATGGTCATTGCTCCCATCATTTTCGTCACGATGGTATTGGGTATATCGGGGATGGGTGATTTTAAGAAAGTCGGGAGGGTAGGGGGAAAGGGACTTCTTTATTTTGAGTTAGTGACGACACTGGCCCTGGCCATTGGACTGATCGTAGCCAACCTGGTACAGCCTGGAAGAGGCGTCCAATCCGAAGGAGTTGATGCGGCATCCGTCGCGCAATATGCGACGAAGGCAAAGGACCTTAACTGGGGGGAATTTTTCTCCCACATCGTGCCGTCCAATGTGTTCAAGGCGTTTGCCGATGGGGATATTCTGCAAATTCTTTTTTTTAGCATCCTGTTTGGTATTGGCATTTCGCGCATGGGCTCTTCCAGGGACGGGTTACTCGGTTTTTTTGACACCATTTCGAAGGCCCTGTTCAGCATGATGAAGATCATTATGAAACTGGCGCCCATCGGAGCGTTCGCGGGAATGGCGTATACGATCGGCAAGTTTGGGTTTAGTGCGTTGGCGCCGCTGGGTAAGTTAATGATCTGTGTGTATCTCACCATGGCGCTCTTCATATTTGTCGTACTCAACCTGATTGCCCGGTGGTTTGGGTTCAGCTTGTGGAGACTATTAATTTATATAAAAAATGAAATACTGATTGTGTTGGGCACGTCCTCCAGCGAAAGCGTATTGCCCAACATCATGGAGAAACTCGAACTCGCCGGGTGCAAGAAAAGTGTCGTGGGGCTGATCATTCCTACAGGATATTCTTTTAACCTGGATGGGACCACCATTTATCTCAGTATGGCCCTTATTTTCATCGCGCAGGCATTTAACATCCCGCTATCGTTGGGACAACAACTGACCATGATGGGAGTCCTGATGGTGACCAGCAAGGGCGCTGCAGGCGTTACGGGCGGTGGATTCATCACCCTGGCCTCTACCTTAACGGCGATGGAGGTTATTCCCGTGGAAGGGCTGGCGCTTCTGATCGGCGTTGATCGATTCATGAGCGAAGCGCGAAGTATCACGAATCTGATTGGCAACACGGTAGCCACCGTAATCATCGCAAAAAGTGAGAATGAAATTGATTTGGTGGTTTATAAAAGGCTGGTGGAAAAAGAGGGATAAAAAGAGTAATAATGACCAGTGACTGATGACCAGTACCTTAGCTATTGGGTCAACTCTACAAGACCCACCACCAAGCCCTAACGACCAAGCTCTAAGCCACCTCTTCCAGTAGTTTTACTTTTGAGTAAAGGCCTAAATACCTGTTGATCAGGTTGTGGTAAAATACTGGCTTTTATTTTGAAAATAAATATTACCTAACGAGAACCGGGAGAATAAAGGAACGGTTCAGTCTGAAATAAGACTGTAGTTTATTCCACATACAAAATATAAATAGTTGGCGCTATGAGAACTTTTGTAAAGAATATTTTCAATGATTTGCACATTAATCCAATCAACCGCGACTTAGTATTGGTGATGGTGTCGGGTTTGTTGGCGGCGTTAGCCATTGTGACGGTGACGGTGATGATTGCAGGGCAGTTTTGAGGTTTGGGAATGTTAAACGAAAGTATCATCAGACCGGCAACCGAGAACTAATTTTGGTTAGTAGCAACCTGAGGTCTTGCCGAAACCCATTCTTCGCCGTCTTCAAAAACCTCCTTTTTCCATATTGGCACTTTCGCCTTGAGTTCGTCGATAATGAATTCGCAGGCGTCAAATGATTCCTTTCGGCGGGGAGCCGCAACGCACACGACAACGGCCACCTCTCCTGGTTTTAATGTACCGATACGATGGCTGATGGCCCACCCCAATAATCCCCATCGTTGGGCGGCAACATCAATGATCTTTCGGATTTCCGCCACAGCCATGCTTTCATACGCCTCATATTCCAGCCAGCGTACACTCTTATTGTGAGCGGTATTGCGCACGGTACCTATAAAAACATTAACGGCCCCAGCACCTAAGCTTGAGGCCGTTTCGATGACTTTTTGAACATCGATGGGCTTTTCGGTGATTTTAATCATGGCAGTAAACGGTTGACGTGGAAGTAAAAGATGCGATGAAAGTAAGAAAACAGGGGAGTGAATCAAAGAGAATTTGCGATTTTTTTATTGGCGGTTATTTCCGGTTTAAGGAATAGTAATGGCTGGTCGATTTGACTCAGCTGTCATACGGAATAATTGCAATTTCATCGATTTCTTTCAATATTGTATTGGGCGAAGCATGAAAACTTGTCAATCCCGCCTTTACTATTCTACATAGCTTACCGTTAGTAACTACCTTGCTACCTGCTGGTCTTATTGCCTACTGCCTTTTGCCTACTGACTACTACAACATGCAACTCTACATCCTCATCCTCAGTTTCTTCCTCATCGCCCTGATCTACTCATCAGTAGGTTTCGCCGGGGGCTCCAGTTATCTCGCACTAATGGGTGTGATGGCGGTGAACTTTCAGGTATTGAAACCTACCGCCCTCCTCTGTAATATCCTGGTGGCTACGGGAGGGACCATCATCTTTTATAAAGAAAATTTGATTGACCTCAAGAAAAGCTGGCCGTACCTGGCGGCCAGTGTTCCGTGCGCATTTGTCGGGGGCTTCTGGCCGGTTAAAGAAAATACCTTTTTCCAAATCCTTGGAATGACCCTCATGGTGGCTTCCTTTTTCTTGTGGATCCAGCAACGCCCTACTGAAGATGCATCCAAAACTCCATCGAATACGATTTTACTACCCGTTGGATTGGGTAGCGGAATTGGTTTCCTGTCGGGAATTTCCAGCATCGGCGGTGGAATTTTTCTTTCACCCGTCTTGCATCTGATCCAGTGGGACAAAGCAAGAAAAATCTCCGCATTAGCCAGCCTCTTTATTTTGGTCAATTCCGTAAGCGGCCTCGGCGGACAACTTATTCGATCCTCTACCGTCGACTGGAATTTTGTCTGGCCTTTGCTGATTGCCGTGTTTGCCGGAGGCCAGATCGGGTCAAGGTTGGGCGCCCGCAGATTCAACCCGCTTTATATTAAGCGTATCACGGCAGTCCTTATCCTTTTTGCGGGACTGTATATAGTAATAACTCATTATTGACACTTCACATACCGGTACCTTCCCGGCTCGGTGGTATACGGCAAGGGAGTGGGGCTAAAGCTATTCGTCAACCAGTAGAGGTCATGATGAACCGGGTCATTCCTGATGATGATCGTCGCATCCGCTGAATCGCGTTGAATTTCTGTCTTTCCAAAGGGGTTGGGCACGGCTAATTTTTCGCCCCGGGCTTTGTAGAGGATGTAGGTCAATGAATCTTTTCGTGCCATCTGAAAAACGATATTGTAGCCGGCGTCTTTTATTCCTGTTCTAATCAGGTAATAGTCCGACAAGTCCGAACGTTCGCCCCTTTTTAATTCAAAATAAATCGGTCCTCCACTCTGACAATTTTCCGGGATGGTGAATATTCCTGCATTGTTTTCCAAATAAGTCAAACGCCTGGTGAACTTCTGAAAACCGGGATGGTCAAGGTCCGTGCCCAGGAAGCCTGTCTTCCACGTCGTATCCAGGATGGACCACTTCCACGTTGTGGCATACCGGATTGATCGTAGTCCTAAACTGTCTTCCCAATGGCGTACGACAATGGTAACCGGGGCGGGGTTTTTGAATTCAAAAAATTCCTTTACTCCTATAAAAATACTCTCACTGCTGCCTTTCTGATAGCTACTGAGGGCACGGATGTCAGCGCTGGCCAACCTTCGCATACCGTCATACAACAGAATGGTCTGACCGCTTTTCGTATTTTTTCCATTGCTGTAGGTTTGTGTAAGAACAAAGTCAGGCGCGCCATCGCCCTGGAAGTCGTTGGAAGTCTCCATATTTCCTTCGAGAACCTGGTAGGTCAACCCGGTTTGTTTTTTTAACAGGCGGTTAAGATCAGCATAGACTGATTTTCTGGTACTATCGTTTTTATCTTGTACTCCGGAGATTTCGGGATTGAGCACAATGGAGTAGGAGTAGGAGTCCTTGCCTATGTTTTCCTTAAAATTAAGAACGTGAAAATCGCCATTCGAAAACACGGACCTCCCCGTAATTTCAAAGCCGCTGCTGTCCGCGTACGTGTCCTTTCTATTGTCGATAACAGACTGGATAAAGTGATCGGGGGAAGAAAGGTCCAGGTGCGCCAGTTCCTCTTTACTTTTTTTTGGCGCGCACGACAGTAATAATAAGAGGGAGGGGAGGAGGAGGGTAATGATCTTGGTTTTCATTTAATGTAATTAGTTTAAATTTAGCGAATTTGAAACCAACCGTGCGAAACAAGATCGGCCTATGGACCAGCACTTCGCTGGTAGTAGGCAACATGATTGGCTCGGGGCTGTTCATGTTGCCTGCCGCGTTGGCCATGTATGGGGGCATTAGTCTGGTTGGTTGGCTGATTTCCAGCCTCGGTGCTTTTTTTCTTGCCCTGGTCTTCAGTTGGCTGAGCCGGATGGTGCCCGTCGCGACGGGAGGACCTTATGCCTACACCCGCGAAGGCTTTGGAGAATTTCCGGCTTTCCTTGTTGCCTGGGGTTACTGGATTTCCATTTGGTGTACCAACGCGGGGATGGCGGTGGCGTTCGTCAGCTACCTCAGTGTTTATATACCCGCACTAGCGAGGAACTCTTTGTTGGCCGTAGCGACGGGACTTGCCGCGATCTGGCTCTTAACATGGATCAACTCAAAGGGAATACGCGTAGCGGG
>Ga0193722_1000254_pt1 | contig 11789 bp, 10 predicted proteins | sample H2m1metaG_FD_143044 | JGI IMG/M metagenome (GOLD analysis project Ga0193722, IMG submission 143044) | Soil microbial communities from a riparian zone of the East river system, Colorado, United States - H2m1 | ecosystem: Environmental > Terrestrial > Soil > Riparian zone | place: USA: East River...
TATCCTGGACCTGACTTTCGTCTACGCTCGCGATAAGCTTCGACCAATCGGATGTTCCTGAATGAAACGGCGCTGCGGACCTGATCTTATGCCGGATGTAATTGAACGCCGCAAAATGATCTTGCAACTCAAGTACGGTCGTCTGTATTTTTCCGATCGGCCAGAGCCCGCAGAAAATGAGGCGATCGAGCCAATGGCCAGAAGCCAGCCGTTTCAACGCGAATTCAAGCAACGGGCTGTTTTCGAGCGTGCCCGGGCACTTCAGCATTCGTAAAGCGATGTCACGCTTCAGCTCGAAATCGAGTGCAGTCCCGAATGCCATTTCGCTGGCTGCCATCAGCGAAAAATTCCCTTTATACCCCTGCAACCACCCGGGACCCGGCTTTAAAAACCAGCCGGGCGAAAGCGAGATAGCCACCTTTTTGCCGCGCAAGTCCGTGCCCAGCGCGGCGATTTTTTGCAACATGATTAGTGAGTTCGCGCCTCCCGCGCCGACTGGCGAGACTTGGAAACCTGTTGGCGCAGTGCGAAAGAAAATGTGCGCCCTCTCCGGCACCAGAACAGCCGTCAATTCCGAGCTGCCATAAAGCGGCAATACATCGGGAGAACGCGCAGCCACGCGTTGAAACGCAAGGCCCTGATTTTTTAGCGAGAACAACTCGGGAGCGCTCGCGCGAACAGTCGTGCGTTCGAGATGAACCGCCACCACTTTTGCGCCAAGCAAAACGGCCGCCACCAAGCCGGAAGCGATCAGTCCCGCAAGCAAATGCGGCGTGACTTGGCTGGGATGGTCACTGACCATGATACCGCGAAGCTATTCCCGCGGCCTGGCGCTGCAATTGAATTTCATTTACGACGCAACTCGACGATCGCGAAAACGGTTTGAAGGCACCACAGACGCCAACCACGACGGCTGTTTCGCCAATCTGGTTTTATTTGGATTTGCAGACTCGTGGCCGATACTCAAGTGTCATTTAATACTGGAGCATTTTTCATATTCTTATGTCGTCTTCTTCACTCTGGCAGCGCTTTCAGCAATACTTCTTGGATTACCGTGACCTTGGTTTTTCTCTCGACATCAGTCGGATGAAATTCCCGAATGATTTCCTCGAGAAAATGCGGCCGAAGATCGACAAAGCGTCTGCCGCGATGCAAGCGCTGGAGGCCGGGGAAATCGCCAATCCGAGCGAAAACCGAATGGTTGGACATTATTGGCTACGGAATACCGCACTCGCGCCCACTCCGGAAATTCGCACCGAGATCGAACAGACCATCAAACGCATCAAGGCATTCGCCGCGGATATTCATGCCGGAAAAATCACGGCTGAAGATGGAAAACTCTTTAAGCACGTGTTGCTCATTGGCATTGGCGGCTCGGCGCTCGGACCGCAATTCGTCTCAGACGCTCTCGGATCACGGCGCGATCCAATGGACATCGTTTTTTTCGACAACACAGATCCGGACGGCTTCGACCGTGTCTTCGAGAAGATAAGTGATGATTTGGCGCAGACGCTTGTCGTGGTGGTTTCAAAATCTGGGGGGACAAAGGAAACACGAAATGGAATGCTCGAGGCGGAAGCAAAATTCAAAAAAAAGGGGCTGGAATTTAACAAGCATGCAGTGGCTGTAACCGGCGTTGGTAGCGAGTTGGACAAGTACGCAGAAAAGAACGGTTGGCTCACCCGGTTCCCGATGCACGATTGGATCGGTGGACGTACGTCTGTGATGAGCGCGGTTGGGCTTTTGCCGATGGCCCTGCAAGGTATTGATATCGATGATTTTCTAGCCGGCGCGGCAGCGATGGATGAGCACACTCGTACACAGAATGTGACCCAAAATGCCGCGATGCTTCTTGCCCTGATGTGGTATTACGCCGGCAACGGCAAAGGCGACAAGGATATGGTGATCCTTCCCTACAAAGATCGTCTGGCATTGTTTGCGAAATATCTGCAGCAATTGGTGATGGAATCGCTCGGGAAAGAAAAGGATCTCGACGGCAAAATCGTGCATCAGGGGATTGCTGTTTACGGCAACAAGGGATCGACCGACCAACATGCTTACGTGCAACAGTTGCGTGACGGTGTTTTGAATTTTTTCGTAACTTTCATCGAAGTGGACAAGGACCGGCGCAACCCGGCGATCGAAATCGAAGACGGAGTCACAAGTGGCGACTACCTCCACGGATTTCTGCGCGGGACGCGAAGCGCGCTCTACGACAGCGGGCGGGAGTCAATCACCATGAGCATTCGCGAGGCGAACGCTTTTAATATTGGGGCGTTAATCGCCCTTTATGAGCGCGCGGTGGGTTTTTACGGCTCACTGGTCAACATCAATGCTTATGACCAACCCGGCGTTGAGGCTGGAAAAAAAGCGGCGACAAGATTATTGGAGCTTCAAAAACAGGTGAGCGCGAAATTGACGCGGGAGCCCGGTAAAACGGCCGAAGAAATTGCGCGGTCCATAGATGCAGACCCGGAAGACGTGTTTCACGTGCTGCGGCATTTGACGAACAACGATCCACACATCCGGGTCGCGCACGGCGAGGAACCGGCCGACGATCAATTTTCGTACGCCGACTAGAATGCTGGAGACCAAACCAGAGTATGGCGGACCCGCCTTCCGAAGATCGAACTGATACCCTCAACGTTGCCTGGAATGACGTTGTTCGTTTCATTCGCCAGCTTAGCCACGATCTGCGCAATCATGTAAATGCGATCGAGTTGCAGTCGGCATATATCGGCGAGTTGGAGGGAGAAGACGAACTCAAGAGCGAAACCAAGCGCTTGCGTGGAATGATCTCTGGATTGACCTCCGCCTTACAATCCCTTTCCAAGGCAGTCAGTGACGTCAAACCCAATCTGATCCCGTACCGGGCTGCAGATTTTTCGGAAGATTTGCGCAAGAAAATTGACCAAGATTTCTCCGGTCAAGGCACGGCAATCACCTGGAATATTCAGGTTGGCGACGCGATGCTAAATGTTGATCCTCAGCTTTTGCAGGAAGCGCTTAGCGAGCTTTCTGCCAACGCCTTACGGCACATTCGCAATAAGGGCAATATCGTTGTGACTGCCAAAATGGAGAAGGGCCAATTCCTTTTTACTATGGAGGAGTCAAATGCCCGACTTGAAGGGACCGCCGACAATTGGGGATGCGAGCCGCTTCGGAAAGTCGGTCCCAACCATTACGGTCTTGGTCTGCATCGCGTCCGCGCTATCATAGAGGCCCACGGTGGCAAAATGCATGCTCACTATGATCCGAACGCTTCAGCACTCATTACGACCCTCGCTCTCCCCGTCTCAAGCGGCTCTTCTGAAGGTGCTTGAGTGGCGTTATTTCCTACTTTTAACGAACTGGAGTCCGTTGATCGTACGCAGTACGGGGCCTGCCAATCAATGAAAACAAATAACCATCGCGTCCTGATCATCGACGACGAACGCCCCGTGCTCATGACGCTTGAGGCGTTGCTGAAACGGCATGGTTATCATGTGGATACAGCATCCACGGCCGCGCAGGGACTCAAGTTATTAAGGTCCAAACCTTCGACACTGGTGCTACTCGATCTCCAATTACCCGACGCAGACGGATTAGAGACGCTCGATCAGATCAAAACCGAAGTCCCCCAGACACAGGTCATTATTTTGACGGCGCACGACTCTTTGCACAATGCCATCGAGTCGATCAAACGCGGCGCTTACCATTTTATCAGCAAGCCCTACGCGCCCGAGGAATTGCTCAGCCTCGTGGAGAAAGCATTAGAAAAACAGTTCCTCTTACGAGAAGCCGAAGAACTTCGAGAGAAGACAGAGCAACTCGAACGGCGTCTGGAGATGGCAGAAGCGCGCACCACGCTGATTTTCAAGAGCAAACCGATGCACGAAATTGAGGAATTGATCAATGCAATGGCGCCGTCAGATGCCAACGCTCTCATCGTGGGTGAGAGCGGCGTCGGCAAGGAGGTAATCGCCAATGCTATTCACGCGCGAAGCCGGCGCGCGGGAAAGCCAATGGTGAAGCTCAATTGCGCAGCGTTTCCCCAAACGATGATTGAAGGAGAGCTTTTTGGCTATGTGAAGGGTGCGTTCACAGGCGCAATGAAGGATTTCCCCGGAATGATCGCGGCGGCCGATGGTGGCACGCTTTTTCTCGACGAAATATCCGATATGCCGGCGGAGCTGCAGACGCGCTTTTTGCGCGTGCTGCAAGAACGCGAGTATCGGCCTCTCGGAAGCACGCAAACCATGAAAGCAGACTTCCGGGCGATCGCTTCGAGCAATCGGCCAGTCCCCCAGGCGATCGCGGAAAATCGGCTGCGCTCCGATTTGTACTACCGGCTAAACACATTTCAGATTGAAGTGCCGCCGCTTCGAAAACGGAAACAGGATATCCCACCGCTGATCGCCGCGTTCGTGAAACAATTTGCTCAACAACTCGGCAAGACCGAGCCAGACATTTCGCCGGAAGCGTTTCAAAAATTGCTCGATTATTCGTGGCCGGGAAACGTTCGCGAATTACAAAACGCGATCGAATATGCCGTGGTGCTGGCGCGACAGGGAATGATAGACGTGAAAGAGCTGCCGACAGAAATACAGTTACCAACCGCGCTGCAACAAACCGAGCGCGCCGCGCTGCCGCGCACGGGCGTGCAGAGCCTCGACGACGTTGAACGAACTGCGATTATTCAGGCGCTTGCTGAATGCCACGGAAACAAGAAAAAAGCGGCAGAACTTCTCGGTATTCAGCGCCCCACGCTCTACAACAAGATGAAGCGCTACGCGATCGAGCTGTAGCAGAGCGCCTGGAAAACTCGCCCGAGTCAAAAAGTTAACTGTGTAACCTTTAACTCGCCTTCTTGATCACGACTTCCAATTTAAGTTCCTGGAACGCGAGGTGATCGTGGATCAGACCGAGTAACTCAAGGGTCCGCGCGTCCGGCATATGCGCGCAACGCAGCTCGATCCGCGCCCGTTTACCGGCAAGCTCCGGATGTGCTTCCGCCATTTCGCCATCGAGCATGAATGAAACATAGGCGTTGAACCGTTCCTGTAACGCCAGCAATTGTTCGTCAGAACCGTTCCACTCGTTAGGCTCATTCATCACCAGAACGACTTCGCCAGTTTTCGCATCCTCCGCAATTACATCGATTGTATCTGTTCGATCTTTCATTTTACGTTCGACTTCACTGCTCATTCAGATGGTTCGAATGCCTGCTTGGTTTACTGAATCCTTTCGGAGTTGGACGTTCGGAGCTCGCGACTCGATGTTCAAGCGAAACAAATGATAAACGACATGCCGACATTGAGATCGGCGATGTCGATGCCTTAGCGACAGAGTATCCAGACATGGCTGCCGAATTGCGCGCATTCCAACAAACCAGGGGCGATTGACCTTAATCGCCTTCGGGCGACCTTTGACACCACCGTGGCCAAAACGAAACGCGCAGGCCAATTGACACTTCTCGGACGAAGCGAAGTGAGAATTCCTGCTTCGCCCACAGAGGCGCGCCTTGAGACCTTCCGGAATCCCGCACCGAGCAGGAATTATCGGATCCATTTTGAAACGGACGATTTCACTTCCGTTTGTCCCGTGACAGGGCAACCCGATTTTGCCAGGGTAGATATTGATTACGTGCCGGACCGTCTCTGCGTGGAGAGTAAGTCTCTCAAGTTTTACCTTGCTTCGTATCGGAATGAGCACGCCTTCAATGAAGCAGTAACCAACCGGATTCTGGATGATTTTGTGAAAGCGTGCGCGCCACGAGAGGCTGTGATTACGGCGCAATTCTCGGCTCGCGGTGGAATCGCACTCACAGTACGCGCCGAGTATCCGAATGCGAAACTGTATAAAGCCCACAGTGATGGTCTGTAGGGGAAGCCGATGGCTTCCCTCGGGAGGACAAGGTCGTGCCCAACAGAAAGACCCAGGGAAATGAAACGCGCAGTCGTTCTCTTGAGCGGCGGAATTGATTCGACAACCACACTGGCCATTGCGCGTGCTGAAGGTTACGAAGTCTATGCGCTTTCGTTCGAATACGGCCAACGTCACCAGATCGAAACGCAAGCCGCGCAACGCGTCGCTAGGTCGCTTGGAGCAAAAGAGCATCGTATCGCAAAGATCGACCTGCGCGTCTTTGGTGGATCGGCGCTTACTGATGATGTCGATGTGCCTAAACAGCGTTCGGAAACGGAAATCGCGGACGGTATTCCCATCACATATGTCCCGGCTCGCAACACTATCTTTCTGGCTTACGCACTTGCATGGGCGGAAGTGATTTCGGCCAATGATATTTTTATCGGTGTAAATGCCATCGACTACAGCGGCTACCCCGATTGCCGCGCGGAATTCATCGAGGCATTTGAGAGTCTCGCCAGTCTTGCGACAAAAGCCGGCGTCGAAAACAGACGCTTTCATATTCACACGCCGTTAATCAAATTCTCAAAAGCCGAAATCATCCGCAAAGCAGTCGAGCTCGGTGTCGATCTTTCGCTCACTCACAGTTGCTACGATCCCTCGCCGAAAGGTTTCGCCTGCGGCGAGTGCGATTCCTGTCTCTTGCGGCTCAAAGGCTTTCGCGAAGCCGGACTAGAAGATCCCATTCCTTACGCGAAAGGATGAAGCGCCCGTTCCGGATTTTCGAGCTATCCAAAAACGAACAGCGCGTCGTCCTGATCGTAATGTTTGTCCTGCTCGCGCTTGCGTTTATCGGATATGAACGGCGTGTCGATCACTTGCCGGTTCAGCGAACACCATCGGCGGAAGTGAAATCATCGCCGAGTCCTGTAGAAATCGACGATGAACGCTAAATTTCAATCTTCACGAGGAATGCACATCGCGATCTGCAGGCAGATGCGAACCGTTTTGCACTTGGAGCATTGCTGGTAACACGCAGGAGAGTGGTCGAGTCCAAGCATGAGTCGTTTCAGTCTTCGTTCAGTCCGGGGATTCGACCGTAGCCGACAAAGACCGGGCTGATCTTTGCGTCGCCGCTGTTGGGTGGCGGTGGCATTTTGAAATCAAAAACGCTGACGCCAAAGCGTTGTTTTCCGTCGTATGTGCGACCGTCACTTGACCCGATCATCACCCGCTTTTTCGTTCGTTTTTCGCGGCCGAGATAAATCATGGTGTGCGTGATAGGTGGGTCACGATCGATGTTGTAGGTGCCGCTCCAAAAGAGTAAATCCCCTGGCTTAAGCGCATCGAACTCGAATGAATCCTCGTGCCGGCTCAAGACCGCATTGAAATTTCCGGCTTTGCGCACCCAGACGTATTGCTGGCTCGAATCGCGTGGGACGTCTTTGAACCCGTTTTCGGTCAGAAGATAATAAATGAACCCGGAGCAATCCATGCCGCCATTTGCGGGATCGGCCGAGCCATAGGCGTAACCGAGATTTTCTTTTGTAAGCGCGAGCGCGGCGTCGAGAATCTGGCGCACTTTCGGTGGATAACTGTCGTAACCGGCAATTTCATCGGGAGAAAGAGTTACGTTCGGCGCGCCTTTCTTTTCTGCGCCGGGACGCGGCGAGCGTGAAGGGCTTGGTGTTTCCGTTGGACCCGGGGATGGCGTCTCTTCGGGACTAGGCGTCGGAGATTTCTTTTTGTGTCTTCGTGGCGTCGGGCTCGGAGATGGAGTCGGTGAAGTTTTCTTGTGCCTTGGTGAAGCAGTCGGCGATGGGCTGAGCGTTGCTTTTTTCGCCGAGCTTTTACGATGCTTGCGCGGCGCTGGCGTTGGTGTCGGCTCGAAAATCTTTTTGATCTTTGCGCCTAACGAGTTCTCGGCCGCATTCGCAGAATCAATCGCGCCGAACAACAGTGCAAAGATTAATGAAAGTCCGACAAATTTGAGGGCGGTGAACATGGACCTCCAGTATTTCATTCCGAGCGAATTTCGAAGAATCTCGTTTTATCCTAATCGCCCGTGTAAGGCATCAGAGATGTCTCCACTTCGGTCGACATGACATTAGGCGAGCTCTTGAAGAATTGCTTTGTTGAGACGAATCCCGCCCTCGAAATTTTCGAGAGGAAAATTCTCGTTAGGCGAATGCGCGCGACAATCAGGCAGCGCTAGTCCCATCAGGAGCGTCTCGATGCCTAGGATCCCACGGAATTGCGAGACGATGGGGATACTGCCGCCTTCACGGATCAGCGCGGGATCGCGGTCGAACGCCTTGCGCAATGCGCGCTGCGCTGCTTCGCCGATTGCTGAATGCGGATCCGTGAGATACCACGGACCGCTGTGTCCGTCAGTAATTTCCATCGTAACGCCTTTGGGCAGATTTTTTTGTAAATGCGCTCTTGCCAGCTTTAGAATTTCATCGCCTTCCTGGTCCGGAACCAGGCGGAACGTCAGTTTCGCCATCGCATGACTGGCGATGACTGTTTTTGTCCCTTGCCCCTGATATCCTCCGCCGATCCCATTGATCTCAGCAGTCGGTCGCGCCCAGATGCGCTCCAACGAATTGTAGCCGGCTTCGCCGAACAATTCCGGCACTCCTGTTTCTTCACGAATGAGTTTGTCGCCATCGACTGGAAGTTTTCGCCACGCTTCCCGCTCCCATTTCTCGAGCGGCTTAACTTGATCATAGAATCCAAAGATTGCCACGCGGCCTTCACGATCGTGAAGTGTGGCGAGCAATTGCGCCAGCGCGGTGATTGGATTTTGCACGGCGCCTCCAAAAATGCCGGAATGCAAGTCCATCTTCGGTCCAGTGACTTTGATCTCAAGGGCGGTCACCCCGCGCAGGCCGTAACTCAACGTCGGCACCCCTTTCTCAATCATTCCGGTGTCGGAAACCACTGCGACGTCGCTTTTTAGTGCATCGCGATTTTCGCTCAGAAAACCGCCGAGATTTCCGCTGCCGATTTCTTCTTCACCTTCGATCACGAGATGCAGATTCACAGGCAGATCGCGATCTTGTTCCATCGTCTCCTGAATGCCGAGTATGTGCGCAAGAATTTGTCCTTTGTTGTCTGTTGCGCCGCGCGCAAAGACATACCCGTTCTTGAGAACAGGCTCGAACGGTGGTGAATCCCAGAGATCCAGAGGATCGGGCGGCTGCACGTCATAATGCCCGTAAATCAAAACGGTGCGGCGGCCAGCTGTATGTTTATTGCGCGCCCAAACAATCGGATGCCTCTTTGTTAGAACGAGCTGGGTTTCCAAACCAATGCTTGCGAGTTTCTTGACCAGCCAGTCTGCGCATTGATCCAGTTTTTCTTTGTACTGGTCGTCGGTCGAAACACTCGGAAACCGAAGGAACGAATAATAATCCTCAAGGTAATTATCGCGCATGGCCACAAGCTAATCGGTTTTCGCAGTTTGCCTACGATTTCTGCCGGAGTTGGACGCGAACAAAATACATAATTGACGCGAGCCCGAGTATTATTCCAGTCACCAAAAATTCGCGAACCGTAGCATGGCAGAGAATCCAAAAAATCGCGACGATCGCGAGCGCAGGCACAATTTTCATTCCCGGAAAGTTGAAGGGCTGAGCACCGTCGGCTCGCACATCGCGTTGCACGAGAACCCAGCAACTGGCGCAGCAAAGCAAGTACATCAATAACACCGCGACGTTCGAAAGCACAGCCAGCTTTTCAAACGTACCACTAACCGACAGCGCAAAGGCCAGAATCGCGTAAGTAATGATGCCGACATCCGGTGATCGATAGCGCGGATGAACATGCGCGAAAAACTGCGGCAACGCGCCATCCCGGCCGAAAGCAAAGATCATACGTGGTGAACTCAAAATGTCGCTCGTCACAAACCCAAATGCGGAAACGGTGGCTCCAACAAGGAGAATCGTGCGGCCTAAATTACCGAGAAATGTTGCAGCGGATTCTGCGAGGGGCGCGTCAGGATGATTCGCAAGATCGGCGCCAAGCGTGCCCTGCCCGACTATTTGGATGAAGATGTAAATGACCGTCGTAATGACAAGCGCGAGGTAAGCGGAGCGCGGAACCGTGCGCGCCGGATTCTTCACTTCGCCGCTTGGAATCAATGCCACCTCGATTCCGACGAAGGCGAAAATCAAAAGAATAACGGCATCGCCTAACGACTTGCTGCCGGGCCAACCGCTCCAGGCAAGATTCGGCGGATGAATGAAAAATATTCCCATGCAAATGAACAGCAAGAGAGGAAGAAGCTTTGCCACCGTGATCACGGTAACTGCACCTGCGCCTTCCCGGACGCCGCGGATATTGATTAAGACAAGCGAACCGTAGACGGCGAGCATAACGATAATGCGCATCACGGGGCTGCCGAGGAATGGAACTACGAGCGCGACTGAATTCGCGAGAACATTTACGACGCCAGCGACTGCGCCAAGCGCTGTAAGAAAATAAAGCATGCCGGCGAGGAATCCGACGTAACGACCAAACGCGACTTCGACATACGCGTACAGGCCGCCGGTGAGCGATACCCTACTGCCGGCGATCGCGAAACATGTGACGAATAACACCATCGCAAGCGCACAACAAACAAACGCCAGTGGCGCGGCGGGCCCCAGTCCTCTCGCAACGGCGGCCGGAATCACAAAAATTCCCGCACCAATCGTGGAGCTGACAATGTTGGCAGTCAGAGCGGGAATTCCGATGCCGCGGACCAACTGATGATCGACACGCTCTGCTTGTTGTATCGACACCGTCGATCCATCTGCCATCGGTGCAGCCTGCGTGATTCAGTTGTCCAAAGCAAGAGTCCGGCGTAAGCTCCGCGGCTAGGGGGCTCGCCAAGTGTCCATTTTGGAGGCAAAGCGTGGGAGAATCGAATGTCAGGCTGTCAGCCTGACCAGTCCAGCGGGCTGCCAGCCAGCTTGCTCTCTCCAAATCCGCCAAGGTAGCAGTTTGTCGGCCGAGTGGACCAAGCTGGAAAACCTTCGGCACCCCCAATATCCTGTGGCTGGCGGTTCAAAAAACCCTTCAAATTGTATGTTTTTCGCTTGTAACCCTCCTATGCTTGTTGTATTGACCTCGTGAGGCCCGAGGTTTGGCCTACCATGCATTTACAATCGCTCGAGCTTCTCGGCTTCAAGTCGTTCGCCGACAAAACGCTCCTTAATTTTCACGAAGGCACGACCGCGATTGTCGGACCGAACGGTTGCGGAAAATCCAACGTGCTGGACGCCGTACGCTGGGTACTCGGCGAGCAATCTGCGAAGTCTTTGCGCGGCGACGAGATGGCTGACGTGATCTTCGACGGCAGCGATTCACGGAAGCCGGTGGGAGTCGCCGAGGTATCACTGACTTTCACCGATTGCGCTGACGAGCTCGGCATCGACTGGCATGACGTGCGCGTAACTCGCCGTGTTTATCGCGATGGCAATTCCGAATATCTACTGAACAAAACCTCCTGTCGCTTGCGCGACATTCAGAATCTCTTCGCCGACACAGGTATTGGGCGAGCTGCGTACTCAATGATGGAACAGGGCAAGATCGATATGATCCTGAGTTCGCGCCCGGAAGATCGACGCGCAATTTTTGAGGAAGCTGCTGGAGTCACAAAATACAAGACGCAAAAACGCGAGGCACTGCGCAAGCTGGAAGCGACCGACGCAAATCTCCTGCGCATCGGGGACATTGTTAAGGAAGTAAAACGTCAGATCGGTTCGTTGCAGCGGCAGGCGGGGAAAGCGCGGCGTTACCAGGTATTGCACGACGACCTTCGTGTTCTTGATACACATTATTCGCGCAAGCAACTCGAGGCGCTCGAAGCTGACTTCGCACATTGCCAGGCTGAGATTGCACGTTTTGGCGAATCGGAAGATTCCACCCGGGCCAAAATCGACTCAGGAGAAAAC
>Ga0193722_1000256_pt1 | contig 11766 bp, 10 predicted proteins | sample H2m1metaG_FD_143044 | JGI IMG/M metagenome (GOLD analysis project Ga0193722, IMG submission 143044) | Soil microbial communities from a riparian zone of the East river system, Colorado, United States - H2m1 | ecosystem: Environmental > Terrestrial > Soil > Riparian zone | place: USA: East River...
CCTTGAAGCACCCTGCTGCTTTGGGGCAGAGCACGCTGTGCCTGCTCAAGATATTTCAAGGCAGTGTCATAGTCCTTGAGGCATGCGTAGTGATAGAAACCCTTGGCTAATAAGGCCTCGCCAAGATTCGGCTGTAGCCTCAGGGCCGTTTCGGCTGCCTCGCGCGCTTCTTCGCGGAGACCGACCGTTGGTTGAAGACTCTGTGTAAGATAGCCACTCGCATCCACATAAGACAGCAGCGCCCAGCCCAGAGCGAAGTTAGGGTCCAAGCGGACTGCTTCTTTGACATATTTCTGAGCTCCAAGTGAGTTCTCCGGTGTGAATGCAGTCTTTAGCATGTAAGCCAAGCCGCGCAGGTAGGAATCATAAGCCTGAGGATTGCTGGTAGGCTTCGCGGCGATGACTTGTTGTTCGTCTCCTGTGAGTTTCGCTCGCAACTGATCGGCGATGGTTTTGGCCACCTCAGTTTCAACTGACAAGATGTCCGTCAGTTTGCGATCAAACGTATCCGACCAAAGGTGTGAATCACTGCCCGCCTTAATCAGCTGCACGTTCACCCGGACGGTGTCTGCGCTCTTTTGCACACTTCCTTCCAAAATGTGGGCAACGCCAAGTTGCTGTGCGATCTCACGCAAGTTTTTCGGTGCGCTTTGAAAATGCTGTGTGGAAGTGCGCGAGATCACCTTCAGATTGCTGATCTTTGATAAGCGCGTCAGGATTTCATCCTGTATTCCCTCGGCAAAATAAGCGTTCTCTTTGTCGCTGCTGAGATTTTCGAATGGCAGCACAGCGATCGATCGCTCCTCTGGAGTGAACGGGCGCAAGCGTTGGAATAGCCACGTCCCGCATGCCATGGCTACAATGGCCAATGTCAAAGCCACGTTTACCAATATAGATTTCCTGCGTCGCCGGCGCGTCTCAGGATTGAACCGGTCGCAGCAGCTGTGGACAGCAAGAAGCAAGTCGCGCGCTGATTGCGGTCTGTGGTTCGGATCTGTCGCGAGCATCGATTTCAGCAGCGCGATGACCTGGCCTGGGACGTGCACACCCTTAAGTTGTTCCAATGGCGGGTCGCTCGTTTGTCGCGCACGGATTTCCTCCATAGTCCGGCCGACAAATGGCGTCCGCCCGGTGAGCAGATACCAAAGCGTAACGCCTAACGAGTAAATGTCGGAACGCGTATCAACCGGCATTTGTCCGGCGCCAGCGAACTGCTCTGGACTGGCAAATGCGGGCGTGCCTATGAAACCCACATGGGTTTGTTCCGAGCCGGACTGGGTTTGGAGGCCCATGACTTTCGCCACGCCATAATCAATCAACTTTACTCGAAGCGCGCCGCTTGAATCGGATTCCAGCATGACGTTCGATGGCTTGATGTCGCGATGTACGACACCGCAGGCTTCCGCGGCAGCGAGAGCGCGTGCAGTTTGCTCGATTACATCCAAGGCGACCGCGAGCGGCATCGGTCCATCGCGGCGCACACGCGCTTCAAGCGTTTCGCCTTCGACCAATTCCATGGCGTAAAAACACTCGCCATCTTGTTCGCCGTAATATGTTACCCGAGCCACATTTGGGTGACGAATGTTTGCCGCCGCACGCGCTTCGCGCAGAAAACGGGACCGCGCGCCAGGATTCTGCGCGACCTTGCGATCGATGACCTTGAGGGCAACAAGCGAGTTCAAAACTGTATCGCGCGCACGATAAGTTACGGCCATCGCTCCCGCACCGAGCTCCATCGGAAAACCGTCTGCTCCCGTCTCTGCTTCGAAGTGGGCGTATCGCAGTGGTCCCGGCGTTAGTCGGCCGCGCGCCGCTGGCCTTTCCGGCTGCTCTCCGTCCCCAAGGAAGGTAAGACTAACGAGACAGCGCAGGCATTCGCCGTTCGGACCACGTTGAGTCATCGGGCGTCCGCAGGTCGCGCAGGTCTCCGCAGTTTCGCCCTGCGCTTTCGCGGTTCCGAGGCCCACGGTGATGTCGTCCATGTCGGAAAAGCCGTCTCAGGCCATCAGTATTTGGTACAGATGGCGCAATTCTCCGTCGATATCTGCCGGATCCGAGACCGTAGTGCCCACTTCGGCTCTCAACGATTCACGGAATCGCTGGCGGAGACGCGAAAGCCAGGTACGCAAAGTCGCGATTGGCACTCCGAGTCGGGTTGCGGCTTCCTCCTGGTTGGGCGGCTTGGCGCTCCCGCCAGCCACGAAGGGCCTTAATTCCTCGAGCCACTCAGCTTTGCCTTCCGCTTCAAATTCGTTTTCCAAATTCTTCCATGCCCGTGAAACGATATTCGACGCCCACACGAGATCGTAGCAACCAGCATCGCTCAGATGAACAGTCGCGAGCATCGCCGCTTCGGCTTCGGGTAGATGCTCCTCGATCGATAGGACCTGGCGACCCCCGCCTCGCTTCAGCGCTCGGGCGCGGTCATACTCGTTGTACAAAAAATTCTCCAGAGATCCGAGGAGAAATGTGCGGAGCCGGCCCTTCTGGCGATCCGCCCGGCTCAATGTGTTTTGCTCGAGCAGGAAGGCAAAAAAACCCTGCACCAGGTCCTGTGCATCAGCGGAGGAATGACCGCGATGTCGAAGAAAACTGTAAAGCGGCGGCCAGTATGCTTCGCAAAATCCAGAGAGTGCCTGTTGAGCTGAGACCTCCGAGTCGGGCTCGCCGGCACGAAACACCACGGTCCAATGCGTCGTTTGAAACGAAGCACCGCCCTCCTGCAAAGTTCCAGGGATTGCCTTCGTGGGAACAGAGCGTGGTCCACGAGACCTGACTTTGCGAGAATAAAATCGTGCGGCGGTTCGGTAGTGCCAAGATGGCTGGCAGCGTGCGGGAGGAATGCAGGCGACACGCACTGCTTATACAGTGCTAATTCCGCCGGGATATGCTTCTGCTTAGTAGAAGCCCAGAACGTCCGTCCCGCTTGCAGCGACCTGGCTTAGATTAACGTTGTTTGCCGCGATATACGCGTTATGCCCAGCGCGCGCAGGCTCCTGCCCCTGCTCTCGTGCGATAGCACCCAAGGTCAGTAGCGCGAACACTACGGCTACAGCCAATGCCACGATCGCTTCAGTAGAGAACTTCATTGCGATTATGTGTTTTGAAGCGACGCCTTGAGAAGGAATTCGTTCCATCCACCGCCGGAATTGAACGAAGTGATGCTATAAACAAGGAACGGATCATGTTTCCGATAGGTCGCGCGAATCAACGACCGCCATAAAAAACTCAATAGATTTTTCATATCAGACAGATGCAGTAAAGGGGTTACCCTCGATGGTTTCGGGGCTCCGGCGGCCTTCGAAAGCGCGAACGACCGAGGTGCTGAGTTTTCGGGAAAGACGCCCCGCACGCCGAATCCAGTAATGAAAGGATCCTAGTGACGCATCGGCCAAAAGATCCGTGCGCACCATTTCGGGGCAGAGATCGAGTAATTTACAAACATTCATGAACGAATACGGCCAGGAAGAATCATACGCCGTCACCCAACTGTGAGCGTCGAGATAGAGTTCCTGATCGGCGGCTTTCGTGGCCGTCCGGTAACGGCGCAAATCGTAGGCTGCCTGTTTCAAGACACCGATAGCCAGACCTTTCTCAGCCGTCGGCGGTGTGGATTCGGCCGGAGGAGCTGAGAAATGGGCGCTGGGAACGTTGCCTGATTCCGCTTTCAAAAATGCTGCGAGCTGCTCACGCGACATTCGCGACAAGGCCTTTTGCGCCCCGTCTTCGCTCCCGAAACCCTTCGGAAACATCATAAACTGACCAGTGAGCTCAGGTGTTTCAGTAATACGGTTGTCTACTACCATGTTCATCATATCGATTGTTGATTTGATTCGCTTCATCCCTTTCTAAAGATTTTGAAGCCGGACATTTCAAAAAATTTGAAAATTCTTTGTTTTTTCGCGCGAACCGCAGGGTCCGGGGCCTGCGAAACATGCTTTTCTAGGGCGTTCTGTAGGGGAACTGGTAGCTTCCCCAAGCGAGAATGCCGCCCCTAGGCCTCTTCCTCGACCTTGTAAACGATCATCCCGCGCGCCTGATAGTTCGCGAGCGCCTGCGGATGATCGCGATTACACGTGTGCACCCACACGCGTGACGTGTTCGGCTCCATGCGCCACGCTCCCTCGATTGCGCTGGTTAGCAGCGCGCCGCCCAACCCTCGGCCGATCCATTCTGGCAACAATCCAAAGTAAGCGATCTCGATTCCGCCTTCCATATCCCGGCGGAGTTCGTAATAGCCAAATGTCCGCAGCTCCGCCGCCGCATATTTCTTCCATTGCTCGTCCATCCATGGTCGTTTGTCGACCCAGTCCCACCGCTCGCCAACACGAAGATAGAGATCGCGATTGAACCGCCAATCTCGCTCCGTCTTTTCACGAACTTGAAATCGCGCATCGGCGCGCTTTGGACGCAATTGATCGCGCGACCGCATTTCGAGATGTGTGGTGATTAGCGGTTCGGCTGCCATTAGGACTCCGTTATGGCTTTAATGGGACAGCGATAATCGCAGTCGGCTTTAGTTGCCCCGGATCTTTGATGCTCCCATTAGCCTGAAAATGACCGACGTACGAGTTTGCGATGACGTATAACGCGTCGGCCGCGATCGCGCCGGTCGTAGGCTCGGCGAATTCAGGGTGATGATGCGATTGCGATACCGTAACTCTGGAAATCCGTGTTCCCTGATCGGCGAGCGCAATGCGGATGACGCGTCCTGGATTTGTCACGTTCTGGATTCCAACCAAGTCGCCCCTGTGCCAGTAAAGCCCATCGCATCCGCCGGTCACAACTGTGTCTGGTTGCGACAGGCGCGTGGGCGCTCCGGTCGAGGGATCGATTGTGGCAATGCCGGTCGAGATCGCAACGTAAAGCTTACCGTCCGGGCCGAGAGCGACGCCGTTTGCCCCTGGGAGCGCGCCCTTGGCTCCAAACGGCGTAAGCGTTTTCTCACCGGGCGTTTTCCGAAAAAGCGTCCGCCTTGCCGAGTCCGTGGCGTAAATTGTTCCGTCGGCTGCGATGGTGAGATCGTTGAGCTGGTTGGCGTCCGGTGCGTCGTACCGATTTACAAGCAACCCAGTCTTCAAATCGTAGCGAACGACAGCGTTTCGCCGCTGCTTTTGCGCTTCATCCAGAAAACCGTTCGTGCTCACTGCATACAACTGCTCCTGCCCGCTATCTGCAAACAACCCGAGCACGCAATCCAGATTGTCCCCCGGCGCGGAGAAATTCTTGACCTCGCCTTTCCGATTCGCGCTTACGATTTTCTTTTGTGCGACGCTGCCAATTAAGAACCGGTCTTGCTTTGGATCGTACGCAATTCCTTCCGGGATCAACTTTGGATCGGCGAGGCGAAACGCGACAGGCGCATCCGGCGTTCGTGGTTCGTCCTGCGCAAGCTTTTCCCGAATCTTTTGGAATTCGGGATTGTTCCACACGGCTTCGAACCCGGCGTCGCGCACTGGAACAAGTCCCAGCTTCCGCCCTTGCAGACTGCGTAACAGTGCGAATGCAGCATCGCGGTCATCCAAGTCGATTCGAGTAATCGCTTCATAGAAGATGAGCACACCATCATTGGGTCGCTCTTTTCGCAGCGATTGAATCCGTTCCAACCGCGTGCGCGTTAGGGATCTGGGGTCGTCAGCCCCATCGGCCGAATAGAAATTCGCCGTCGCCACCACACAAGCGAGCAGCAATCCGCTCACGACCTGCGCAGAAGACCATTTCACCACGGCAATACACGTACGTGTTTTGCCAGTAATTTCATCGCCAAAAGCTCTCAGCCTATTGCCATCACCATTTGCTTCGGCAGTTTGGTCTTATTTGATGAGGAGTATAATCAGGGGAAGTTCGCGCAATTAGTATGCCTAACAGGAAATCGCGACCGCAGAAACGCCGCCGGCGTTCGATCATAGCATTTGAGATGATTCGGCTTGATCGTACGGCGACCGAACCGCTCCACGAGCAGCTTTACCGTCAAATTCGCGACGAGCTGAAATCGGGAAGGTTTAGCGATGGCTCGTCTCGACTTCCTTCCTCGCGGACTCTGGCCACAGACCGGGGAGTCTCACGATCGACGGTTAGACTCGCGCTTTCAAAACTTCACGCCGAAGGTTACCTCCGCTCACAGCCTGGGTCCGGAACATTCGTCGCGAATCTTCTTCCGGAAACCTTTTTGACCGCGGACCAACCGAAAACCGACCAACCAGTCCAGCGACTAGCTCGCATCTCTGACCGCGTAAGAGCAATTCCGGATGCACGCGTAGGAAATCAGTTTGACCTCGGGGCGACGGGCGCAGGACCAGGCGTCTCGCTGGTCGCGAGTATTCCCGCAGTCGACGAATTTCCAATAGCTGTATGGGAACGCCTTAGAGCTCAGGTTCTGGCAAAAAAAGGCGTTAACCTGTTGCGCTATTCATCGAATCGCGGCGACGTCGACCTGCGCAAGGCAATTGCAGCGTACTTGTGCGATTTCAGAGCAGCGCACTGTTACCCGGATCAGATCATCGTCGTGGCAGGTATGCAGCAGGCGATGCTGATCAGCGCAATGGCCGTGCTAAATCCGAGCGAAGTCGCGTGGATCGAAGACCCCTGCTATCAGCAAACCCGAAGAGTTCTTAGTTTGGCCGGCGTTAAAATAATTCCCAAGCCGATCGACAACCAGGGAATCGTGATTGCACGGTCGCCAAAAGAACCACTGCCAAGGATGATTTACGTAACACCCTCGCACCAATTTCCTCTCGGCGTTACCATGACTTTTCAACGCCGGACCGCCTTGCTCGATTTTGCGCGTGCTCACAACGCATTTGTTTTCGAGGATGATTACGACGCAGAGTTCCGTTTTGTCGGGCCGCCCCTCCCTTCGTTACAAGGGATGGACAACGCCAGTCGAGTGATTTATGCAGGCACGGTAAGCAAAATTCTTTGTCCCGGGTTGCGTCTGGGCTACATCGTTGCGCCAGAGCAGCTGATCGATTCGTTTGTGAAGATCCGCAGTGCGATGGATCAACACTCGTCCCCGATCGACCAGGCGACGCTGGCCCGTTTCATCACGGAGGGCTTTTTTCTAAGTCACATCAAGCGTATGCGAAAAATCTATGCCGAGCGTCGCGATTTCTTCATCAAACAGTTCAATGAATTGCTTGGTGATCGTTTCACTTTGCAGGTTCCCGAAGCCGGATTGAACATCGTCGCCTGGTTGAAACGCGAGGAAGACTTCCCAATGATCAAGCGTATCACGTCTGATATCGGAGTAAGGCCCCCGGCGCTCTCGTTCTTTTGCATTCAAGCGAAGCTAAAGCCGGCGTTCGTATTCGGATTCGCGGCCTGGACACCGACACAGATTCGGGAAAGCCTGGCTAAACTCGCATCAGCACTCAGCAATCGCGCCAAGGATCTAAATCACGGCCGCCAGTCACGGTAAGCCTCGTGCGCACCTAGGGTGAGACTGGTTCGGGCTTTGCTATGCCGGTCGATCTGTTCGGCGAGCCATTGAAACCATTCCCAATTCTTTTGCGAACCCGCACGGTCACGTTCGTATTCGACGTAGCCACGCAGTTTGCGCCAGGCAACGCGCACTGTGCCGCCCAGCAGCTCGTCGACTACGTTCAACGGAACCATGCGCGCAAACACGGCGTACCCAAGCGATTCCAGAATACAAGCTATCGACTGGACGGCCTGAAAAAGACGCGGATCGGCCTCGATTTGTGAAGGCGTCGTACCGTCGGAAATTGCCTGGACCAGGCTCATCGATTCCATCCACGCCGGCGTCAAAATCGCCTGGACAGCTACGAAGGCAGCGCGTTCCTCTCGCTCCTTCCGCGCGCGCCGCATCTCAATCACGCCGAAAACGACAGCCGTCAACACCGTGAGGGCCGTTGCAATGTTTGCTACCGTCGAAAGATCCACCGCAGCAATTTGCTCGAACGCGTTGTTTGATGTCACGAAAATTTGGTCCCACGGGCGTGAAAGAGATAAAAAAAACCGCAGGGTTCGAGGAACCCTGCGGCTGTTATCTCATTTCTCAGCCGTGTAGACTCAGTCTAGAACGACCACGCGATCAATCATGCGTAGATCGCCCATGTCTGCGTAATAAACACGGACGCGAGCGCCTGGCTTAATCGCCGTTTGGATGATCTCCCCTGCCTTGTTCACAACGTGACCGCGCCCGTTGAGAACATACCGGTCCGGGTTATTCGAACGGTCCTCGCGAACAACGAGCGTTTTTGCAGGCTGATAACTGGCAGCCGCGCCGTCTTGAGTCGTCGTTCTGATGATCGCTCCGGTTACCTGAACCGGTTCCGTTGTGGTTGTTCCTTGTTTTTTATCCGTCGAACTCGGCTGGGCTAATGCGAGCTGCGCAATCAGCACACAGCCGAGCGTGATAATTATTTTTTTCATGTTCGTCTCCTGTTGTTAATGCATGTTCTGCGAGACAAACTTCTGAGGCGTTGAGGAATGGAACAAGAGCCACTTCGCGCATTTCCAACGGCCCACTTTCCCTGGCACTGGGACGATCGAAGACGTTTAAACAGCGCGAGCTCGTTGGTGAGAATCTGCTAGTAAATCCCGGGAATCAGGCGCCATGTGTGAGAGCGGTATGTGTCGTAATCATCTCCAAACTGCGAATACAGCAGGTTTTCTTCTGCATCGATGCGCGCTAGCAACGGCGGAATAAGCAACACTGTGAGAAGCACACCGACTCCCGAACGAAAAGCCAGGCTCCATCCCAGTGAGTTGATAAGCAGGCCAACATAACTGGGGTGACGGATTACTCCGTAGATGCCTCCAGTGACCAGAGTGTGCCCCTCTTGGATCGCAACCAAGCCGCTGAACCGCTCGCCCAGCACAAAAACTGGCCAGATCCTCAATGCACCACCAGCGGCGAAGAGCGCGACACCGATCCAGCGAATCGTGTCACCATCAATCGTCCACAGCTCCCTGCGATCCGTGTATGCCGGGAGAAACCCGTTGAGAAACCCGATCGTAACAAAAACGAGAATGACCCAGCGGTTGCCGCGGGCCTCACGTACGCCCGCGCTAAGATTTCCGCCGGCGAAAAACGATATGACTGAGAGCGCGAACATCACCACAACAAGCGCCATCAACGCTGCGTGAGAAAAGAATGGGCGAAAACCGCTCCAACCAAGGATGGCAAGGCCGATATAAGCAAAACCACCGATGATGATGAACGCCAATCTAAGAGCCGACCGCATCCGCAATTGTATTCCATGACGGTGCCACGATACAACGAACGTGACTGCCAAATGATTCAGCACTGTCGATTTTCACTAGCGAATCTCGGTTGGACCTAACCTAGACGAGTCGAGGTTTTGGGCGATTGTGGATCAGTTAAAATCTATCCTCCTTATGAGCGGCTTCTTTGAGGAAGTGCAGCGGCGAAAAGTCTATCGCGTTGCGGCCGCTTACATCATCGCTGCGGGATTCATCATTATAATCGGCTCGGCGGTTTTCCGCGCCTGGGAATTACCAAACTGGACATTCCGTTTGCTGGACGTTCTGCTGTTGGTCGGATTTCCGATCGCGCTGGTTCTTGCGTGGGCTTACGACGTCACTCCGCACGGCAACTGCACAACTCCGGCGGCAGCCATGCCCGGATCGCACCGTCGCCGCAATTTGATCATGCTGATCGCGACCGGCCTGATCATCTCCGCTATAGCAGGTTTCGTCCTTTTGCCCCGGGTTTCAGCGCGCAAGATCGACAAGTCAATTGCGGTCCTGCCGTTCCAAAATTTGAGCGATAAAAAGGAGAACGCCTATTTCGCCGACGGCATACAGGACGGTATCCTGACGAATCTCTCGAAGATCGGTGATTTGAAAGTCATCTCGCGGATGTCAGTCATGTCTTATCGCGGCGATGGGTTGCGCAACGCCCCCGAAATCGGCAAAGCCCTCGGTGTTGCGACGCTTCTGGAAGGTAGAGTCCGCCGGATTGGTAATCGTGTGCGAGTTAGCGTCCAATTGATCAACGCGAACGATAACGAGCACATCTGGGCAGAAGATTACGACCGTGATTTGACCGACGTCTTTGCAATTCAAACCGACCTCGCACAGAAAATTGCCGCGTCTCTCCAAGCGAAACTTTCTGCGAATGAAAAAGAACGGCTGGATCGCCAGTCAACACAAAATGCCGATGCTTATTTGCTCTTTATCCAGGCGCACGACTGCGCCAACCGACCAGATCATTTTCGCGACACTTCGTTAAAGGCAGAGGACCTTTTCCAACAAGCTATCAAACTCGATCCGAAATTTGCAGCAGCGTTCGCTGGGCTCTCGATGGTGCAGAGCTGGATATATCACGAATCCGAGCCGACACAGGCCCGTCGAGAACAGGCGCGTCGCAACGCCGATGAGGCACTGCGCTTGCAACCAGATCTCCCAGAGGGCCATCTCGCGCTCGGGTTCTCGTACTATTATGGCGATCCAGACTACGAGCGTGCTCTCGCCGAGTTTGAGATCGCGAAACGTGATCTGCCGAACGAAGCCCAAGCCTATATGGCGATCGGCGCCATTAAGCGACGTCAGGGTAAATGGGCTGAATCAATCGCGAACTTGGAAAAAGCCGCGGCGCTCGATCCGAAAAACGTAAGTATCCTGGTTAACCTCGCCTCGAGTTACATGGCCGTGCGCAATTTCGAAGCCGCCGAAAAGACGCTTGATCGCGCGACGGCCATAGCGCCGGAATCGTTCGCAACCGTCGGCTTCAAAGCATACCTAGCAATTGCATCCAAGGGCGATCTCATTGGAGCTGGAAAACAAATTTCTTCGCTTCCAGCCGACGTCGACCCGAACGGCCTGGTGACTTGGGCGAGATCTTGGGTCCTGATGTTACAACGCAAGTTTCCGGAAGCCCTTGCCGTCGTGCAAAAATTTCCTGGTGAGAAATTGGCTGCCGAAGGCGCGGCCCCCGTGCCTAAAGCTTTCCTGGAAGGAACGATTCACTTGCTCCAAGGGAATAAAGAAAAGGCGCAACCCGCATTAGAGCACGCGCGCCTAGTCTCGGAACAGTTGCTGCGCGAAGCGCCTGACGACCCACCACGACACGCGCAGCATGGACTTATTCTGGCGGCATTAGATCGAAAACAGGAGGCGATCGCTGAAGGCAAACGGGCGATCGAATTACGACCCGAATCTCAGGACGCTTTTGATGGGCCCAAATCCACTGCTTCGCTCGCAGAAATTTATGCCTCGACTGGCGAATCTGATGAAGCGTTTCGGCTACTAGACCACTTACTGCAGGTACCCAATGGGCTGACGATTCCCACTCTCAAGCTCGATCCCGCGTGGGACCCGTTGCGCAAGGACCCTCGGTTCCAGGCGTTGATCGACAGGTACGCGGTCAATCGCTAACGCGTTGTTCAATAGCGAGTGGTCGTGTCGAAATCGATCTGAAGTCCGCCACGCGTGAATCAATCCACGCTCGGAAGAAATTCTTCGCGAACGATCTTGCCGTTTTTGACAGTGTAAACGCCGACTTCGGACATTTTCCTGCGCTCTTTCGTTTTCTTGTCCGAAACGTCAGCGTCGTATTGCACCACGAATCGATCGTGACCAACGAAAGGCCCCTTGGCATCGAAGGTGTGGACTTCCATCGCGTTGACCCACCAATCGACTTTGCCGCGCACTCCTTCTTTGCCGCGAGTTTCCGGCGAGCCGCCGCCCATACTATAAGCTTCCACGCTTACAACGTTGTCGTCGTAAAGCTCGAGCGCTTCATACCAGGCTTGTTTTCGAACCAATTCCATGACTTTT
>Ga0193722_1000260_pt1 | contig 11655 bp, 8 predicted proteins | sample H2m1metaG_FD_143044 | JGI IMG/M metagenome (GOLD analysis project Ga0193722, IMG submission 143044) | Soil microbial communities from a riparian zone of the East river system, Colorado, United States - H2m1 | ecosystem: Environmental > Terrestrial > Soil > Riparian zone | place: USA: East River...
GGAGGGTGGCATCGAATGAACCGGTAAGGCCGATCAGGAGTTCACACGCTTCGCGGACAGCAAAGTTACCGCCTTCCGAGGCTGTGACGTAGTCGGCGAAATGATGGAGCGCCACCCATTGGTTGAACAATACGCTCGCCGGCCGGTTAACCTGGATCCGGACCCCGCATACCTCCGCGACCGAAAGATCCAGCACGTCGTCAAATACAAAGATGACCTCTTCAGGAGCCAGTCCATGCTCTTTCATAAAGTGATGAAGGGACTTGATCTTGTTGGTGGATTTAAAATACACCGACGAGAAGTGCTCGCGTTTCGCCAGGTAAAGAGCGGCCTTGTTTTCTTCTCCGGAAAGAATAGCCGTGGGGGGCATTTTGTGATGCGCAAGCCAAAAACTGAGCCTTAGCAAATTCACACCCATGGCATCGGGCTCGCTAAATGCACTACCGGATGAATCGCTTTTTAACCCATTATTGAAGACGCCATCCCAATCAAAAATAATGGCCCTGGCCTTGCTCAGTTTCAGTTTTAATTCTTTGACGGGCGTGGAGAATTTCCCTCCGGGGCCGGAGAATAACAAATCGATATCGTCCAAGGAAGCAAACGTTTATGATCAATCCTCTTTCAGGTCCTGAATATCAAGCATCCCGACCGGAGATCCATTCTCCGTCACGAGGATCGTATCCACATTGGTTTTCTTGAACAGTTCCGCTGCCTCGTTAAGCAACGCCTCGCCTTCAATGGAAATTGGTTCCTTATATTGGAAATCGCCCATTTTGCGGGTGAGGAAATCACGTCCCTCCGACTGCAGTTTCCTTCGCAGGTCTCCATCGGTGAACACACCAATGGCACGACCGCTGCCGTTGGAGACGGCAACACATCCAAAACCAAATTCGGTCATCTTGACGAGCGCTTCGGTCAGCGTTGTATTGACATCGACCAGCGGGTTTACGGGGCGGATGGCATCTTTTACTTTGGTCGTGAGCAGGCGCGTGTGCTCATAGAATTGCTGCGTTCCCAGCGCAGTGAAATTATTTTCTGTTAATGCCTTTATGATCTTCCAGGGGGCCGTGATCGTATGAACCCCGCTGTTCAAGGCATTGCGGATGTGCTCGGCATAGCGAACGGAGGAGAACATGACTTTGGTGTCGTACTTATAATGATCAACGGCAGCAACGCATTGGCTTACCAACTCCAGGGCATCGTGGCCTTGGTCCTGAAGGCGCCCAACTAACGGGCATACATAGGTAGCGCCGGCCTGCATCGCCATGTAGGCTTGCTGAAGGGTATAGACGAGGTGGACATTGACAAGTAGTCCTTCTTTCCTCAGTTGATAACATGCCTTTACACCTTCCAGGGAAACCGGGATCTTGAAGACGGTCTTTTTCGGATCGAGACCCAGCTTGAGTTGACGATGGGCTTCTCCCAGAATTTCTTTCACTGAATTTCCCAGGGCCTCGATCTGCAGCACCGGGACGATCTTGGATAATTTAACTATTAACCCATCGATATCTTTCACGCCACCGCGGTGCATAAAGGTGGGCGTTGTGGTGAGTCCGGTGAGAAAGCCCACTTGAAATGCTTCTTCTATTTCTTTGAGGTCTGCCGAGTCAAGGTACAATTCCATGTTAACGTAGTTTTTAGAGGCTGAATTCGGTTTGTTTTTGACGGTATTTTACTTCCGTCTGATGAATTTCAATCAATGGTTTCAAAAATTCTTCCAGGTCATAGACCGATAGCTGGCTCGCCGCGTCACACAATGCTTTTTCAGGATTGGGGTGCGTCTCTACGAATATGCCATCGACTCCGGCTGCTACTCCGGCACGGGATAGTACCGGCAGGAATTCGCGGGCACCGCCTTTCGCATCCGCACTGGGGATCCCGTATTTCCGGATACAATGGGTAATATCAAAGACAACGGGATAACCCAATTTGTTCATATGATAGAAGCTGCGCGGATCCAATACCAGATCGTTGTATCCAAACGTGTACCCGCGTTCCGTAAGGATGATCTGATCGTTGCCGCTTTCCACGCATTTACCGGCCGGGTGCTTCATATTTTCCGGCGCCAGAAACTGTCCGTGCTTGATATTGATGACTCGTCCCGTTTTAGCGGCCTCCACCATCAACGTCGTTTGCATGCACAGGTAGGCTGGGATCTGCAATACATCGATCACCGAGGCCGCTTCAGCGGCCTGATCGGGGTAGTGAATATCAGTCAGCAAGGGGAACCCGAACTGATCCTTGATCTTGGCCAGTACAGCAATCCCTTTTTCAAGTCCGGGGCCCTGGTAATACTTCAGGCTGCTCCGGTTATCTTTTTGAAAGGAGGATTTATAAATCACCTTGATGTTGAGGCGCTCGGAAACTTCTTTGAGTTTTTCGGCGGTTTCCATCATGATACTTTCTTTTTCGATAACACATGGCCCGGAGATAAGAAAGAGATCCTCTGACCCGCATCTGATGTCGCCTACTTTAACAATTTTCTTTTCCATATCGATTCTTTATGAATGAGTAACACGAACCACCATTCCGTTCAAATGAACAACCTTCTTCCTCTTTGAAAGGGAGGGACAAAATTACGGATAACGCGGAACGGCCGCAAATGGTTAAACTACTTTAATCGTGTTTAATCGTGCAAAGATACCAAAAATTCAGTGTTTTTTGATCGCATCAGGATGAACGCAATCGTCACCGGCGTGGATCAGAAAGCCTCGGCCACGGTCAGATAAAATCCGTGCGAGTTTCGCGCCACACCGTAGTCCAGCCGCAAGTTAAGCCGCTCCTGAGGCTTTAGCGCGGCCCGGAGCCCGGCACCCACTGCTATCTTGAATTGATTAATGCCGATATCCTCCAGGTGGTTGGTCACTTGTCCGGCTCCGGCAAAACCAACCAGCCCGAACCGGTTCCAAACATGCATCCGGTATTCAACTTGTGCTGCCACCATGTCCTTGTCCCGGAACCGCCCGCTGTAATATCCCCGCATTATGGAATGACCTCCCATAGAGGCCAGACTTAAAATGGGAGTTGATCCTTTGTTAAAATTGCAATAAACCTGAAAAGCCATCACCTGGTTGCGCCGGGTTTCAATATATTTTCTAAAATCAGCTATATAATTTGAATAGTCAAAATCCTTCGGCTGGTTTTCAAATTGGGTCACAGCGAGTTCAAGGAACTCTCCTTTTGTCGGGCTAAAGGCGTTATTGCGACTATCCCATGTTACCAGGGCTCCAGCCCCGGGAATGATCCCGCCTTGAAGCCCCTCCACATTTTTGTAATCGTAAAAATTATTTCGGTCGTAAGACATACGGTATACATGTTGATACTCCAATGAGATCCCTGCATAGAGGTCTTTGTACACCCTTCTCAGCAGTTGCGGAAAAATATAGAATTGCTTGTAACTAAAATTTACCGGCTTGTGTGAGTCCGTTCGATTTCCCAATCCCCAGTATTTGTCAGGATAATAGGTGTACGAACTATGCATTCGTAAAATGTAATTCTCGTGCGGAAAATATAAGGTTCCATCCAACCCCGCTATCGTCTGGTGACGTGTTGTATAAAGGCCGATTCCCTGAACGTTTGATGTCCTGGTATGTACATCCGGTTTTCCGACGTGAAAGGTCACTGTTCCTCCCGCTCCGAATCCCCACTTGGTTTCAGGGCTGTGGATCACGGCCGGAAGCACGATGACTTTATTGTTGGGTCGGATGTTGGAGGTGTCGCGACGGTGAGGAATTGCATACCCCGTTTCCAGCGTCAACGTCATGGTGAGGCTAACCAAGAGCACCTTTTGAGCACCGAACTTCTTTCCCATTCCCATTGGATTAGCGTGAGCTCATTATTCCGTACCTTCAATAGGCTTTTCCAGAATTAGTACAGGGCATAATGTGACCTGTACTTATTTCTTCGATCCAAACATAACAAAATTACACAACCCATGTGGTGAAGGCTAGTCCGGAAAACGAAAAAAAAATTCCGCGCATTAAGAAAATCCTGCGAAGTACATTTCTATGGCAATTCCTGTTGGCGGCTGTTATGCTGGCCATGGCCGGACTCTTCATTCGCTCTCAGCATGTTGAACTGCGCCAGATCCGGGAACAGTTTCTGGGGATTTATCCTATTTACTTATTGTTAGGGGGTTTACTCACCGCACTCTATATCTTTTTGCAGGGCGAGATGTATGTGCAGAGTTTTAAAACGGTTCAATGGAAACTCAAGCGACGCCATGCCATTTTGTTATTTCTCAAGAGAAACCTGGTGAGCGTATTCCTGCCTGCGGGAGGCTTTTCGTCCCTGACCTTTTTTTCGCGGACATTGGAAAAGCGCGGGGCATCGACATCTCAAATTAACCTGGCATCTTCCATTTATGCTCTCTGTGGTATTCTGACCGTTGTCATTGTTGCCGTTCCTGCCCTCGGCTACGTCCTGATAAAAGACCAACTGCAGGCAACGGAAGTCTGGGGATTTGTCTTTCTGATCTTCCTTACTACTTTTTTAGTGTGGCTTTTGGTTTCTGTGGTGCGGAGGGGATGGGCGTTTCAGGCTATTAAAAAAAGAGTCCCCCGCTGGTCGGCCGTTCTCGACGAGATGGCAGAGCAGCAGATTCAACGCAGGCATTTTTATAAGACCGTTTTCGTTTCGTTGCTCATCGAATTTGTCGGCGTAGCGCATCTTTATGTTTCTATCCTGGCATTGGGTTTTACTCCGTCCCTTCCCGCAGCTTTTATCGGTTATGTAGTCATGGTCATCCTGCTGATCGCTTCGCCCGTTTTAAGAGGCCTCGGAGCCATCGAATTGTCGGTTGCTTTTATCCTGAAGCAATATGGTATTCCCATGGTAGGGGCGGCCTCCGTCACGTTATTGTTTCGGTTGTTTGAATTCTGGATTCCCTTGTTTGTCGGTATAGGAAGTTTTTTCACCAAAAAGGACAATTTACTTTTACGGGTTTTCCCGGCAGGTCTGATCTTTGCGCTGGGCGTCACCAATATTATCTCTGCGCTCACTCCTGCCATGCCCAGCCGGCTGAGACTGATGGAGGACATCCTTCCGTTAGACATCATATCGGCGACCAACGGTTCGGTCCTGGTGGGGGGGCTGATGCTGCTGCTGATTTCATTCTTTCTCTTCCGCGGATCCAAAAGGGCCTGGTATGTTGCCCTCGTGCTGACGGGTTTTTCAATTGTTGGCCATTTGTTCAAGGGCGGTGACATTGAAGAATCCATTGTGGCCATGGGCGCTTTTGTTTGTCTTTACTATACCCGCTCCTATTACAAATTAAGACCGCACCCCTACTTCACCAGGCTGAGCCTCCAGGTGGTTGCGCTGGGATTTCTCGCCATACTTCTGTATGGCATTCTCGGATTTTATTTTCTTGGGGCAAAACATCTTGGGGCAACCTTTGAATTGGAGGCCGCGATCAAGACCGGCTTGAGATTATTTTTTTTATCGGACAGTCCGGGAATAACTCCACTTACTGATCTGGGCCGCAATTTTCTCTATTCATTTTATTTTGCCGGCGCCGGCTTTCTTCTTTTCGCTCTGTATGGATTGTTGAAACCCTATTTTGCCAAACCCTATAATACAGCCGAAGAAATTGAATTGGCCAAGGCCTTACTTAAAAAATGGGGAAAGTCTCAATTGGATTATTTCAAGATCTATCCTGATAAACTATTCTTTTTCTCATCCGATCAGCAATCGTTCCTTTCCTTTAAGGTAAACAGGCACATTGCCCTGGTATTGGAAGAACCGGTCTGCGAAGGCCCGACGGCGATGAAGGCCATTGTTCGTGAATTTGATAAATATTGCAAACAAAATGGATTTGTAGCGGTCTACTATCGTGTTCCGGAAGGAAGTGTAAATCTTTTTCACTCTTTGAAAAAGAAGAGCCTGCCGATCGGCGAAGAAGCGGTAGTCGATCTCTCCTCGTTCTCGCTGGAGGGAGGTCAAATGAAAACAACGAGGAGCGCCGTTAACCGGCTCACCTCGGAGGGATTCCTTTGCAAGGTATACGAGCCCCCTCTTAAAGAAGGTCTTCTTCAAAAGTTGGAATGGGTATCGATACAATGGCTCAACGACACGAAGCACCCCGAAGTGGCCTTCACCCAGGGTGTTTTTGACAAACGGATACTGAAGAACAATACGGTGCTGACCATTGAAGACAAGGAAGAAAAAGTCTATGCATTCCTTAACCTGGTGCCAGATTATGCTCCGGAGGAAGCAACGTATGATTTGATCCGAAAGATTCCCGATGCACCCAATGGTGTACTGGATATGCTCCTGGCCAAAACATTTTTTTACCTCAAAGAAAAAGGTTTCAAAAAAGTAAATATGGGGCTTGCTCCCTTGTCGGGGTTAGAGGGCCCGGGCGTAGCGGTGCAGGCGATCCGGTATGCCTATGAACACTTGCGCGCATTCGGGCACTTCAAAGGACTGCGAAAATACAAGGAGAAGTTTTCTCCCCTGTGGGAGAAAAAATACCTGGTATTTGATCACAACTATCATTTACTCCAGGTTCCGAAAGCATTGCAAAAAGTCTCCGAGGTGGGTTAGAAAAGATCGATGAACGATAGAATGGATGTTGTTAAGGCCTCGAAATCATTGTCAAACCGGTGGTTCCCGGGTAGTCTTTTGATCTTGATCAATGATCCATTTGTATAGGAAGGGGTTGGTTCATCCTGGGGCATGATACAAAGTGTCGGGCATGGACTTTTTTGGATTTCGGCCACCACATCATACTTCCTTTCCGTACTGGCCATCGAAAGCATGTCAAGGACCTTCACTTCAAAATCAGTCGACGTGGAAGGGTGGAGCAGCAGGCAGGCCTTTGGCAACCTCAGTAGCGCTCTGTTTAGCCGTGATAATGCAAACGGGGCAACATCCGCTCCAAATGAATAACCCACTAAAATCCAATCGTTAACCGCCCATTTGTTTTGATAATGCGCCACGACAGCAGTCATATCCGACGAGAATGCATCCGGATTGCGCTCGTTCCAAAAATACTTTTTGGCATCGAGGGCGACCACATCGAATCCCTTCCGCGCCAGGGAAGAACAGAGGTCTTTGCTGAAGGAATTCCAACCGCCATCTCCCGTCACGTAAAAAATAAGTCCTTTTGGAACGCCCGGTGTCCGAACTTCGGACAGGGGAAGGGAAGGGATGTCCGGTTGAGCAAGTATCGGCAGGGGTATGGCCAGAAATACCAACGTCAGGCGAAAGCTCAATTTTTTCAAATACATCGTTGCCTCAGTCACGCATGATCAATACGTACCAAATCATTTTTGTTTTTCTTCTCATCGCTCAAATTTCGTGGGCACAAAAATCCGAAAGCGATCCTAAAAGTAGGCATTTCATATTAGTTCCGGAAGTTCATCATCTCCGGAGTACGCACTCTCAAACGATCTATGGCGCAAGTGTGATGGTGGGATACCGGATCACTCCCACCCTCTGGGCGGGATTCGGTTGTGAGGTTTCGCGCACCGATAGTCTGTTTACGCATGACCGCCACACGAGGGTTCTGAAATTTACTCCCGTACCTATCTATGCTGAAGCAAGGCTTGACCTGATCCGGAATTCAATCGTGACGCCCTATCTGAATTTAGCGGCCGGAATGTCATTCATCACCTATGAAAGGAAACGACTCGACACCTCCGGCAGTATGTTAGACGATAAGCATATCTTCCAAAATGGTTTTTTCTTCAAGGGTGGCGCCGGGCTTCTCTTCCACATCAACAACACAATTTCCCCCTCAATAAATGCAAGTTTTAAGGGATTTCATATTTCTGGTAATCCGTATGAGATCAATCCTCATGGGGTTACGATTCAGGTGGGCGTCGTCGTGAGGGTCGGTGATCGGTGATCAGTAATCGGTGATCGGGAGTGTGTGCAAGGTTACTAATAGCATGGCCTTGCTCTTAGATACTAAAGCGTGTCCAAGGTTACTCAAAGTGTGGCCACGATCTTATAGACTAAGGCCGAATCCACCGATCACCGATTACCGATCACCGATTCACCGGTTCCACCAAGGCAGGGGCAAACTGATCTCATTCAGTGACTCTACAATCAAGTCAGGCTTAAATGCAAACGATCCCAGTTCTTCGCGCTTCGCAACGCCGGTCAATACGAGGATAGTCTTATATCCCATTTGCACTCCGCCCTGGATGTCGGTGTCCATGGTATCGCCGATGATCGTCGTTTCGGCTGTTTCCAGTCCCAATGCTTTGCGCGCACTTCGCATCATCACAGGGCCCGGCTTACCTATTACAAAGGCCTTTCTTCCTGTAGCTTCTTCGATCATCGCCGTCGTAGCGGCAATGCCCAGATTATTCCATCCCTTCTTTTTGGGCGACGGGTCGCGGTTGGTCGTGATAAACCGGGCGCCGGCCAAGATCATATCAATCGCGCGCTGTACCATTTCCAGCGTAAAATTTCTTCCTTCCCCGAGGACTACAAAATCCGGATCGGATTCGACTATACTCAACCCATTGTCATGCAAGCTGGTGAGCAATCCCCCTTCGCCGAGAACATACACTGTTCCATCCGGCTCCTGGGAGGCTAAGAATTTTGACGTCGCCATTGCACTGGAATAGATGTGCTTTTCTGTTACATCGATACCCAATTTTTTTAGTTTTCTTACCGCTTCCAGGGGCGTCCGCTGACTATTGTTGGTCATAAACATAAACGGAACTTTTTGCGACAGCAGAAGCGCGATAAACTGGTCTGCCCCAGGAATCAATTTCTCGCCGCCGTAAACAACACCATCCATGTCAATCAATAGCCCCTGTGCCATACGTGCTGTAGTTTTTCTGCGTAAATCTGCGGGATCTGCGGGAAATAATTTGCAAGAACGGCTTTTTGCATCGTTTTTCCCAACCCCGGGCACCTTGCAATTCCACTCCGTAGATTCGAGATTTGCAGATCAAGGTTTTCCTTGAACAAATGAAAAAGTTCATTGCGGTTTTTCTGGGTTGCATCGGATTGTTCCTTTTCCTCGTCCTCACCGTGCCCTATTTGTTCCGAAACACGATCAAAGAGAAAGTTTTGGAGGCGATCGATAAGAAGATCGATGCCGAATTTACGTTCCGTGATTTCAGCGTGTCTTCCATCCTGGACTTTCCGCAGATGACCCTCCACCTTCGCGACTTCTGCATTATGGGCAAAGAGGATTTTGCCGGTGATACACTGGCGTACGCGAAAGTCGTCTCCGTTTCATTAGAATACGCCAGTCTTCTTAAAGGAAAGGAAATTGATATCAAACGCATTCACCTGAACCAACCCCTGGTCAACCTTCGCACCCTGTCGAATGGCGATGTCAATTATGATATACTCCTTCCCGACTCCACGGCCGCACATTCCCCGGCATTCAACGTCACGATCAACCAGTGGGTGATCGAGAACGGCAGGTTTACCCTGTATGACCGCCCACAGCGGTCTTACCTGGAATTAAGTGGAATCAATCACTCCGGCGATGGGGACTTTACCCATGCCATTTCGGATTTGAGAATTCGCACCTCGGTCGAAGCGATCAGCTATTCCCTCAACGGCATTAAATACCTGGACCGGAAAAAACTGGCCACGAACCTCGTCATGGAAATGAATCTGAGCGAACATAAATTTACATTCAAGGACCATGTGTTTGAAATCAATCATTTCAAATTCGGATTTGAAGGATACTTGAAATTTCCAAAAAAAGGATACGAAGTCGATTTGCGTTTGCTGGTGAACCAGACCGACTTCAAGAACTTTCTCTCCCTCATGCCGGGGTTTTACGTCGAGGATTTCAAGAAGATGAACGTGACGGGCGATTTTACGCTGGATGGACACGTGAAAGGTATATACGACTTTGCCTCCCATCGCATCCCCTCTTTTGCGCTCGACCTGAAAGTGAAAAACGGGGGATTTAAGTACGAGCACCTTCCCAAAGCCATGGAGCATATCACGCTCGATTTCATGATGAGAAATGAAACGGGGATTCCGGACGAAACGACATTTGATTTCCGGAACTTCAGTTTTGAAATCAATAAAAGTCCCGTGGAGGGCAACCTGAGAGTGACCGGCATGAAGGCCCCGTTCATCAATGGGGAGATCAATGTGGATGTGGACCTGGCTGAACTGGAAAAACTGTATCCTTTGCCCGGCATTACACTGAAAGGGAAACTCCGGACCGACATCAAAGTGAATGGACGATACGCCAGGGAAAAAAATCAATTTCCATTTGTCGATGCCAGTCTGCAACTGGATAGCGGCTACCTCCGGTCGGCCGACTATTCAGTTCCCATGGAGCATATTCAGATTGATGCCGAGGTCCTCAATCCGTCCGGCCGCCTGGAGGATACGCAGATCGATCTGCATGCTATGACATACCAGATAGAGGGCGAGTCATTCAGCATGAGCGGCAGCATCCGCAACCTCACGGATTATGATTATGACCTCACCATAGACGGATTGATTGACTTTGAGAAGCTCATGAAAATTTATCCCGTGGAGGGAATAGCGCTCACCGGCGCAATGGATGTCCATGTTAAGACCTCTGGAAAGGTATCAGACCTGGAAGCCCGTCGTTTTGATCTATTGACGTCCAGCGGAAGCATTGAAATCAGAAACATCAATTTTACCGATCGCGAATTATCCAAATCGATCGCCTTAACCAATGGGACGTTGCACTTTACTCCGGAAAGCATTGCCTTGCAAAATTTAAACGGCAGAATGGGGAGAACTCATTTTGTGATTCAAGGGCATTTGTTTGATTACATGCCTGCCTTGTTACGAACCGGAAAAGCGATCAAAGGGGACCTGGATCTGAAATGCGACACCCTCGATTTCAATGAACAATTGGTTTCCGGCAACGACGTCCCGGATTCCTCCAGGTCGAGCCTGAAAATTTTAGAAATCCCGAAAGGAATCGATTTCACCTTTGACGCCGCAATCGGTTTTGTGAAGTTTCACCGTGTGAACATGGACGATCTCAAGGGCGGGATCAGGTTAAAGGATGGCATCTTAACTCTCAACGAAACAGGATTCACTTCCCAGGGAGCAAAGTTTACGGTTAATGGAAATTACAATACAAACGACCTGAATCATCCCGGATTCGATATGAAGATTGACATTGACAAATTGGATATTAATAAAGGACTGCAGCTGTTCCAAACTAAACCCACGGACAAGACAACCGATGGCCTCTTTTCTACCCAGTACCACCTAAAAGGCGAACTCGCTGCAGATTATTCGCTTGTCCTGTCAACCCTGGCCGGGAATGGAACCATCATTATCGAAGACGCACAGGTCAAAGGGATGAAGGTGCTCAACCACGTTAGCAGGATCACCAAAAAAGCAGAGTTGAATGATGCCCACGTGCAAGACATCGTTATGGAAACCGAAATCAAAGGAGGTAAGCTGCTGATCAAGCCGTTTTCTTTTCTTATTGGAAAGTATCGGACGGAGCTGGAAGGCAGCCAGGGATTTGACGACGTTATGGATTATGTGCTGCGAATCAGCGTACCGCCGCTGAATAAGATAAAAATACCATTTCACATTTCAGGAACACTCAGCAAGCCAGTCGTGAAGGTGGGAAAGGGGCATGAGCAGTTTGATTTCAGTACGTTCTGAAGTCGGTGATCGGTAATCGGTGATCAGTGATCAGTGGATTCTACCGTAGTATCTAAG
>Ga0193722_1000261_pt1 | contig 11653 bp, 6 predicted proteins | sample H2m1metaG_FD_143044 | JGI IMG/M metagenome (GOLD analysis project Ga0193722, IMG submission 143044) | Soil microbial communities from a riparian zone of the East river system, Colorado, United States - H2m1 | ecosystem: Environmental > Terrestrial > Soil > Riparian zone | place: USA: East River...
GCATTGATCGGTGATGCGCGCTACCGGCTCCGGCCATACCGGCAAGACGTATTTCTAAACAGCGGCAAACAGGAGGTTCAGTTTGTTCACAAGGGACCCTCAATCATAGGGTATAAGGTAACGGAGGATACGCTTTTGTATCGGCTAGTGAGCAGGAACGTCACGTTCTCTGATAAAATGTGGTTCGCCAGGCCGTGCGGCGGCAAACCTTTTGTTTACCACTACACTGTTCCAATCGATAGGAACGATGGCCTGTCGACCGGCTCCTTTGTTTATTCTGGATTGGATACCGCCCTTATCCGAAAATTGATCGATAGAATTGTTGACGGCTCCTATCCCAATGTGCACAGCATCCTGATAGTCAAGGATGGCAAGCTTATCCTGGAAGAGTATTTTTATGAATACGACGCCGGCACCCCTCACCAGCTCAGATCGGCAACCAAGACCTTCGCCTCGGCATTGGTAGGAATAGCGATCGATAAAGGATTGATCAAAAGCGTTGGAGATCGGGTGATCCCCTACTTTCCTGAATACGCCATTCGCAATTTGGATGCACGGAAAGAGGCCATCACGATCAAAAGCCTGTTGACGCAGGAGTCCGGCCTCGCCTGCAATGATGATGACCCTGGCTCGCCTGGAAATGAAACTAAAATTTATCCGACCGACGACTGGGCAAACTCGATATTGAATTTGCCGATGGAAGAAAGTCCCGGCCAAAAGGGCTCCTACTGTTCGGGAAATATCATTCTGCTGGACAGGATCGTTGAGAAATCATCCCACCAGTCGCTGCATGATTTCGCTGCGCAAAACTTGTTTGGCAAATTAGGGATAACCGATTTCAAATGGGATTTTGTTCCTGATAAAAGTCATGAGGACGATTTCGGACAGGTAAACCTCAAGCCCAGGGATATGGCCAAGTTTGGATTAGTCTATCTTAACGGAGGTCAATGGAAAGGAACTCAAATCATCTCGGCGAATTGGGTAAGCCAGTCCTTGCAGAAGCATTCCACAATCAGAGGAATTGATTACGGCTATTTGTGGTGGCGGGAGCCGCTCACCGCCAATGGTGTCGTGTATGAGGGAATGGCCGCAAAAGGCAACGGAGGTCAGCGTATTTTTATATGGCCTGATCAAAATATGGTGGCCGTTATTACTGCTGGCAATTACAATGCGCAATCTCCGGCCAATAAATTGCTGATTGAATGCGTATTGGGCGGACTAAAAAGGTGAGCGCTTAAGTAACGTAACTCTTTTCGAGAAGAAAAACGCATTCCCTATTTTTAAAAATGCAATCACCATCAGAGCATTCACAACAGTCCAAAGCCAAAGCATTCAAAGAACTCCACGAGCGCTACGAAAATACTCGCCAGCCTGGGTTTTGAGGCACTCGCTACTACCAGCGCAGGACTTGCTTTTTCACTGGGAAAGCCTGACGGAGAAGGTGCCGTTACCCGCGATGAGACTTTGGCAAACATATTGGCAATTGTGTCCGCGACAAGCTTGCCGGTCGCGGCAGATTTGGAAAACGGCTATGGCGATGATCCCGAAACCTGTGCCGAAACCATTTTGCTGGCAGTCAAAGCTGGATTGGTCGGAGGCTCCATAGAGGACGCCACCGGGCGTCCCGACGATCCTATCTACCCATTCGAGTTGTCGGTAGAGCGTATTAAAGCGGCAGTGAAAGCCGCACGTAGTCTCCCATTCCCGTTCATATTGACGGCGAGGGCAGAGAATCTGATCTACGGCCGGCCCGATCTTAAGGATACGATCCGGCGACTGGAAGCGTTTGCGGATGCAGGTGCAGATGTACTCTTTGCACCGGGATTAAAAACAAAAAACGAAATTGACGCGGTCGTCAGGGCAGTGGCACCCCGGCCGCTCAACGTTATTATGGGTCTGACGGGTGCAGGGCTTACAATGTCTGAACTCAACGGTCTTGGCGTCAAGAGGATCAGCCTTGGTTCATCCCTCGCACGTGCCGCATATGGAGCTTTCCTCAGGGCTGCGGAAGAGATTCGGGACGAGGGTACATTTACGATTGCATCCGGGAGTATTCCATACGCTCAGATTAATGCTCTATTTAAGTCATAGCACAGGACTTAGTTCTTGGTCCTTTGTGACCTTCAGCATCAGTGAAGAGTTATCCGCTAAAATTAATGCGCTATTTGATAAAATGAATTTCGTCTGTTTTAGTAATTTTATAAGGATTTAGCCCGCCCATTCTCATGAACAGATTTCCAGCTTACCTGTTAGTCATGTCCATCGCAATACAACTCGGTGCACAGACAAAAGATTATCCCATTCAGTCCGTACCCTTCACACAAGTAAAACTCAATGACCGTTTTTGGATGCCGCGAATAAAAACGAATCAGTTGGTGACCCTCCCTGCTTCGTTTGAACGGTGTGAACAGACCGGACGTGTAAGGAATTTTGAAATGGCAGCCACGAGGAGCGGGAAATTTTGCTCGCTCTATCCGTTTGACGACTCGGATGTTTATAAAACCATAGAAGGAGCATCTTTTTCCTTGAGCCTTTTTCCCGACAAAGCCCTTGAACAATACATCGATACCCTCATTATTAAAATCGGAAATGCACAGGAACCCGACGGTTATTTGTACACGGCGCGAACGATCAATCCCGCTGAAGCTCATCCGTGGGCTGGAAAGGTAAGATGGGAAAGGGAGAGAGAGTTAAGCCATGAATTGTACAATGCAGGCCACCTCTATGAGGCCGCCGCAGCCCACTACCTCGCAACCGGTAAAAGAACGTTGCTCGATGTCGCGTTAAAGAATGCCGATCTGGTTTGTTCCGTATTTGGTCACGCCAAAAAGCATGTTGCCCCGGGACATGAAGTGATTGAAATGGGGTTGGTGAAGCTTTACCGGATAACCGGTAAAAAAGAATATCTCGAAACGGCAAAATATTTTATCGAGGAAAGGGGGCATTTCAATGGATATGATTCGACCAGCACCGACCCCTGGAAGAGTGGTGCTTACTGGCAAGATCATAGACCGCTGGTCGATCAGGATGAGGCGATCGGCCATGCTGTGCGGGCGGGATACTTATATTCTGCTGTAGCGGATGTGGCGGCACTCACGGGGGATCAGCAATTCTTGAAAGCCATCGACCTGATCTGGAATAATGTCGTGGAGAAAAAAATGTATGTGCAGGGAGGAGTAGGGGCGGTGGGAGATGGGGAACGATTTGGAAATAACTATGACCTTCCTAATGCGACCGCCTATAATGAAACCTGCGCTGCCATTGCCAATGTGTTTTGGGACCAACGGATGTTCCAGTTGCACGGCGACGCGAAGTACGTGGATATCCTGGAGCGGTCATTATACAACGGCTTGCTCTCCGGGGTAGGGATGGATGGTAAAAGTTTCTTCTACACAAATGCCATGGAGATCAAGAACCAGTTTAACCACAAGGACAAAGAGGCGGAACGTTCCGGTTGGTTTCCCTGCTCGTGCTGCCCAACCAATGTAGTTAGGCTAATCCCCTCCGTCCCCGGATATGTATATGGCAAAACAAACGATGATCTTTATGTTAATCTTTTCATCAGCAGCAACACCACATTGAATTTGAATAAGAAAGATATTCAGGTAATCCAGGAAAACAATTACCCCTGGGACGGAGATCTCACGTTTCGTATCAATCCAAAGTCGCCGGTTATATTTAATTTGAGGCTGAGGATACCGGGCTGGGCATCCAACCATGCGATGCCGTCTGATCTCTACATTTTTGAATCTAATTCGGACAAAAACGTAGTGCTGAAAATCAATGGGAGGGTGTCGGACTTTGCGATGGACAAAGGATATGCTGTGGTCAACAGGACCTGGAAGAAAGGAGACGTTGTCGAGCTCGTCTTGCCTATGGAAGTGAGGAGAGTAATGGCCAACAAAAATGTAAAGGACGATATCGGGAAAGTAGCCCTGCAAAGAGGACCACTGATGTATTGCGCCGAATGGCCTGACAATAACAGCAGTGTGAGCAACCTGATCCTCCCCAAAACAGCCACCTTTTCATCTGAATTCAAATCCGACTTACTTCATGGTGTGACGGTCATAAAAAGTGAGGCTTCCGCCGTACTGATTGATCCTTCAGGAAGTTCAGTTTCTTCTGTAAAACAGGGATTCACAGCGATTCCTTATTATGCCTGGGCTCATCGGGGAAGGGGAGAGATGGTTGTTTGGATTCCGGAGCGGGTCAGACAGATCGATCTGCTATCGGGGGAGTAGTCTTGAGTTAATATGATTAGGATTACTTTTATTATTTTGCTGTCGTTGGCTTCAGTATCCATGAAGGCGCAGCAATCAATGCCCTCAAACAACTATTTAGCGCTCGGTGACTCGTATACGATCGGGGAAAGCGTCGCGGAACAGGGCCGGTGGCCCAACCAATTGGTTGATTCCCTTCGTAGCCATGGGATGGAATTCAGCAAGCCTACCATCATCGCCACCACGGGATGGAGAACAGACGATCTTAAAAGAGCGGTGACGGCGGCTCATTTAAAAAATGAATACGGATTGGTTTCACTTTTGATTGGCGTGAACAATCAATATCAGGGCAAGCCTGCGGATCAGTATGCAGTTGAATTTGAGGAACTTTTGAAAACCGCCATCCGATTGGCGGGAGGAAAAAGAGAGAATGTTTTTGTCGTTTCCATTCCTGATTACGGATATACCCCGTTCGGAAAGCCAAAGCAATCCGTCATCTCACCGGCGATCGATGAGTTCAATGCGGTGAATAAAAGAATCACTTTGGCAAGCGGGATTAACTACGTCGACATCACGGACATTTCCCGCCGGGGATTACAACAACCCGAGCTGGTCGCTGCTGATGGATTGCACCCGTCAGGAAAGATGTATGCTCTGTGGGTGGAGCGTATCGTTGAGGATTTGACTCACTAAGGATTCAATATTCAAGATTAATTCTGGTCTTTGCGCCTCCGCCCCGACAAGTCGGGGGTGAAAAATTCTAAACCGCGGAGACGCAAAGTAGGCGCAGAGACAATGATAATTTGGTTTGACGCTTTCAAACAATACCTTTTTAGTCAGCCCCTCTCAACCTACCTCATAATATTGTTTACCAATATTATGTCCTAAGGAACTCTACTTCATTATTCAAAATTCCTTGTTCGATATTCAAAATTCAAGTTTCCAAATTTTTGCGAGTATTGAAAATTATCGGATGAGCTCCCTAAAGACCGGCGTAAGATTCTTCGCCACAATCTTATGCCCCTCCACATTCGGATGAATCCCGTCAGCCTGGTTGAGCTTTTCAACTCCGCCAACCCCGTTGAGCAGAAACGGGATCAATGTGGCCTTGTTCTTTTTGGAAAGATCGGGATAAATGTTTTTGAATTCATCGGAATATGTCTTGCCCATGTTGGGGGGAACCATCATACCGGCCAGTACAATCTTGACGGTGGGATATTTGGCTTTCACCTTGTCCAGGATGGCTTGCAGATTTTTTCTTGTCTGCTCGAGGGGAAGGCCGCGAAGGCCATCATTACCACCCAGTTCCAGCACAAACACATCGATAGGCTGTTGCAAGATCCAATCGATCCGGCTTAAGCCTCCCGCAGACGTTTCGCCACTTAAACCGGCGTTGACGACCTTAACCGCGTTCCCATTCTTGTTTAATTCCTTTTCAATCAAAGCCGGAAAAGCCTCTTCGGTCGAAAGTCCATACCCGGCCGTCAGGCTGTCGCCAAAAAACAAAATCACCTTGGGAGTTGCTTTCGTCTGAAAGAGGAGCGCCATTGCAATAAAAAACACTTTTTTTACGACCATCCCGGTAGTAAGTTGCTGCTTAAACAAATTTGTACACGTTCCATCAATTCAAAGGTAAAACAATGTTGCCAACTGAACGTATTGATAATTCAGCAACGTTTAGAATGGCCAGTAAAAATTTAACCGCGTTTAGACAGATTTAATCTGCGAAAATCCGCGAGATCTGCGGGAAACAACTCCAAAACTATGCCCGATATCGTCTTACAAGCTGAAGGTTTAACAAAAACGTACCGCTCAGCCGGAAAAGATCTGACCGTCCTGGATCAGGTTTCCTTTACCGCCGAGCAGGGAACCAGCTTAAGTATCATAGGCCCGTCCGGAAGTGGCAAAACCACCTTGCTGGGCCTTTGCGCGGGGTTGGATGTCCCTTCCCAAGGAACCATTTCTCTCATGGGGTTCAAGCTCAATGCCATGGATGAGGATGACCGCGCTTATGTCCGCAATCAATACGTGGGGTTTGTATTTCAGAATTTTCAGTTGTTGTCCACCCTCACCGCCCTGGAGAATGTGATGGTGCCGTTGGAACTCCGCGGCGACAAGCATGTTGAACCCAAGGCCATGGAATTGTTAGCGCGCGTGGGGCTTGCCGACCGCACGCACCATTATCCTTCGCAATTGTCGGGCGGCGAGCAGCAGCGTGTGGCGATGGCCCGCGCTTTTATTACGTCGCCGAAGATCTTGTTTGCCGATGAACCTACCGGCAACCTCGATGAAGAAAATGCATTGCACCTTACCGACCTCCTGTTTGAAATGAACCGGGAAGAAAAAACGACCTTGGTGCTGGTCACCCATAACCTGGAACTCGCTCAAAAAACCGAGCGCATCCTCCAGATGAAAGGCGGTAAATTGGTAAATGAGCGCCTGATCCTCCCCGCATGATTGAATACATTATCAAGATCAAACGCAAAACGCGGTCGATTTTCAGAGACCGCTGGGTGTGGAAGATGGCCTGGCGCGACGCCCGGAACAACATTTCACGCCTCTTCCTTTTTACAGCCTCGCTGGTGACGGGCATTGCAGGTGTCATCGCCATCGGATCGCTGAATTATTCCCTTCAGGATGATCTGGACCGCAATGCCAAGGAATTGCTGGGAGCGGATCTCGTGATCAACAGCAACAAAAAGCTGAGTAAGGATATTTTCAAGACGTTGGATTCAACGAAGGTTACGTTGGCTCGTGACGCCGACATGGCTTCGATGGTCATGTTCATGAATACGAAGCAGTCCCGCCTCATCAAACTGACAGCCCTGCAGGGTGATTTTCCATTTTACGGAGAATTGAGAACGAAGCCTCCGCAAGCCTATGACCTGATGAAAACAGGCCGTTATGCCATGATGGACGAATCGCTGGCAACACAGTATGAAGTGAGCTCCAATGATTCTATAAAAATCGGAAACAGTGTATTTAAAGTCGCCGGCGTGGTTACTAAGATTCCCGGTGGCGGCGCGCTCACTGCTACCCTTGCCCCCGCTGTTTACATTTCATTGGATGCCCTGGATTCCACGGGGCTTGTACAGTTTGGGAGCAGGGTGGGGTATAGTGTATACATCAAGACCCTGTCTGAAAATCAAACGCAGGAGCTCGTCAAAAAAATTGAGCCGATGAAGAAAAAATATGGTTTTTCACTGGAGACGGTGGAGGGTCGCAAACGGGGTTTGGGTCAGAGTTTTCAGTCGGTATACCGGTTTTTCGCCATGCTGGCATTTGTGGCGTTGATTCTGGGTTGTCTTGGCGTAGCCAGTTCGGTCCATATCTATGCCCGTGAGAAGCGTGAAGAAGTCGCCGTGCTGCGTTGTGTAGGTTCTTCAGGATGGCAGGCTTTCAATATTTATTTCATCCAGGTCTTCGTGCTGGGTATCGTTGGGAGTCTGATCGGCGCCGTGCTTGGAATCGGTATTCAACAGGTCGTGCCCATTATATTCAAAAATTTTATTCCGGTAGAGTTAAAAATGGGCATTTCCTGGGAGGCCGTATTCGAAGGCCTTTTGTTGGGAGCCATTGTCTCGTTGCTCTTCACGATTTTACCGCTGATTTCAGTCCGTTTCGTGCCCCCCTTGACGGTCCTTCGCGCCGACTTCCAACCCGGAAGGATTTTCTCTAAAACAAAGTGGGCGACCGTAGCCTTGATTGTTTTGTTTCCGGTAGCGGCGGCATCGTATCAGACGAAAAGTTTATTGACAGGTGTTTTTTTCTCTCTGGGATTGGCGGTGGCCATGGGTTGTCTTGCCCTGGTAGCCATCGCACTTTTGTTCCTGGTTAGAAAATATTTTCCTAAGAATGCAAGTTTCCTGTTTCGACATGCCTTGTCTAATTTATTCCGGCCCAACAACCAAACCAGGGTACTCATGGTGTCCATTGGATTGGGTGCATTTATAATTGCAACGCTCAGCATTATTCAAAACAGCCTCCTCCACCAGGTGGAATTTAAAGGGAATACCAATGAATCGAATACCATTTTGTTTGACATTCAGCCGAATCAGAAGGACGGGGTTGTAAAACTGATTCAACACCACCGGTTGCCCGTCAACCAGGTGGTGCCGATCGTTACGTGCCGTATCAGTGAGCTGAAGGGTAGGTCATTTGAATCATTATTGAACGACACCACCGATAAAGTTCCGGATTGGGTGGTGACACGCGAATACCGCGTTACCTACCGCGACAGCCTGAACCATTCGGAAGAATTGATCAAAGGGAAACTCCATCAATTTAATCACAACACGAAAGATTCCGTAGGCGTTACCATTTCAGAAGGCATGCATGAAACGATGGGACTGGAAATAGGAGATTCGCTGGTCTTTAATGTTCAGGGTATTTTGATCAAGGCGCACATCAATGGTATTCGCAAAGTAGACTGGCCCAAGGACCCGCCTAATTTCATTTTTGTATTTCCAAAAGGAGTATTGGAGAAAGCCCCTCAAATCTGGGTAGCCACTACCCGGGTGGACGATCAGCAGAAAAGCGGTCTCTTTCAGCAGGAGTTGGTGATGGACTTTCCTAATGTTTCCCTTATCGATCTTCGCCTGGTACTGAATACAGTCAATGCCCTGTTTGCCAAGATCGGATTGGTCATACGCTTTCTTGCCCTCTTCAGTATTTTGACGGGGCTCGTTGTACTCGCCGGCGCCGTGATCAACAGCAAATTTGTGCGCATCAAGGAGTATGTATTGCTTCGAACGATCGGGGCAAGAACGAGTCAGATCATGAAAATAACGTTGATCGAATATACCTACCTGGGACTATTCTCGGCGTTGACCGGTCTTCTCCTCTCCCTGTCGGCGAGCTGGCTGTTGACCCATTTCTTTTTTAAGATTGAATTTGCATTCAGTGCCCCTGAATTACTTCTCATCGGCGCTGGGGTGGTTTTTCTGACTGTGTCAATCGGTTGGTGGAATTCACGGGAGGTCATTACGACCCCACCGTTGCAAGTGTTGAGAAAAGAGAATTAACTTGTGGTATGGTTGCAGCAAGGAAGGTGCCGTGGGTGGGATTTCTCCTTTTATGTTCAGGACCGACCGTCGCGTTAGCCAATCCGGATCCCGCCCTGCACTTCATTGAAAACAGGAATCAGTGGCCGATCGGAATTGATTTTTCCGCCCGCATACCCGGTGGGCGTCTGTTTATTCAGCCCGGAATGTGGCGGTTTTCTTTCCTGGATGAACAGAAATTACAGGCCAGGCATGAACAAGGGCACAGCGTCTTCAGTGAAACAGGCGCTCCTCATCCTTCTGACGAATGTGTCGATGCGGAGGTGATCCAAGTGAGTTTTGTGGGGTCCAACCCGCATGCGTTGGCCCATCCTTTCGGAGTGATCCCTACGACGTTCAATTATTTTATTGGCAATGATCCGGAGAAATGGGGAACCAGGGCGAAAGGGTATGACGGGGTACTTTATACCGGACTGTACGGCGATATTGACCTTAAAGTAACGTCAGAAGGAAATAATCTGAAATATGATTTCATACTGGCGCCCGGGGCCGATCCACAGCAGATTGTCATTGAATATCAAGGTTCGGATCCACTCTGGATAGAGAATGGAAATGTGATGGTTCATAGTGCCCTGGCTTCCTTAACGGAGGGAAAGCCTATTGCTTACCAGGAAATTGACGGGAAAAGAAAAAGAGTTCGATGCAAATATGCTTTAGAGGGTAGTCGCATTTCCTATCACTTTCCCGATGGATACGATCCCTGCTACTCACTCATTATTGATCCGCTCCTGATCTTCTCCACGTACTCCGGTTCCACAGCCGACAGTTGGGGAAGCTCGGCTACTCCGGGAGAACATGGGAAGCTCTATTCCTCCGGTGTAACCTCTCAATACATTGGGGGAACCTTTCCTACAACGCCCGGAGCCTTTCAAACCACCTATGGCGGTAATTTTGATGTCGGTATCTTGAAATATGATTCGACAGGTGAAAACGTGTTGTACGCATCGTACTTGGGCGGAAATGCGTTCGACTCTCCCCACAGTCTGGTGATGAATGCGCAGCAGGAGCTGATAGTTCTTGGAACAACGAGTTCACTCAATTTTCCAACAACGAGCGGTGTTATCGATAGGTCGTTTAATGGAGGAACGTTCGAGGATAATGTGTACAGTTATGATAATGGCTCTGATATTTTTGTGGCCAGGATCAGTGCGGACGGAGGCCAGTTGATGGCCAGCACGTTTATTGGTGGAAGCGCCAACGATGGTCTCAATCCGAGTGGTGGTCTCCTGGTAAAAAACTATGGCGACCAATTGCGCGGAGACGTGATCACGGACGAGCAGGGAAATATTTTTATCAGCACGGTGACATCATCGAGCGACTTTCCGGTTGTCAACAGTTTTAATACGCTTTATCAGGGAGGATCCACCGATGCGGTGGTGATGGAACTAAATAACACGTTGACGCAAATCGTATGGGGCGCGATGCTGGGTGGGAGTAGCTCGGATGCATCCCATACCATTAAGCTGGACAACGCTGGAAATATTTTTGTCGCCGGCGGTACGGGAAGTCTTAATTTTCCCGCCACGGCAGGAAGTTATCAGCCGCTGCACGCCGGCGATGCGGATGGCTGGATCGCTCATTTGGCGGGCGATGGATCGGCAATCCTTTCAGCAACGTTCACCGGAACTCCCGGGTTCAACCAGATCTATTTTTTGGATTTGAATCAGCAGGAAGAAGTCTATGTGTATGGCCAGACCGTTGGAGATTTTCCGGTGACCTCCGGTGTCTACGCCAATCCAAACAGCGGACAGTTCATTCAAAAATTTGATAATGGACTTTCGACCCTGTTGTTTTCAACGGTGTTTGGTACCGGCAGGGGCAAGCCGGATATTTCGCCCACCGCATTTCTCGTCAATGATTGCAACAATCTCTACATGACGGGATGGGGTGGCAGGATTAACTCCGACCTGGGTTATTGGAATAGTGATACGTTTGGTATGCCGATTACGGCGAATGCATATCAATCTACCACCCATGGATCAGACTTTTACTTCATGGTGCTTACCGACGATGCCAGGCGGCTTTTGTATGGCACCTATATGGGAGGAGCAGATTCGCGCACCCACGTGGATGGTGGAACGAGTCGCTTTGATAAGAAAGGCGTTGTTTATCATGCCGTGTGCTCCGGGTGTCAGGCACTCAATGCCACGCATGCACCTACCTCCGATTTTCCCACCACCCCCCATGCGCACAGCAATACCAACAGGAGTCCGAACTGCAACAATGCGGCATTCAAATTTGATCTATCGTCGCTTCATGCAATTATTCAAACCAATACGGTAAAACTCAATGTTCCGGGGTATAATGGTGTTTGCATCCCAGATAAAATCGTATTCCAAAACCTGAGCACGGGGGGGGAGTTCTTCGAAT
>Ga0193722_1000262_pt1 | contig 11642 bp, 10 predicted proteins | sample H2m1metaG_FD_143044 | JGI IMG/M metagenome (GOLD analysis project Ga0193722, IMG submission 143044) | Soil microbial communities from a riparian zone of the East river system, Colorado, United States - H2m1 | ecosystem: Environmental > Terrestrial > Soil > Riparian zone | place: USA: East River...
TTCAGTGGAGAGGATAGTCGTTTAGGATAGTTTAGCGCTGCGAATTTAGTGATCTTTTCCCGCAGATCGCGCAGATTTTCGCAGACGTTTCTATGAGAATTCTTTGCGTGCTTTGCGTCTTGCTTTGCGGCCTTTGCGTGAAATGCTTTCGTGCAAATCGCGGCTGTTTTCCACTGATCAATTCTGCGTAAATCTGCGCGATCTGCGGGAGACAAATCTAGTCCCCAAAGGAAATGCCCAGTCCCTTCGCCGCCTTTACGATTTCGGAATTTCTTTCTACCAAATTGCTTTCCCGGGTTGCTTCTTCCAGGGTCACCGACGTAATGGAGTTATTCCTAAACGCCACCATACGCCCGAATTTCTTTTGTAACGCCAATTCAAATGCATGTACGCCAAACAACAGCGCCAGGATCCGGTCAAAGGCGATCGGGCCACCGCCGCGCTGCACGTGCCCCAATACGGTCTCCCGGATCTCCGCCTTGCACCCGGCATCTTTCAATTGGTTGGAAAGCTGATACGCCACTCCTCCGAGACGGACGTGTTCAGATCCTTTCTCTCCCGGCATAGAGGTGATCGTCCCTTCTTTCGGTCTCGCTCCCTCGGCAACCACAATGTTGGCAAAGCCCCTTCCTTTTTTGTATCGAAGGTTGATCCGTTTGACAATCTTCCTGACATCATAGGGAATTTCCGGAATGAGGCATACTTCCGCTCCGCCGGAAATGGCAGTATGAAGTGCGATCCATCCGGCATCACGACCCATTACTTCCATGATCATCACGCGGTGATGGCTCTCGCCCGTGGTCACCAGCCGGTCAAAACTTTCCGTAGCAATTTGAACGGCGGTTTGAAACCCAAAGGTCATATCCGTGGCCGCCAGGTCATTGTCTATTGTTTTTGGCACGCCGATAATGGGGATTCCTTTTTCAAATAGTTTTTGGGAGATTTTTTGCGAACCATCTCCACCAATGTTAATGACCGCATCAAATCCAAGGACTTTAAGTTTGCTGACCAATTCATCCGACCGGTCAATGAATTGTGTAGTGAGGTCCGGTTGGGTTACGGGGAATTTAATGGGATTGGATTTACTGGTTGTCTTAAGAATCGTACCGCCCCTCACATGGATACCTGCCGTTCGCCGGCTGGTCAACCTGATAATCTCCTGGGGCTCATTCAGAACTCCATTGAATGCTTCGATGCTGCCATAAAGTTCCCACCCTTTTTCTTTAATAGCGCGTTTGGCAAGACCCCGTATCACAGCATTGAGGCCGGGGCAATCTCCTCCACCGGTAAGGACAAGAATTTTCTTTTTATCTTCCATGGTTGCTGGTTATGCCTGGGCTGCCGCTCTGCGCAAACGGTCATTAATCGCTTTTCCTATTCCAATGTCGGGAACTTCTTCCGCCAAAATGACGCTCACTTCCATCTTATCCAATTCCCTTAAACCGGAAAACAGATTTCGTGCCGCCTCCTCCAGATTTCCGGAAGGAGAAAGGACAATTTGGTTGCGTTTTTCTACTTCTTGAAAAAGTGTTCTGAACGATAGTGTTCCGACCTGAACCTGACCATAGGTCTTGAAGAGTTGCGGAAAAGTTCCCAGCACCAGCCGCTTTCGCGGTGCATAATGACTGTTCAGTTGTCCCGGTGCTTTTGGGTTTGCTAAGGAGTGCCCTTGCACCGATACGCTTCCAATAGCGTCTTCGATATTCTCCAGGCTGAGCCCGCCTAGCCGGTATACAATAGTCTGATCTTCTTCAAATCCAACAATGGTGGATTCAATTCCGACGGGGCACGGGCCTCCATCCAGGATGTAAGAAATTTTGTCTCCGAGTTGTTCGCTGACATGTTCGGGCCGCGTCGGACTAACATACCCGAACGGGTTAGCACTGGGCGCGGCGAGAGGAAAATTTATTTTTTGAAGGAGTTCCAGCGTGAGGGGATGGCGCGGGCAACGAATTCCTACGGTATCCAGCCCGGCAGTGACGAGGTCAGGAATAATTTGTTTCTTGTTCAGGAGTATCGTCAAGGGTCCAGGCCAGAAAAGATTGGAGAGGATAAGGGCCTTTTCAGGAATGGATCGGACAACCTGTTCAGCTCGTTGAAGCGACGGGACGTGAACGATCAGCGGATCAAAGTGAGGACGGTTTTTGGCAACAAATATTTTTGTAACAGCAGTGGTATCCAACGCATTGCCGGCTAACCCATATACCGTCTCGGTCGGAATCGCGACAAGCTCACCCGCCTCGAGCAGCGCAATTGCTTTATTGATGTCTTTCCCGATCATTTATCAGACGTTGATTGGGGACTTTCGTCCTTATCCCGACTTCACTTGCTCTGCTCGTGGTAGCGCAATTCTTTTTCCCGTTCTACGTCTTCCTTTTCACGCTTGATCCGAACCTTGGCCGGCGGGCCAACCATGATGGGAACGGGTTCCACTTCCACGTTGGCCAGCTCAAGACCGTACATTTGTTCGGTTGAAAGGCTATGACGCTTGATAAAACGGTAGCCATTGATGATCAGGTCATCAAATGCAGATATCTCGCTGTCTACCGATGCAAGGGAATGAAGGATAATGAACTTAAAATCGGCAGGCATACTGTGTTTCCTCAACGAATCGTAATGGCTGACCATATCAATCTCCGCATTTTCAGCCATTTCGTGTAGTATCTTATTAAAAAGAAGGTTGACCCGGTGGTCGGCCTTAAATCCCAACTTGATCCGGATAAAGAAACACTTCTTGGGGATGATCGTGTCTACAGAGTATTTAGAAGTATAGGGACTATCCACGGTATCGACGTGGACAAACCAATAAACATCCGCCCGCTTCGGTCTTTTCTTAAAAATCGAATAAATAATATTGGAGTCAATGTAGCGCTTGCTGTCGGCCACCGCCATATATACCAGGTTGGTAGCCTCTTTTTGAATCGCCGTATCGGCTTGTAAATCCTGGATCATCGGCACATAATGCTTTAAGTCTACAAACTCGGTATGGCGGTCGCGCAAATGCCGGGCCTTGAGCAGTACGAACATGAGCAGGAAGAAGCCGAAAGCAATAGCATAGGTAAACCATCCGCCCTGGCTGAATTTACTCAGGTTGGAAACCAGGAACATTCCTTCGATGGTAAAAAAAAGAAAAGCGATAAGCCCTGTTCTCAGCCTGGAATGTTTCGCTGTTCCGAAGTAGAACACGAGAAGGGAGGTTGTCATTAACATGTTCAAAATGATGGCCAACCCGTAAGCGCCTTCCATCTGAGACGACTTTTTGAACAGGAGAACAACGGCGATTGTCCCGGCCAGCAAGATCCAATTGATAGCCGGTATGTAAATCTGTCCCTTGATTTGGCTGGGATAGCGTACGAGGGTACTGGGCCAAAGTTTCAACTTCATCGCCTCGTTGACTAACGTAAAGGTACCGGAGATCAACGCCTGACTGGCGATGACAGCGGCCAGGGTAGCAATGACGACTCCAAAGACTAAAAGCTCCCCGGGAATAGTGGCATAGAAAGGAATTCGACCGTTAAGGGGCGTGCCAACTTGATTGAGTAACCAGGCAGCCTGACCGAAATAATTCAGCAGCAAACACAGCTTAACAAATCCCCAACCTACGCGAATGTTTGCCTTCCCGCAATGCCCCAGGTCGGAATACAATGCTTCGGCCCCTGTCGTGCACAAAAAGACGGCGCCCAAAAGCCAAAATCCCTTAGGATAATGCGTCAGTAAGTCCCAGGCATAGACGGGATTGATTGCTTCGAATACGGATGGGTTTTGGGAAACATGAAGGAGACCAAACGCGCCGATCGTCAGAAACCAGATCATCATGATGGGACCGAATGTCTTGCCTACTACACTGGTACCGAATTGCTGAAAGAAAAAAAGCAAAAACAAAATACCGATCACAATGGGCGCAGGCTCGAAACCGGGGTAGTGAAGTTTCACACCCTCGACCGCAGCGGAAATACTGATCGCCGGCGTAATAAAACCGTCAGCAATGAGGGTACAACATCCGATGATCGCTGCGTAGATGACCCAATTGGCTTTGTAGCGCCTCACCAATGCATACAATGCAAAAATTCCACCTTCCCCCTTGTTATCGGCGTTGAGGGCCAGGTAGATATATTTAAATGAGGTGATTAGGGTCAGCGTCCAAAAAACACAAGACACGCCCCCCAGGACGAGATCGGAGGTGATGATGCCGGCACTCTCCCGCGTACCTGTTTCGATGATGGCTTGAAAGACGTACAAAGGAGAAGTTCCTATGTCGCCGTAGATAATTCCCAGAGAAACCAATACCCCCGCCGTCGAAAGGCTGTGAAGTCTGCTATGTCGTGACTCTTCCAATCTCCTTTACTCCTTTACTTTACTTCTTCCAATTTAGCGTCTTCCACCTTTGCCTCTTCGGGACTGAGTTTTTCCTCATTGCGACCGATGATCAACCGGTTACTTCGATCGAATGAAAAGTAATTCCACGTCCACGAGAGAAATGTAAACACTTTATTTCTGAAACCCACCAGCGACATGAGATGAACAAACATCCACACGTACCAGGCAAACACACCCTGAAAACGAACTCCCCCTTTCATATCCACCACCGCCTTGTTTCGTCCAATGGTCGCCATGGAGCCCTTGTCAAAATAGGAGAAGGGCTTGATGGACTTTTTTGCTATGAGATTTTTTATATTCCTGGCAAGCAACCTTCCTTGCTGTTGTGCCGGGGGTGCCATCTGCGGGTGGCCTTTCGGGAAATGTTCGTCCCCTTCCATTAACGCAACATCGCCGATGGCGAATATGTTGTCATACCCTTTGACACGGCTGAAGCGGTCTACCAGGAGCCGGTTTCCCTTGTTGATCGCCTCGGGCTTAAATCCGGAAACAGGATTTCCCCTGACACCGGCCGCCCACACCAGAGAACGTGAAATCAGTTTTTCACCTGTGCTCAAATTCACTTCGTACCCGTCATACGACTTTACTGCCGTGTTCAACCGAACACGCACGCCCATTTTAGTAAGGAACTCAAGGGCTTTGGCGGAAGCCTGTTCTGACATACCATGTAACAGCCGGGGAGATGCTTCGATGAGGTTGATGTCCATCTCACGCATGTCCAGTTCCTTATAATCTTTAGGAAAGACATTTTTCTTTAATTCCGATAAGGCGCCTGCCAGTTCAACACCGGTCGGTCCGCCGCCCACGATCACGAAATCCATAAAACTATTCATCGCTTCGTCATCCTCCGTGAGCAAAGCATATTCCATTTGACGGATGATCTTATTGCGCAGCTTGGTGGCGTCAACAATGGTTTTCATCGGGGAGGCATTTTTTTCCAGGTCTTTCATCCCGTAAAAATTCGTGACGGCCCCGCTGGCTACGACGAGATAATCATACTTCACACCCCCGATGGAGGTCTCAATATAATGTTCGTCTGGCCGCACATGGATGACCTCGGCCAGCCGGAAATAAAAGTCGGCTTGTGACCCGAATAATTTCCGAAAAGGAGCAACGATGGAACTGGTTTCCAGGCCCGAGGTAGCTACCTGGTATAAAAGGGGCTGAAACGTATGATGATTGTACTTATCAAATAAGACCACCTGAGCCTTTACTCCGCGAAGGCCTTTGGCTACTTCAAGCCCTCCGAATCCCCCTCCGATAATGATGATCCGAGGTTTGCCCAGGTCTGCGATACGCGTCCGCGTGGTGATTAATTTGGGCATCGAAACCGTATTGGTACGTAAGAACGGGTGCGAATTTACGCGAAGCGGAAGGATTTAGTAAAGTATTAAAAAAATAATTTGTTTTTGGGCAATGCAGGCCGAAACGGCGTATTTTTGTGAAAATAAAACTAACAACTGTATGGTAAAAAAACTTCTAATCGTCTTGGCTGTAGGTGCAGTAATGATGAGCTGCGGAGGAGAGAAAGAAAAGCTTAAATCCCAGGTGGATTCATTAAAAGCAGAACTGCAGACCAGCCAGCAGTTTGCCAATACACTACAGCAAGTAGGAACCCTCATGGATTCCATTGATGCCAACCGACAGTTGCTCCGTATGAACATGGTGGAAGGGACCACCTATGAAGATTACACCTCGCGGATGAAAGACATTAACAATTATGTTAAAGACACCCAAAATAAAATCGAGGATCTTGAAACAGCACTGAAAAAGTCCAAAGGAAGTACGAATAACTTTGCTGCTTTGGTGAAAAAATTAAAATCCGACCTGGAAGAGAAGGGTAAGGAACTTGCTGCGCTACAGTCCAGTGTGGAAGAGTTGAAAAGCACCAACCAGAACCTGATTACCACTGTAGGTCTGCAAGAGGCAGAGTTGACAGACAAGGAATCCCAGATTCAAACCAAGACGCAAGAACTTTCATTGATCGAAGCTAAAGTCCAGGAGATCATGGTGCAAAGCAAAATGAGCGAAGGGGATTCATATTATGCACGTGCCCAGGCCGTAGAGGAAGCCGCTAACCGCACCAAGCTTGCCCCTCGCAAGAAGAAAGAAACCTTCAAGGAAGCACTGGAGCTTTATAAAAAGGCGCTGTCCCTTGGAAACGATAAAGCGCAGCGTAAAATTGACGCCCTCACCAAGAAAGTCAAATAATAAGTAAAAACTAAATAGGGCTGTTTGGAGAAACAGCCCTATTTTTTTTGGCTGAATTTTTTCCCTCGCGGAGCGGGAAGGTAAAGCAAGTTAAACCATGGCGGATGCATCTCTTTTTATCAAGGACCTGTGGTACCTTGCTTTTCATGGTTCATTTCTGAAAAAGGGAAAGCTGGTGCCCAAAGAGATCCTGGGTGAAAAAATAGTTTTTGGAAGAGATCCTTCCGGCCAACCCTTTGCCCTGCGTGACAATTGTCCCCACCGCGGTGTACCCCTTTCGGCGGGTTGGTTTGATGGCGACACCATTCAATGCTGCTATCACGGGTGGCAATTCCAATGCGACGGCGTATGCAAAAACATTCCTGCCATCGATCCCGCGAGCAAAGTGGACGTCAGTAAAATCCGCGTGTTTCGATATCCGGTTCGGGAAATTAACGGAACCGTTTGGATCTATATTCCTGAAAAAAAGATAGCCAACGTCCAGCCGAAAGTAGACCCCCCCAACCTGAAGCTGGCGACCGGTGAAAAATTTCTGCACGTCGACCGGGTTGTGTTGCCGGCGAACATTGACCACTCGGTCATCGGACTGGTGGACCCTGCGCACGTCACCTTTGTGCACCAGTCCTGGTATTGGCGTTCAGCGAAAGCGTTGCGGTTAAAAGAAAAACAGTTTGAGCCTACGCCCCTGGGATTCAAGATGGTGCGCCACAAGCCTTCCACCAATTCCAAAGGATACAATGTATTGAAGGGAGGTACCTCTACAGAGATCACGTTCGAAATTCCAGGAAACCGTATTGAACACATTCAGGTCGGAACTAAACATGAAATTATTTCGATCACTATCCTCACTCCGCTGGATGAACATACTACAGAGCTGAACCACATTTTCTACACGTCGCTGCCTTTGGTGAGATGGCTGTGGTGGCCGTTGAAGCGGTTGGGTAAACAATTCATCGGTCAAGACCTTGACGTATTTATCAAACTCGGCCAAGGGCTCCAATCCAATCCTACCTTGATGCTGATCGGCGAGCCCGATACGCAGGCCCGGTGGTATTATGAGATCAAGAGGCTGTATCAAAAAGCGCAGCAGGACAATCTTCCATTCGAAAATCCGGTCAAACCTCAGGCACTGCATTGGGTCACGTAATCGGCAAAGGATTGCAGCAAAAATTATGAAACAGGCAGGATTAAAGTAAAGAGGCTATGAAGGAAATCAAGGTTACAATCGAAAAACGAATAGCGGATATTTGAACATAACGGTGAGCCACCTATTGATGAAGATCAAATTAAGTTGATACCCAAATAATATGTTACCAAGAAGAACATTCCTTCAACAGACATTATCAGGCCTCTCCACTCTTGCCCTAAGCCTCCCCGGTTTAGGATCAATGGCCGGAATTGATTTCTCCGATAAAAAAAAACCACGGCTGGCCATGCAACTGTGGACGGTGCGGAGTGACATTGAAAAGAACATGGAAAGCGCCTTGCAAAAAGTCAAGTCGATCGGTTTCAATGCCGTAGAAACGGCGTTCTTTCCCGAGACGATCACGATCAAACAAGCAGGCAAAGCCTTGAAGAGCGCCGGACTGAAAGTGTGCTCAATTCATTGCGAAATGCCGGTGGGTAAGCAGCGGGACACCTGGACGGAACTGGCCGAAGTCTATGACTGCAAGACGATGATCTGGCATGGCTGGCCGGAAAACAGTCAATACAAATCGATGGAAGGAATCAAACAGTTGGCGGACCACTACAATGAAGCCAATGCCTTCGCCAAGTCCAGAGGTCTGCGCTTTGGCCTCCACAACCATTGGTGGGAGATGACACCCCATGCAGACGGAAGACTTCCTTTTGCGATCCTGTCTGACCTGATAGACAAGGACATTTTCTATGAAATCGATACGTATTGGACAAAAGTCGCCGGGCAGGTTCCTGCCAATGTAGTTCGCCAATTTGCGAACCGGGCACGTTTTCTTCACATCAAAGACGGCCCAGCCGCCGGGCCCGACGATTTCATGGTAGCGGCCGGAACCGGTTCACAGGATTTTCCGGCTATTGCAAATGCAGGAGAACCGGAATGGATGGTCGTGGAGTTTGATAAGTGCAAAACGGACATTTTCGAAGCGTTGCGAAAAAGTTATGCCTACATGATAAAGAATGGGCTCGCAGAAGGGTGATTTACGCACTATTTCTCAGCGTTCTCATTTCCAAGTCGCTGTAAAGCGCATGGTTGATCAATAAGGGCTTCCCTTCGTATTTCACGGTAGCTTCTCCTTCCAATGCGATGAGTTCAATGAATTTGATCTGCCCAAACAGGATGATGGATTTTCCCTTTACGATTTCACACCGCACGGTCTGGCAGGACATATCGGTCAGATCGAGGACACAATTTCCTTCCACGCGCTGGATGACCAATTTCTTACAGATGCCGTTGAAACGGGCTGTACCTTCGCCCGCCATATTGATCTCCACCGTGCTTTGGCGGCAGTAAATGAGTCCGGAAAGATTAAAATTTCCAATGGCCGTGATCTTTGCATCCCCATAGTTCCCGACAAGGATCGAATTGTTTTGATGATTACCAATGAACTCGAAATTGCGCTCGGATAGCGGCTTAACCATGGTCTTTTTCATTTTATTAGGAGAATGCCATTAGTATCTTGACAAAGAAACAAGGGTGACCGGCTAAGGGCAATTTATCGATGGAGAATATGGAAATAGTAGGTCCCCTTCTGAATCAAGTAATTGATATAAAAGGAGTTACAATAAATGCGGACAAAAAAAATATGAATGAAATATGATGGGTTCCGGAAGGAATGGCGGTGAGCATTATTAACCGCAACGCTAAACAGTCTTTATTTCCATGATTTTTTTCTCAAATTCTTCGTTGGGGAGGACGGACTTGCTCTTCACTTTGGTTTTATAGGTATAAATGGTGTTGACAGAATAATCCAGGATCCTGGCAATCTTCTCTGTATCATTGATGCCCATCCGGATAAGGGCGAATATGCGAAGCTCCGCATTCAGGAGCTGATTGTCTTTCAGGACAATGCGGTCCTCTTCCTTAAAATAAGAATTAAAAATGGTGACAAAGTCGGGAAAGAGTTTTAGAAAAACTTTGTCGAAACTGACGAATAATTCCTCCCGTTCGCGCTTCAGATTGATGTTGTTGACGATGAAGCGGATGTCGTCAAACTTCTTGGTCATGAGCTTTTGATCGATCGCTTTCATGACGTCCTCGATCTTATCGATATAGTCTGAATTGATGTTAAAGTAATAGCCGATGTACTCTTCTTTGATCTTATCTGCCTCGCGCAGCTTGTGATTGATCTCCTGCAGGTTCTCATTGACGTGGGTGATTAATAATTCTGCTGCCTTCAGTTTTTTCACCTGCCGCACAATGATGAGGGAAAAGATCAGGACCAGCAGCGCCAGCACGGTAAGGGTGGTGGCATAGATCAGCCATATTTTGTGCTGCTTCTCCAGGTTGGATAATTTCCCGGCTGCAATAATCGGAAGAATCGAGCCGATCTGAATTTTACGCTGCTTGGCTCCGTAAAAGAGTGCGTCTTCCATCGCGAACTCGATCAATTCGTAAGCGTTTTTAATATCTTCTTTTTTATACAGGATATCGGCCACACTGTTCATTGCGGCATTCTCTTTGGTGGCCGAGCGGATATCGGCGATGGCCGCCGTCGTAAACGCTTCCAGGGCCTTGTCCGTTCTGCCCTTTGCCAGATAAATACTCCCCAGGTGATGATTGTTGACTGCCCGCTGATGGTCGGTCAGCGGGAGAGTAGTTAATAATTGGTTGACCTCTTCAAACGCTGCCTCCGTATGCCGGGTCATCATATTCCGGTAGTTACTGAGGTATAAATAAGAATAGGATCCAGGCTGGCAAAACTGCAACGCCGTGTCGAGGTTTTGACTGCCCATCCGGGTGTAGGTGGTGTTATAGTAAGGATCATTATCGTAGTTCCCTAAATCGAAATACGCTCTGGCGAGAATGGAATAATAGTCAATCTTTAAACTATCGGGAAGAGATTTGACATCCACCGTTTTTAGCGAATCAAAGGTTTCTTTGAACATGCCGGAGGAAACGAGGATAAATCCTATCTTCAACTTCGCATAACTGATTTTGGACGGGTCATGCAGTTTGTACGACACCGTCGAAAGTTTTCTTGCGTAAGTAAATGCAGAGTCGTAGATAAATACCTGGTATTCCTCACACAATTTTTTGTACAGATCGAATTGTTCCTTCAGCGTTGCCTGCCGGATTTCCGTAAGCCGGGTTTTAAGTCTTTGAATCCGCTCCAGCTTTACCTGAACGTACACCTCTTTCTTTTCGATCGCCTGATGCAGGACCTGCAGCAAACTGTCCGTGTTGTTTTGGGATAGACCGTTGGCACCTGCTCCTAACGCGAACAGCAAAAGCCCCCACCTTCCGGCCCGCCGTATCCCTTTCTCAAACGCCATAAGCTCAATTTGATCTACACCCCATCACAACGTGGATCCACGCAAGATACAAGGAAGAAAAAAACCCGCAAAAGACCAAAACCGGGCGCGAGCCCTATCCAGGCATGTATAAAAATGTGCCGGCTTGTGATCCGTGAACCGAATATTCAGATCAGTCCATATTCCGGACCGATTGGTCAACCGCGTTTGGTTGAGATAGTCCACCCACAACTGGTCGCGCACCTCTGTCGACTTCTGCCCAAAAGCCCACGGACCCAAGGCGATTAAACTAACGATGTACCACAGACGCACTATCATGAATTAGAGAATTCTGTAAATTCTTCAATTCTGCCTGCCCCGACTTTTTGTCGGTGGTAAATTCTGATCCTTATTTGGTCAGCAGGTTATCCAAGGTAATCGAAACATAGTAGAGTCCTCCTATGGTGGGCCCTGCTGCGTACTGAATGTAGCGATGGTTAAGAATGTTGGTGCCTCCCAGTTTAAAGGACGCATGCAGTGTAGGCACCTTATAGGTAAGTTGAGCATCCAGGTTTTGGTAAGCGGGTATGGTTCCGTTCGCCAGGGGACTTTGCCAGACGAAGGAG
>Ga0193722_1000263_pt1 | contig 11600 bp, 6 predicted proteins | sample H2m1metaG_FD_143044 | JGI IMG/M metagenome (GOLD analysis project Ga0193722, IMG submission 143044) | Soil microbial communities from a riparian zone of the East river system, Colorado, United States - H2m1 | ecosystem: Environmental > Terrestrial > Soil > Riparian zone | place: USA: East River...
GGCAAATTTGATGCTCGTAAATGCGGATGAACCCGAAGTGATGGGGAGCGATCAAGCTCGGTCCAAGCGAAATAGAATGCGCGCGCTCCGCAAGCGCGGGATTCCCGTGGTGAAAATAATCGATTTCGGTTTGGCTAAAGCTTTTCACACCGCAACCGATCCGAAGTCGCTAACCCACGATAGATTCGTGGGTACGCCGGCATTCGCCAGTCCAGAACAATTTGAACATTCCGCGCTCGACGTGCGCTCCGACATTTATTCGTTAGGCGAAACCCTCTGGTTTGCGCTTACCGGAAAAACGCCATTTGCCGGCCATACCCTGTCGGAGATCCACCGCGCTCAAGAATCAAATCGGCTTCCCATCGAACAACTCAAAGGAGCGCATGTTCCGCATCGCCTGAAATCGCTGCTTGAATCGATGCTCGCATTCGAACCAGCGTCCCGACCCGGCACCCACGAGTTGGCAGCGCGCCTGCAACGTTGTTCCCCAGAAGCACGCAGCGTCCGACGCACGCGCGCCGCTCTCGCACTCGCAACCGTCGTCGTACTCGGCATGTCTGCACTTCTCCTTGCATATCGATCGCGAGTGGAAAATGCGGCTTTGAATCCCGCGTTTGAGAAAAGCATTGCAGTGCTGCCGTTTGAAAATCGCAGCGAAGACAAAGCGAATGCGTACTTTGCCGACGGTATTCAGGACGAGATTCTGACCCGCTTATCCAAGATCGCTGACCTAAAGGTGATCTCCCGGACATCGACGCAGCAGTATAAGAGCGCACGGGAGAACCTGCCCGAGATCGCAAAGCAACTTGGCGTAGCCCATATTTTGGAAGGAAGCGTACAAAAGAGTGGCGACTCCGTTCGGGTGAACGTTCAGCTGATCAAGGCAGCTAACGATTCCCATGTGTGGGCTGACACGTTTGATCGAAAACTAACGGACATTCTTTCCGTCGAAAGTGAAGTCGCCAGGGCCATCGCCGAGCAATTACGAGCAACACTGACCGGCCAGGAAGAGCAACTCATTGCCGCTAAACCGACGAATAATCTCGAGGCGTACGACGCCTACCTGCGTGGTCTCGCTTACAGCGTGAAAACGGGACTTAACTACGCCGACCAAATTGCAGCGCAGAGCTACTTGAAAGAAGCGGTGCGACTGGATCCGAAATTCGCCCTCGCGTGGGCCGTGCTATCACAGGTCGACGCTGTGGGCTACGTAATGCTGTCTCTACAACCAACCTCGGCCCTGCGTGAAGAGGCGCGCCACGCAGCGGACACCGCACTTAATCTTCAGCCGGATCTCGCCGAGGCGCTCTATGCCAAAGGCTGGTATCATTATGGCTGCCTCAAGGATTACGATACTGCTGTCCGTTACTTTCAACGAGCGCGACAGCTCCTGCCGAATAACAGCCAGATTCCTGAAGCATTAGCCTACGTCGCACGGAGAGGTGGTGAGTGGGATCGTAGCGAGACGTACTTTAATGAAGCCGAGCAGATCGATCCACGCAATGTCATCCTTTTAACGCAACACGCGTTCTCCTATATCTTTCTCGGCCGCTTTCCTGAGGCGCTGCGGAAGTTGGATCAGGTTCTCGATATCACGCCTAATGACGTCGATACTCTTGCGGAAAAGGCGTTGACCGCGCAAGCCGAAGGTGACCTGACGCGGGCGGCGACGTTGCTCAATCCGCTGCATCCGATGGCCAACGCCCCTTTCGCGTTGGAAGCACAAGTCTACCAGACGATCTTGGAGCGCCAGCCCGCGCGGCTGATTCGGCGCCTGAAGGAGCTGCTGGCGGCGCCTGATCCGGCACTCGGTTATCTCAATGGTGAATTGCGCTTTTGGCTAGGGTGGGCGCAAGACCTCGCCGGCGACCAAGGCGCTGCGCAGGAAAGTTGGAGACAGGCGCGCCGCGAACTGGAACCTTTCCTGAAAGAGCAGCCTGATAATTATACCCTGATTGGGGACCTCGCGCTGACCAATATGGGCCTTGGTCACAAAACGGCTGCCTTGGCTCTGGCCGAACGCGCAATCGCGGCGATTCCGATTGAAAAAGATGCTATGGATGGTCCAATGGCAATCGAAGTCCTCGCGCGCGTGGCGGCGCAAACAGGAGAATCCGATCGAGCCATCGCGGCATTAGAGAAAGTGCTCTCGATACCGGGCGCAGGCGCCTGGACGTTAAATATTCCGCTAACGCCTGCGTTGCTCCGACTCGATCCGATGTTCGATCCGCTGCGAAATGACCCGCGCTTCCAAAAACTCTGCGAAGATAAGCCCAAATAACTTCCACCACGGATCGTACGGATAACACGGATGGGTGGATGCGATTTGAGCTTGGCCGGAACGAAAGTCGATCGAGGCAAACCGGATCAGGGTTCGCTTGAGTCATTAGCGAGCCTTTCTCGTAATTGGGGCACGACTTAGTTGCCTGCTGCGATCCGAAAAATCTCGTTTCGCTAAATTTTCTGCAATATCGCGCGGGATCTCCCGAAGTACGTCAGTGGAGACCAAAATCACAACCAATGAAAGGAAATTTAGTTATGAAAACTTTTATCGTTTACGATTTGGATACGGGATTACCGATCGCAGTGGGCGAAGCGATTAAAGCAGAGTGGGCGCGTGTTGAAACGGCAGAGGAAACAAACACTCGGGCCGAAAACTTGATCGCAGAGGAAATTGCCCTGGGAAGGGAGTTTGAACTTCCATGAAAATAAAGTGTGCAGTAGCGTCTACACTCATTTCCCTTGTGTTTCTATCGCAAGCATCTGCGGTGTTACGACCGCTGTTTCCGATCAAACCCTCGGCGCCATTTAATGGTGAACTCATTGTCATAGGAGACGATTTCGTGGTGCGATCCTCAAAAAGCCTCCAATGCATCAACCCGTTCAGGCACACTAGGCAGTGCTTGGACACGAGCTATCGCCAGCTTTATTCTCGACATAGCCTGGCAGCGGGTTTATGAACGGTGTTGTAAGATACCTCCACATGTCCCCCGAGGCTCAAGAAGACATTGAGCGGAAGATCGGGCAATCGCTGGCCCGTTCTCGCCTAACTAAGCTCGCCGCTTAGCCCAAACAAATGCAGCCTTCCCCGCAGCAGATACTAACGTGTCCAACCTGCGGCGCCGTGCTTGAGGAAACATTCGGTGGCGGAGGCGGCTGCATGTTCTGTCTATTGCAGGCGGGAATCGGCAGCGAAGAAGAAGCGGCGAAAGATTCAACCCCGGACGGTCTCGTGGGCAGCCCGCGCTTTGGTGTGTATGAAATCGATTGTCACGCGGACGGAAGTTTCTGCGAGCTTGGCCGTGGCGCGATGGGCGTCACCTATCGCGCCACCGACACGTCGCTCCAGCGCAAAGTCGCCTTAAAGATCATTAAAACCGATATCGCTGAGCGAAGCGCCGACGCCCGCGAACGCTTTGTCCGCGAAGCACGCGCGGCTGCAGCACTGCGACACAAAAACATCGCCACCGTGTACCAATTCGGAATGCGCCAGGAGACAGCACAATATTTTTACGCAATGGAATTGATCGAGGGCGAGACCCTTGATGAACGCGTTCGCCGCGCAGGACCGCTCGATGCGCGCACCACTATCAAGATCGCAGAGCAAGTCACCTCGGCTCTCGCCGCCGCGGAAAAGCACGGGTTAGTCCACCGCGATTTAAAGCCCGCAAACCTGATGCTCGTCTCGCCCGATGGCGACGAAGTGATAGGGAGCGATCAAGCCCGGTCTAAGCGAAGTAAAATACGCGCGCTCCGCAAAAGCGGGATCCCGGTGGTAAAAATAATCGATTTCGGTTTGGCCAAGGCTTTTCACACCGCAACCGATCCGAAGTCGCTGACACATGACAGATTCGTGGGTACCCCGGCATTCGCCAGCCCGGAACAATTTGATCATTCTGCGGTCGACGTGCGCTCCGACATTTACTCGCTGGGCGAAACGCTCTGGTTCGCGCTTACCGGAAAAACGCCATTTGCCGGCCATACCTTGTCGGAGATCCACCGCGCTCAAGAATCAAATCGGCTTCCCATCGAACAATTCAAAGGAGCGCATGTCCCGCATCGCCTGAAATCGCTGCTCGAATCGATGCTGGCATTCGAACCAGCCTCGCGCCCCGGCACCCGCGAGTTAGCAGCGCGCCTGCAACGTTGTTCCCCGGAGGCACGCAGCGTGCGACGCACGCGCGCCGCTCTCGCAGTCGCAACCGCCGTCGTTTTCGTCATGCTTTTGCGTTTCCTCCCACATTTGAATGAGCCAGAGAAAAGCATTGCGGTGCTGCCTTTTGAAAATCGAAGCGAAGAAAAGGCTAATGCTTATTTTGCCGAAGGAATTCAGGACGAGATTCTGACGCGCTTATCCAAAATCGCCGATCTGAAGGTGATCTCGCGCTCGTCCACACAGCATTACGAAAGTGCTCCTAGAAATGTGCGTGAAATCGCAAAGCAACTCGGCGTCGCACACATCCTGGAAGGCAGCGTCCAGAAGAGCGGTGATGCCGTGCGTGTCAACGTGCAACTGATCAAAGCAGCCAATGACTCCCATCTTTGGGCCGATACGTTTGATCGCAAACTGACCGACATCTTTTCCGTCGAGAGCGAAGTGGCCAGATCGATTGCTGAGCAGCTACAGGCCAAACTCACTGGCCAGGAGGAGCAAGTCATCGGTGCTAAACCAACGGATAATCCTGAAGCTTATGATGCGTACCTGCGCGGCTTGGCATATACTCTGAAAACCGGCAACACACCCGCAAATTCCCTGAGCGCGCAAAAATATTTGAGAGAAGCGGTGAAGTTGGACCCGAAGTTCGCCCTTGGTTGGGCGCTGCTGTCATACGTAGATTCACGCGGCTTTCTCACACTGATTCTTCCACCAACGGATGCGCTGCGTGAAGAGGCGCGTCACGCAGCTGAAACCGCGCTCACCCTTCAGCCCAATCTTGGGGAGGCGCTGTATGCCCAGGGATATTACAACTACGGTTGCCTCAGGGATTATGACACCGCTGTGCGTTACTTTGAGCGCGCACGTCAGTTCTTGCCGAATGGCAGTTACATTGCTGCAGCCCTGGCTTTTGTCACGCGCCGGCAAGGCGAGTGGGACCGGAGCGAAGCGTACTTCAACGAAGCCGAGCGAGTCGATCCACGCAACGGTTACCTACTTAGCCAACACGCGGGTTCATACATGGTACTCCGTCGCTTTCCCGAAACCCTTCGAAAGCTTGATCAGGTTCTCGATTTTGTCCCGGATGACATCGATACCCTGGCGACAAAAGCGGCTATTGCACAGGCGCAGGGCGATCTGCCGCGAGCCTCGGCCCTCCTTGCTCCAATTAACCCGCCCCGCCACGACACCCTCGCTTTGGAAACACAAGCCTACCAGGCGATCTTGGAGCGGCGACCTGCACAAATCATCCCTCGGCTAAAGGAGGTACTTGCGAGTCCCGATCCGGCATTAGGTCATTGGAATGGCGAAATGCGCTTTTGGTTGGGGTGGGCGCAGCAAGTCGCGGGCGACTATTCCGCCGCCCAGGAAAGTTGGAAGCAGGCAAGAAGCGAACTGGAACCTCTTTTGAAAGAACAACCGGAAAATTTCGTCCTCATTGGACATCTCGCTCTGATCAACATGGGCCTTGGTGAAAAAGCCACGGCTCTGGCTCTGGCAGAACGGGCCATGGAGGCGAATCCGATTAAGAAGGACGCTTTGACTGGCCTCAATCCGGTCGAGACCTTCGCCCGAGTGACCGCGTGTGCGGGAGAGCCCGATCGTGCTATTGCTGCTTTAGAAAAACTACTTTCGACACCGTACCAAGGCCCACTAGCTACGGGCGTGCCGCTAACCGCCGCGCTGCTCCGGCTCGACCCGATGTTCGATCCGCTTCGGAATGATCCGCGCTTCGAGAAAATTGTTTCCTCACTTGCGCCAAAGTGATCTTTGATGCCTGCTTCTCGTAAACAGTTAAGCTATACGGGGAAACGATCAAGTGATGCTCACCAATAGCAGGACAACCGATACCTGCTACATAAAGTACCGACTCGCGGATCCCATCTATTCGGAGGTCCTCTTCGATTAATGTGTCTTTTAGCGCGGCTGTACAAAACGGTGCAAGACCGAGCCAAGTCGCTACGAGGCAGAAGGTCTGGCACAGATGACCTGCGTCAAGAAGCACTGCGCGATAGGCGCGAGGCACATCATACTTCCACATAGTCCGCCGAAATATGGCGGTCATTACGAACAGAGCCGAGGCGTTTCTTACATGATCTTGACGAGCGCAATACAACCACGCTCTCTCACGCGTGGCATTTGTGCTGATCCTCTTGAGATGATGATATGCAGGATGATAGTGATACAGGCCAGGGTTCAGACCCTTAACGTGCAAAGCCATCACATACACTTCACCAGGGTGTCGGGCGCCTCCCGACGGGCTCGTCTTTTGGAGTAATCTGCCGAACACAGGGGAATAAAGATAGTCGGTGACGCCCCAAACCAGTGAAAGCAGATGGGATACTGCTTCAAGCGTCACCTCTTGATTTGAGAATCGTCGATGGGTCTTCCTGGTCTTCAGAACTCGAATGAACTCCGAATCGGGAAAGGCGGGTACAGGCGGTAGTCTCTTCGTCGGTCCCTTCACAGTCTTGAAGATTTTAGGCGGTGGCGTCTTCGGCAGAATGGCTTTCCATTGATCGACACTCAATTTGGTGATGAAAGCCGTGTCCTTGGTTGAGAAATGAAAACTAGCTTCGGGCAGCCATGAGGACCACTCTTTTGCGAGACGGCTATCTTGCAGCGCCGCCCCTGAATCTTTCACAAGCAGTAGCCCCTGCTTAACAAATTTAGACAGCGCCGAAATTACGCTCTTCGGCGTATAACCAACGAAATGAATGACGGCTTCCTGGGAAGTTCGCCACTTGTTAAAGAAAGCGAGAACCTCCCAAGTAATCGGTCTTCCCGAGACGGTCAACCGCCTGGCGAAATTGTGAAAAAACAGCCGATCGTCTTTCCAATAAACGAACAGGCACCTAGCCCGTCGCAGTTGGACACGTCCCCGCATTCTGTTGGCTGACGCAATGCTTGCGGAAACAACCTTCGAATCGTCTTATCGAGCGTACCTATTAGCCCAATACACCCTTGGGCTTGGGTGGTTTTTTTCTCTTTAGACCTGGCGATAGTTTTTTACGACCTTTTTTCTGCGTTTTCTTTCGCGCAGTTTTTTTCTTTTTGGCCATTGTTATTTATTCCTTTCTCGAAGCAGCGGAGCCTCTTTTGGGAATCCGAAGCTTTAAGTGCTTATTATGAAAAAGCTGACCGAATGTCAATAACTGCTATCAATCGCACTCAACGTTCTCCTCAGCCAACCGACGCTTTGGCCTCGTCGAACCATTCTTTCACAACACCAGTCGCGTCGCTGCGACGAGCTCGTCGGGCCGTTGCGGGACATGTCGAAATCCCTCCAAACGCAGTTGCCCGGCCGCGGATGCGTTCCCGGGAATGGGCAGTACTCGATGCCCAATCCGTTTCGACCGTTTCACGGTGAGACTTCTTCCCAGCGGGCGATCGTTTAAATACGCGTCAATACGATCGAGGTTCTGATACGCGACTCGCACCGTGCGAGAATTTTCCCGTTCAGAAGTGAGTCGTTGGATTTCAGCTCTTGCCAAAATTTTGGCGGCATGTTTGATCAAGTTGACGTTGCGATGTAAGAGATCCCTCCGGGTCATCTTATGCATTTGGTCGACCTCAACACCCAAATCTTCAAGAAGCACCCCTGAATTCTTTCCCACACGAGTCACGCGCCGAACAGCAAACCGCAGCGATGCACTTCCCGGAAGCCGCCGTGGGAAATGGTGCCGGTCACCCAAAAGCTCGGCAATATACGAATAATCCCAAACATTCGCGCCTCCGGCGCCTGTAGTTTGATCCACGCCCAGCACAACACCGATCTTGTGGTCTTGAAAACCCGCTGCGAACATATCCGTGGTGCTGTAGCAAAGTGCGTCCGTAATTAAAACGACCGGCCCCTGATATTTCTGTCCGATATCATTATAGCGTGAGAGCGGCAGAAGAGGAAAACCCTGCGAATACTCGGCACCTGTTTCCACCCACTGAGCGATAGAGTTGCGCCAGGGCCGAATGAACGCGTGCCGATTTGTTAAAGTTTGCGTCCGTGCGGAATTGAGAAAACTGAATCGTGCCGGATCGATAGCACGAGGGGTAAGCAATTGCAGCATACGTTCGCCAAAATAGATCAAACCTCCGCCATTGCCGCGAACGTCGAGAATTAGGCCGTTTTGGCAGAGCTTCGAGATAATGCGAATGAATTCGTTGATATACTTTTTTTCGCTGTCCACATTGAACGTGGCGATCCTGACGTACCCAAAAACGCCGGACGAAGTCCGCGCATTACCAACGGCCGGGAACACCTCCCTGGCCCATTTGGGGACCTTTTTCTTAGCCAGTCGCGGTGTCTGCTTGCGCGCGTCCTCAAATAGATACCGACGAATTTGACGCTCTGCCTCGCCTTTGGCGTCCATGCCCAGTGCTCGGATATTCCTCCGCTGAGCACGGCTAATCGCAGTCGCGGTTGCTACGCCTGCCTTGCCGCTTTGGCGTTGAAAAAACTTCCACTGGAACCGAATTGATCTGGCTTCCGTGTCGCGTTCGGGAAGATAGTCGATGTCAACCCAATCTTCGTCTGGAGGAAGCGATTGGCCCAGCCACCGAATCGTGAGCGCACTAAGACCCTTTGCACACCGTGCTGCGGGGTTGCTGCCTGCCTCCCGGTCGGCGTTGGCCGCCACGACCCGGTCGATCGGCGTCCCGTTCCAGTCCTTCACGATAACGCCCTTTTGAAAACTCTGGTCGATTGGTTCTCGCCAGAGCTTAGGCGACATCACCCGAGTCACAACGTAGGCTTTCTCGCCGGAAGCTGCCACGTATCGTTCCAATCGAAAAGGGAGGAACGCGTAATTGCTCCGGAAAGGTTGCGGTAAAATAAAATTGGTATGCAGGTCCCGAAGCTGAGAGAAAATGGAAAGGAGTTCGTTAAAAAATTCTCGTTCAGCCATCAGTAGCATGTGCTTGCGCGCGCGCGCAGCGCGCGCGCGCAGCCCACAGCGGCGACGGAGCAGCTTCAGTCGCTGAATTGGATTCACCGCATACATCGACCTTTTAAGAGGAAGATGAACGTAGAGCGTTTCGATCAGGTCGAGCGCTGTGTCGACTATCTGGATCCGCGCTTGCCGAGACAATGGGGCGCGCGGTTTGGAGCCAGCTCCCCTTCTGACTTTCCCAGAGCGACTGCTCCGGTGTCGTGCCATTTTAGTACCTCGCTAGACGACGAAATTCGGAAGCACTCCTGATTTTTCCGCCTTCGATCGACGTTTCGATCTGCTTAAGCGTTGGTCTCGACAACATATCGCGCATTGACTCTTTTCGGAGCGATTTCTTCCGGGCGGAGCTTTTCCGCCTTTTTGCTCGCGTGGCTTTTCTTTTCGGATTTGTTCGCTTGGCGGGCATACGATCGGTAACAGCAATTTCCGACTGTATTACATATCCTTGTCACACTCCAGCAAGAAGTGCGAGTCAGCGCATTTCGCCAGCCGCGGCGGAGGAGCCCGGATCGGGCAGGGTTAGCGACGGCCTCTCGCGTTCGGTTCGCCCAATTCCATTCGCACACAGCGTGCTGCGCAAACTTCGCGGGGCTGCGGTGCGCGATAATGAAATTGCGTTCGTGAGAAACATGAACTCGGCGCCTTCCTTCACAGGGTTCAAGTTATTCGCGCCGGCTGCCGGGCATCTTGTCGAGGTCGCGCCGATAAACGCAAATCGCTTCTTGCACGCCGTATAGCCGCGTTGTGTGGTTACCTGAAGACTGCTGCGTTTTGGCTGCCAGCGCAGTTCCCGCAAGATTCAGCAATCTTTTTGCCACGCCGACTCACATTTCCCGAAGGAACAGGTAAATGAACAATCCGATCCAAAACGAAGCTGAAACCCAAGAGCTGAGGCGTGAGATACCTTTTCGGTCCGCACTGGAGGACGAAACAAATGATGGAAGTGCGTCTATCAATGATCCAGATAGGATGCTCAGCATTATTGTGCTTGTACTTGCCTGCCTCGGGCTTGCGCTTCTGGCGCATGTAGTTGTTTAGTAACTAACTACATTATAAGGCATTTCTTCTCATAGGCGGCAGCAACCCAGCCGTCGGAATAGGCCGTCACGCCATTACGTGACGGCTTTTTGTTTATTACCATCACACCCAGCAAAGCAGCGCGCTGAGCCAGCATAGCCAGCGTCTGTCGCTGGCTAACAGCAGCTGCCACGCTCTAGCTGAAGAGCATCGCGGTCGAGCTGGATAAAACACCCACTGTCTTCCATCGTATAACCTCGTTAGGCATTTAACACAAGGATCCCGCATTTTGTCTGCCACGCCCAACAAAGGTTTCCGAAGGAACGGGCATGAAAGCAAATTGCCTGACTCCGAAAAGATACCTTGTTGCAGCGTCGTTGATGCTCATAAGTGTGGTATTAACATGTTACAGCGCGATCGCTGATGCACAGCGCCGCGGTTCGCTGAACGCCACCAGCACAGCTGATGGCGAGTCGGGGGAGCGCGACAAAGATCCCGACTATATTGAAAAGCGTGGTGAATTCCTCAACCGGTTTTTTGGCACTGGGCCAGGAGGCGTGTCGCCGAACGCGTACGAGGCTGGGCGAGCGATGGCACGGATGTTGCCTCCAAGTCCGCTCTTGCAAAACGAGAGTTTCAAGTCGCCCGAGGCGCCGGAGATATCGCGGTTATGGACCTGGCCAATAGCGCTTCCCATTGAGAATAGCTACGGTGGAAATGCAGGCGCGATGGTCCATACGTTGGCGGTCGATCCGTTTAACGCGAGCATTGTTTATACAGGAAGCTTCGGCGGCCTGGCCAAGACAACCGACGGCGGTTTCACGTGGCAATATTTGTCCGACGCGTGGACTTCGCAGAGTGTCAGTGCTATCGCCGTTGATCCTAATGCGTCGAGGATAGTCTACGCAGGCACCGGCAGAGAGGACTGCGGACCTTATGGCGTCGGCCTCTACCGGTCCCTCGACGGAGGGTTAACCTGGAGTCGACCCCTGGGCGACGATCACTTTGCGGGGACGTACGTGAGGACGATTGCTATCGATCCGAACGCTTCGGGGTCGGAGTCGAGCACGACGCTATACGTTGCCAACAACTCCGGGTTGTGGCGCTCCACTGACAGTGGCACCACTTTCAGCCAAAAGCGCCAGGTAGGAATCTACGATGTTGCCATCGATGCCTCCACCTTCCCGTCTACACTTTACGTTACCGATAACGGCGGGACGTTTAGGAGCACTGATTCGGGAAACTCCTGGATTAGCATACATCACGTCCTTCAACAGTCGCATAATCGGCTAAGCGTGGTGAAGTCGACGTTTCGTCGAAGCTCGACGCTTTACCTTCTGGGACCCAAGGACCCCGACCATAATCTGTATAAGTCTACAGACCGCGGGGCGACTTGGATCCAAATCCCAACGAGATGCTTTGCCGGGGCTGATAGCTGCAATGACCCTGACGGGAATATCGGCTTCCAAGTGTTCGCAGTG
>Ga0193722_1000265_pt1 | contig 11520 bp, 6 predicted proteins | sample H2m1metaG_FD_143044 | JGI IMG/M metagenome (GOLD analysis project Ga0193722, IMG submission 143044) | Soil microbial communities from a riparian zone of the East river system, Colorado, United States - H2m1 | ecosystem: Environmental > Terrestrial > Soil > Riparian zone | place: USA: East River...
AACTGATACACGAAAGCAGGCGACTCTACTAGCTATAGCTCTATCAATGTATAAGCATAGGTAGGTAACCCTGCTAGCAGCTCTACCTATCTATTTCGAGAATAGATACCCTGCGCCTAGAAGTATCTTATTATATCAGTCGTTCAATAACCGATACACGAAAGCAGGCGACTCTACTAGCTATAGCTCTGCTCCTGACTCTGCTCCTGACTCTGCTCCTGACTCTGCTCCCGACTCTGCTCCTGACTCTGCTCCCGACTCTGCTCCCGACTCTGCTCCTGACTTTGGTGCCACGGAAGGGTTGGTAATAGCAATGCCGAGCTTTCCAATGATTGGATAGTACAGAGAGTGTATATGAAACACTATTACATTAATGGAACGTTATCACATTAATGAAACAGTACTATTATGCACTACTGCGACATGGATCGCCCTACTATAAAGTACACTTAGTATCATCATCATCTTGATGAGAATCATTATAAGACTGAATAGCAATATACAATCAATTATGTATATTCATATTATCATTTATTATTATAACATTTGCACAGAGTAGAGTCTCCCTGTGAACTATTCTGCTGTACTACATAACCTTGCATAGCAGGTTATGAGCCTGGATTAGTCTAGGCAGATCAGGACAGACTTTTACTTGCAACCTACCGAGTGTACACATTCATCTCGACGATGCCGCGATACAATAACGCTGGCTCTGACCAGGAAGACACTTCCTAATCCGACAGTGTATTCGTTCTACAAGACCTAGCTGACTACCCGAGATGGTCTGATCGAATGATCGATGCTATGATAGGAAAAGGTTTCTATTCTTTCATCGACGGCAGCGAATTGCCTCCTGTACAACCTATATTCACCTCGAGACCTCTTTCTGTATAATAAATGATAGAATATGACAGCTCCGAAGATGCTGCCGAGAAATATCAAGGAAGGAGCAATAACTAACTAAAAGAGATGTTCGAGGCTGTCAAATACAAGTACAACGAGTACAACAAGAACAACAAACGTTATGCTGGATCAATGCATTTCATCAAGAAGAACCTTGGCGAAGAGAACTGATAGACAGTAGCTAGTCTGCGAAACCCTAAGGAAATCTAGACAACTATCAAAGAAACCAATATTATATCTAGACTAGCCCAATTCATAAGACTACTAGATGAGCTAAAGGGAGTCAAATGCAAGACACCAAGGACTGTACAGAACCTTGCAAGATTATATACAAAGCTTAACAAACTAGCTAAGAAATTAGAAGCTGACAAGCTATTATTACCTAATAGCTTAGCAATCTATTTCTTTATTCGAGCCTGCGGTAACTAGTTCAAGCAAACCTTCGAGACAATGCAAGAAGAATACAGGAACTAACAACAGCAGTGTCCTACACTGGCCCAAGTTTGGCAACGAGTTACAAGAGCTGTGCATATAAGCGAAAGTCACGCGCAGGAAGCTCGACTTATAGTACAAGGCTGTTCTGGTACAACTACTACTAAGTCTGCATCCGCAAGCCTCAATACTATAAGCCGAAAACGGTAGTCGCAGGGCAACTCCAGCAACGAAACACCTGCGAAGAAGCAGAAGAGTTATCGGAAGTGCGAGACTGAAGAAGACTAGGTAGAATTCCTAGTCTGCAAAGACTGCAAAATGAGACACCCTAAGGAAGATAATGATATCTGTTAGTATCTCAACCCTGAGAAGGCCAAGTCATGGTTTAATAAAACCAAAGCTGCTAAGAGACTCAAGGAATTTTGCAAGAACCAGAGCTCTAACAGCTAACTATATAGCTAGTCAGGCAAGAATGAGGCTCATACAAGAGTTACAGAGTCGGAGATGACTCTATATGAAATAGAACTAGAGAAGGTTCCTAGGTCGGAGAAGATATAAGAGCTAGAAAAGGCTCTATTTCATATGAATATGACTCCAAATAGAGTCGCCCCAGAGCTGAAGAAGGCACTGGATATGTGGCTAGTAGATTCTGGCGCTACCCACTACTTCTGCAGTCAGAGAGACTGGTTTGAGTCATTTGTACTATACCAGATCCCTGTCAAAGCAGCTGAGACATTATTGAATGCGACTGGCTATGGAACAATCCAATTAAAGCTAAAGAAAGGTTGTGTGATTACATTGCAAGATGTAATATATATCCCCAAGCTGGAATTCAATGTGATCTCCACAGAGCGTATCAGAAAAGATAACGTACTAGGTTATAAAAATTATAACCTACATAGCCTGTTTGATATCAGGACCGATCAGCTTATAGAAGCTATCACAGTCAAGTCAGATCTACCTACAATTGGTAGCCAAGCCCTGACTTCCAAATTTGGCATTGGACTACACTATGCCGAGGCAAGACCTAAAGGCATTACAATAGATCTGGCGCATCGACGCCTAGGGCACTTTAGTGAAACCTATATCCGTCAACTAGCTAATGGGCTGGCTACAGGCCTGACCCTGACTACTAAGAGGCTAGCCAAGAAATGTGTCTATTGCAAAATAGGCCAAGCAAAGACCCTACCATTCCCTAACAATATCACACTTACTAGATCATCGAAGCCATTTGAGACTATCTACATAGATCTTCTTGAAGCTCCTGTGTCAGCATTAGGCACTGGCTACAAATATCTCTAGTGTGTAACTGATGATTGGTCTAGAATGGTATAGTACATAGGCTTGAAAGACAAGAATATCTACAGAGCCTGGAAAGTCTAGAAGGCATTTGTCAAACGTTAATATAGTAACAGAATACCAATTGATATCAAGACTATATACATGGATAATGGTAGCGAATTCCAATTGACTGAATTAGTCGACGAATAGGAATTGGATGGCATTGACCTCCAGCCATGCATTGCCTACTCGCATCACCAGAATGGTGTAGCAGAGAGAGTCTTTCAGGATATTGTCAATCATGCCATTAGTGTATTACATAAGGCAAAGCTTCTAATTGAATTGTGGTATAAGGTCTCAAGGACTATTGTTTGTATAAAGAACATAATACCACACTCATTTATTAGATACACTCTATACCAAGCTATATGGGGCAGACCTCCAGACGTCTCTTACCTGCGGGTAATTGGCAGCGAAGCTTGGGTATTAGTCCCAAAGAAGCTCCGAGCACATAAGTTCGAGCCAAGAGCTGTAAAGTATCATTTGGTTGGCTATGAAGGCTCTAATCAATATGTCCTTTGGGATCCAGCCCGCAATGAAATTGTATAGGCAAGAGATCTAACAATAGATGAGTATCAAACTTAATATATTAAAGAAATCCAAGAATTTGCTAATGATCAGGTAGGAATCCTTGTCTCCTACAATAATAGAGTATATAGCAACAGCGCTCTGTCTCAGGGGGAGATATACAAGGACCTACCGCCGGTAGAAGACCTACCACCTGTGGATTCGGACAGATTGGTCGATTACGGCTCTGATGAAGTCCTGCCCGAAGCTTCGAATCAAGGCTCTGGGTTACGGAACCCTATTTCAGATTATGGCAATCTTTATAGCAATCCTGCTCCTGACACTATCGATATCAATGACTTGGTCGATGAAGTCGCAGGCATAGAGCATGAGAAACGCTGTGCAGTAGATAGCTCTGATGAAACCTTCGAACCTCTGAACCTGACCGAAATACTAATTACTAGGGAACCATATCCGAAACAGAACTGGAAACCCTCGAGGAAGGTCAGGGAGAATCAGTTACACAACTCGGAACTACCTACGCTCAATACCCTAACTACGGATACTATCGAAGGCTATTCTATTCCAATTGGGAAGCCTACAGATCCGAAAGATATGTTCGAAGCCATGAGAAGTTCTGACTGGCCCAAATGGACAGTTGCTATAGACAAGGAATACCAGGGTCTGCTAGCTAATAAGACTTGGGACGTGGTCGTACTAGATGATATCCTAGCTAGACATCAAATTATCAGCTGCAAATAGGTATTCTATATGAAATCAGATAGATCTTTCAAATGTCGATGGGTTGCACGAGGTTTTGAACAGGTAGAAGGTTGGGATTACCAAGAGACATACGCTGCAGTTGCCAGGGCAGATTCATACTGACTGATCACTGCAGTAGCAGTTGTGTGCAACTGGATTATTGAGAATATCGATATCAAGACAGCTTTCTTGAATAGCAACATCGACTACGATATATATATTGCACTACCAGATAGTAAATCCACATCAGGATATATTTTCTTCCTAGCTGGCGGACCGATATCCTGGCAGTCGAAAAGACAGTCTGTGGTAGCAATATCGTCTACAGAAGCTGAGTATATTAGACAAGCTAATACAGTCAAGCATGCTGTTTACCTTTGCCAATTCATGCACGCATTACGCCTACTAGTTGAGCTACCAATATCTATATATGCAGACAACCAAAGCGCCAAAACGATTGCAGAAGATGCCAAATTCAGGGTTCGGACGAAGCACATAGCAGTCCCTTACCACTACCAAAGGCAGGCGATCGAGGACGGCACTGTCAAACTAATCTATGTATCGACCAAGGACATGACCGCTGATGGACTTACCAAACCACTGAATGGACAACAATTCAGGAAATTCCAAAGGCTCTTAGGCATGTCTAGCAACTAGATTGAAATGCGACAGCGTCTGCATTGAGGGGGAGTGCCACAGAAGGGTTGGTAATAGCAATGCCGAGCTTTCCAATGATTGGATAGTACAGAGAGTGTATATGAAACACTATCACATTGATGGAACGTTATCACATTGATGAAACAGTACTATCATGCACTACTGCGACATGGATCGCCCTACCATAAAGTACACTTAGTATCATCATCATCTTGATGAGAATCATCATAAGACTGAATAGCAATATACAATCAATTGCGTACATTCATATTATCATTTATTATTATAACATTTGCACAGAGTAGAGTCTCCCTGTGAACCATTCCGCTGTACTACATAACCCTGCGCAGCATTTGGTACCAGCTCTGGCTCCGGCTCCGGCTCTGGCTCTAGCACTAGCCCTTGTACTAACACTAGTTCCATTACTAACCTTTTTAGCTCTGCTACTAAATCTATTAGTAGCTTAGGGTTAGCTCCTGACTCTGCTCCTGACTTTGGCACCGGCTCTGGCTCCGGCTCCGGCTCCGGCTCCGGCTCTGGCACTGGCCCTTGTACTAATATACTAGTTCTATTACTAACCTTTTTAGCTCTGCTACTAAATCTATTAGTAGCTTCTCAAAGCGTTCTTTAGGGAATTCAACTCTAAGCTTATTAAAAGGTTCCTGTCTTGGTCTATTATATATTATAAAATTTCTATACAAGGACTCTGTAAGCTTAATAACCTATTATTTATTATACTTTATACTTTATACTATTCTATGCTATACTATTAAATATCTTCTTGGGGCGTTCTTTAAATAGCTCAACCTAAAGCTTATTAAAAAGCCTTTATCTTAGCTTATTATATTATAAAAATTTTATGCAGGGATACTACAAGGTTGATATACTATTACTTATTCTATTATTCTATATTATACTATACCTTGCTATATTAATATATCTTGTTTAATTTTGCCTTGCTTTATTTAATTCTTTCTTCTACTTTAGCTAATTTGTATTACTATTATACTTAGGGACTTCTAGGAGAAGCATTAGGAGTAACTAAGTATATAAATGTTATATCTTTTACTTATAAGAATTAATATTGATTATTAATCCTCAAGCCGAGTAAAAAAATATCTTTTTATATATACAGGTCTAGCTAGGCCTAAGCCAACTCAGCTAATACATTCTCAAGTAGGTTGATTCCTTCTATAACTTCTGTATTAAGCTTAGAATGAAATACCTTCTTAAAAAAGATATTATGTAGTGCTGCTGGATGAAAAGACCTAAGCCTAAGCTTTTCAACTGTGCCTAGCTTAGCAGGATTCTTAAGGCAAAGCATATAGAAGAGTGCTATAAGGTCTATGCTATAGCAGCCTTCACTATTGCCTTCCTTTAGACTTGCACAGATTACTGTAGGTAGGAGGCAACGAAAGCAACAAGAATCAACCTGCAAGAGGCTCCTATTATATATTTTAGATTGAAAAGTCTTAACAGCCTCTGTACTAAGCTTAGCATGAATAGTACATGGTAGGCCTGCGAGGTCAGGGTCTGTAGTAAAGAAGAGGCAAGAGAGACAACAAGTAGATAGCTTGGTTACTATTGCCTTGAATCTATCCCTATACGCTTGTATAGCTTTATTAGACTCAAGGAGCCTTGTGTGAGTCTCTTCTTGGATGCTCTCTCGTTCTATACATAAATCGCACTTAGACATCCCTTGTAGACACTTGTCTACTAGAGTATTATCTAGATAATGACTTACAATCCTTCTTCTACAGACTTGCTCTTGCAGGTACTTGCTAATATAGACCTTGTCTATGTTAGTACTGTCCCTGCTAAGCTCTGGCCCTTGAATTTCTTGATAGAAGAACATAGAAATGCTTTCTTGCCTGTCTCTCCCCCCTCTGCTACTGCCTTGCAGGAACCCTATAAAAGAATATATAAAATCTGTATAGATAACAAAGCGTATAGTAGGATAATCTATGCCCTCTTCCAAGCTAGAAGTAGATAATAAGACTCGACTGTTGCTATCTGCACTTGTCAAGTAATATTTCAATATATCCTCTCTACCTTCTAGCCCTGAATAGTAGATAGGATAGTCTAGGAACTCTCCTAGCTTCTTTAGCTTAGCTATAGTAGGACAGAATATAAGAATCTTGTCTTCTAGGCTACTTAGCTTAGCAAGACAGATATCTATATACTCTTTGAGTTCAAGGAGTTGTTCTCTTTCTTGTAGAGACTTATACTGCCTAGCTTTATAAGCTATATTCTCTCTCATAGTTATACCCCTAATAGTAGTAAGCTTTACAAACTTGAACTCTTCTTGTAAAGCTTGTTCTATATATAAAGGCACTGTCCCACTTAGGAAAACTACTTGAGTCTTGAAAGCTACTAGCTCTCTAAGCCTATACATAACACTCCTATATGTCCTAGCTGTAATGATCAAGTGACATTCATCAAAGATAATCCTGTCTAGCCTCTGTTTAGTTTGTAACACCTTAAGAGAGCTAATGAACTCTAGATCTTGAACAATAGTCTCTGTGCTAATAAGTGTTAAATTAGAAAAGCTACGCGACTGCTCATAGATAGTACAAGGAATATTAAAGCCTTTGGCTCTTTCTAGGAGATCTTGCTTGAGCCCTACCAAGGGTACAATAACTATTGTAACCTTAGAGGTTGCCAAGGATGCAGTAAGCAAATAGCTAAGGGACTTCCCCTTGCTAGTAGCTAAGATGCCTAGAATATAAGGGACCTTTAACAAGATACTCTTAACTAAGAGTTCTTGTTCTTTACAAGTATAAGTAGCAGATTTAACATTAAGAAACTCCCTCAAAAGTTGTAATAAAGTAGTAGAACTTGTAGTAGAGGAAGAAATAGCTTGCAGATCTAGTAATTTAACCTTTTTAACAACCTGGTTGTGCTGCAGAGAGCTAGATATCGAAGATGCATTTCTAGAGTGTTTTTTAGAGGAGGAAAGAGGTAGGCTGATAGAGCTTGAGGTTGTTTTACTAAAGCACAAGGCAAGGGCATTATTATAAGTATCTTTCTTGCTTAACTTTAAGCTAGTCTCTCCTTGTATAGCACTTGCTAGCAAGTCAGAATCTAGATCTATAATATCTAGGGCAAAGAAGGTAAAGTACTGCAAGCAAAATTGTAAATATCTGCCCTGTAAGCTCTCTTGGATATTAGGAAGGATAGATATATCTCGAGCATAACATAATTCCTCTACACTAATAGAGTGGTTCATTTGATTAGCTCGAATAGGTGCAAAGCTATCTTGTATATCTTCTTCTCCTAAAAGTGCTAGAGAGACTTCATCTAGCTTTACTTTCATAAAGTACTTGATAAACCCTAGGATTAGGTGTCGATAGATTTGAATATTGAACTTCTTCCCTAGGATTAAGTTAGCATAATTCGACATCTTATAGCTTAGATCCCTAGAAGTCAGAAATTGCTTGTTAATATTAAAGAAATAAGGAGCTAGTGCAATAGAAGGAGGAGATAGGCTAGATAAGGTCTGTAAAAAATCAAGAAAGGGTAGAACCAAGACAATATATTGTAAAAATATTAAGGAGATGCTTCTTGGGAGATATCTGACATTACTACCCTGTGAGGAGCTAGAATGCGAGGTTTTCTTATAGATAATATTTAGGATGAAAAGATAGCTAGATCGATCGAGAATTAACTCCCTCCTGTCCCTAAAAGAATTCAAGAATTTTAGGGTACAGAGTTCTGTGCCCCTCAGGGGCAACCCAGAGGTCCAATGCACTAGCAAGAGACAGAACTTGAGAAATTCTTTTACGTCTTGGGTATAGAGCTTGAGCTGTCTAGGCTTTATAATTAGCCTTTGCTCTTTAAGGGAAAAGAATCTATTTCTTAATTTAGGCTTTGCCAAAACTTGATCTTGCAAGAAAGTATTATAGAACCCTATATTAGGAGAAAAGTCCTTAAAGCACTTGCAAGGAGTCGTATTCAGGGGGTCCTCGAAGACGCTAAAGGATTCTAGGGTAAGCTCTGTAAGGGAAGAAATAGGAATATCAAGTAGGAGCTTCTTATGTAAGATTGTATTAGTATCAAATATAGCCTGCCTAAACAAACCTTGAAGCTCTTCCCTACTTAGGGTAGCTTTCTTGTAGGTCAAGGTCTCTTTAAGGCCAGGCTCTATAATAATATTAGAAAGCGAAGACAAGTTCTTATTTCTCTCAAAGGCATAGGACCTATTATTTAGAATCTCTCCTAAGCAGGTAGGGCTAGAATTGTTAAAGAAATCGTGCATGAAGTCCTTGATATTTTCTAGGATAAGGGAAGGATTATTCTGTGCAATAGCATCTTGCAAGCTATGTTCTAGAGCTACTAGCTGAAAGCAATATATAAGATAAGAATAGTATTGAGATAAATCCTGAGAATCCCTAAGACTTAGAGTAGATTCCTTAATGCTTTTGCATGCAAGGAAAGCATTAACAGGGGAGCTGAATATGTCAATATTAATCTTTTGCCTGGCTAGAACTACTAGCAGAGCCAAGAGCTTTTCTTGAATCTGTACACTTAGCAAAGATCTAGACTCTCCTACTAGCTTAACCTCTTCTAGGAGGGTACAAGACTCAGACTTTACACTCCCTAGACTGCTTATAGGGCTGCAAGCCCTTGAGCTAGCAATGGGAGTTGAAGGGCTAGTAGTAGAATCTTCACTAGCAAGACTCTCTACCTCTTCTCCTTCTCTTCCTTCGTCTTCTTCTTCACTGCCTTCCCCTTCTCCTTCCTCGTCGAACTCTTCTTCTTCTACTAGCCTGCCCTGCTCTAGAAATACCCGAAGCTTATACTTGCTAAGCCTCTTATCAAGAGCTTTCTTGGCCTGCCTGAATTCCAGGTCAAGGTCTTCCAAGGAAGACTCTTGCCTTTGTAACTCAGCAAGCTCTCCTAGCTCCCTAAGCAAGCCTAGGGCTTCCCTACTTAGGGAATAAAGCTTCGAGGTCTTATAGCTGCGGTCTTGATAGGTTCTAAAGAGGAAGGCTAGTAGGCAGCTAAAGAAGTTAAAGTATTTAACCCTCGAGTCTGCTCTTAATAGAGGCTTGAAGGGCTTATTCCTAGTAATATCCCTTTGAAAGCTATTGAGATGCTGCAGGTGCAAATTGCTAAGGAAGGAGCTCTTCTCAATGCTAAGATATAGTAATTCTTTGAGGTTCAGGGTTAGAATACTCAAGAGGCCTTCTCCTTCCTTGCAGGTGCTACTTAGCAAGGCAAGCTCTTTTATATTCTTCTTGTTTATATAGAATATATATCTAGTCTTTTGTTGAAAGGGAGTCAGGATATCTTCTTTACTTAAAGAATATATATCCTGCCTACCCTTGAGCTCTTCCTTCCTTTGTTGAAATTCTTTGATAAGCAAGCGATTAGCTTGCCTATAAAGGTCTTCTCCTTCCTCCTCCTCCTCCTCCTCCTCCTCCTTGTCTCCTTCTTGCTCTTGCACTTGCTCTTCCTCTTCCTCTCCCCTTACCCTTAGACTTAAAGAACGACTAGGACTTACCCTTTCTAGCCTCTCTCCTTCTTCTAGTTGCTTACCTTTGCCTTTGCTTCTGCTCCCCCCTTCAACTTTGAAGAAAAACCTGTTAGGTAGCAGGCTATGGCCTTCAGCTATAACTTTATAGCTATTGAACAAGTCTAAATCTTCGATTTGATTAGCCTTGTCTTGATGCTCTTTTCCTAGATGCCTCTTTATATATTCTTTAGAAGCTTTAATTACAGAACAGAAGCTACAAGAATATAAATCAGATAGGATATTAAGCTCTTGTAAGGGGGGGAATATATTATCAATAGAAAATAAGGTAATAAGCTCATGACTCTGAGAGAGGGAGGCTACTTCGAGATTCTGTAGGATGTCTGCGGCTGTCTGGATCGCTGTAGATCTTGCCTTGCCTTTTAGACCTAAGAAGTGTTTACCTAGATGCCCTTTATAAGAGTTAGTAGGCTGTATAGAACATCTACAAGTATTACAGAGCAGAAGCTTAAAATCAATATAATAAGAAATAAATACAAGCTGTGCAATGAAATCTCTGAATGTCTTAAGTATGCTTGATGCTTCTAGTATACTTAGTTCTGTATATCCTTTGAAGTCTTGAAATTTAGTGTAAAATTCAAGGCCTCTAAGAGCAGTAAAGCTCCTAAGCTCTTTATCATAAGAGATAACCTTGAGGGCCATTTTCGAGGGTAGGAAGAGCAGACAAGGGCAATGCAAAACAAGGGGGAGGGAAGAGAAATTGATACGTAGCTAGTATTGACTTTGTAGAGGATGCAGGAGGAGGGCGGCAGAGTGCTGCGCAGGGGTGTAGGGAGGGCTGTAGAGGATGTAGGGGGGCTGCGGGGGATATAGGAGGGCTGTAGAGGATACAAGGGCTAGTATAGGAGCAAGCAAGTAGACTTTGTATAGGGTCGATCAGGTTGGTAGGCAGTATAGGATATTTTGGTTGGTAAGGATAGGGATGCAGGCGCATGGCAGGGCTAAGGCAAGACCCAACTGCAGGAGCCTAAATAAATAAGAGAGTCGCTTCCTGCAGCGTAGTTGCCAGGGAGACTGCTTAGGCTGGCTGGCCAGCTAAAGCTGGCTCGCTTAGCAGATAGTAAGGCATCCCTCTGCGTCTGCACCCCCAAAAATGCTTAAGCGATAAGGCATCAACATACATTTACATACACTGTTTCGACCCTCGACTTCCGCCGCTGGTAACTCCATGCGCCGGCGCTGCTTCGGCGTGCGACCTGCATGGTAGGAATGCGCCTGCAGAGCTCTACATTTCATGCTAATATACTATAGGGTTTACTCGCGCCCCTGGGGAAATAAGGGGCTGGTACCATGAGGGCCTCTGTTTCCCATACAAAATCGCCCGACCCCATCAAAATCGCCGCGCCACCACAACTCCGGCCCCTATTAATGTTTTTGCCTCG
>Ga0193722_1000266_pt1 | contig 11504 bp, 12 predicted proteins | sample H2m1metaG_FD_143044 | JGI IMG/M metagenome (GOLD analysis project Ga0193722, IMG submission 143044) | Soil microbial communities from a riparian zone of the East river system, Colorado, United States - H2m1 | ecosystem: Environmental > Terrestrial > Soil > Riparian zone | place: USA: East River...
GTAGAGGTCGGCGAAGGCGACGTAGACGGTCGGGATCGGCGAATCGAGTGGTGCCCGTTCCGATGGACATTTGACTGTTTCAGAAAGTAGATGATTGAACCCCATTGAATAAAGCGATTCATTCCAACCAAAAGAGAATGGGTAATGTCAGCTCTATGAAGAAAGCAACCACCGAGTTATTGCCTCATCTGTTTCGAGGATTTCTCCATGGAGATCTCATCCATCCCATACGCATGAGGGTCACTGCATGTGTGCAACTGGTGTATGCCAATGAGAATTGGGAACACACGTTCCAGTTTGATCTGGATCAGTATACCTATGGCACCTTGTGCAAATTTGATGTGTTCTTTGGTAAGCCTTGGAAAGATCTCAAGGTCTTTCCGGATGGTACTTGGGATATCTACTACCACCCTCATCAACAGCACATCACTACCACCATGGAAATCCAAGCGTTTCTTCTCTTTCTTTGGATTTATAACTTGTGGATGGTGCCACTGACTGTCTTGGAGATGGTGGCTTTAGGTCTGTCTACTCCTGACGAAGGATGTTGGGGACAGGAGATGCACTTTTATGTGTCTCACTACATTCAACAAACATTGGATATCCAGAAGTATGACCAATTCTTGGATGAAGCGAACGAGATCAACTTGGATGCTTTCATCAAGAAAACCCAGGAGGGTTTTCCTATCTTTTCGGATGATAGCTGTGACAAGTGTGCCATGCAACCCCGGTTGTTTGAATTGTTCCTTCGTGCGGCCTGGGCAGATGATCTCCGCAGAAAGTTCATTCAGGATGAACTCTTTCGCACCATTCTTATGCGTAAGAAGACCTATCCCTTTGAAGAGCAATTGTTTCATGTCTCTATGGATTTCACCATGAACGGGGATGATGCAAATGACTATGGAGGGTGTTTGGAAGAGGAGAAACTCTTGATGTCCCACAAGTATCACTTCAAGATCATGGAGATGTTCAAGATGAAGGTCTTGGATGAACTCTCTGAGTTCTTGGATGGGAAAAAGGTACCACAACTGGAGAATTGGAATATTAACACCAAGGTTTATTTTGATGGTCCTTTCCGACTACATGAAACTAAGGTAGATGAAGAGGATCCCTCAGCAAGAGCCGTAGACGGGAACCGTTATGATGCATAAAAAGCCTTATTCTGCAGCTTGTAGCTTTGCTGCTTTTCTAGCCTCTGCATTGGCTTTTCTTGTAGCACATGCTTTCTTCAAAGAGTCCCATCTCGCGGGGGTCATGACATGTGGTTTTCTCGATTTTTTCGGTGCGAGATCGGGTTGGGTACCAATATCGTCACTTGGCTTCTGAGAAGGAAGACCAGCTGGTGGAAGTGTATCTGCCATCTTGTTCAAACTTGAGAAATAGGAATAATGACTTATTGCTATCTCTTTCTCTGTTTAACAGCTGGAGGTTGTGGTAGATTCGGCATACGATCATTACGAACAGCTAGCTCTGCAAGTGTGAATTGAGTTTCCACAGGTACTTTCGGATTGATTGGTGGACGCATCAATCCACCGCTAGTGAACAAGTAAGGGTGAGGTTGAAACAGGTGGGAGTAGGCATACTCTGTGTCGGATGGCAAGTTAAATGGATTCATTAATAGATCAAATGACAACGTTTTGCATGTGCTGCATGATATCCTTTCTTGCCTCTTGCTTCTGAGCAGAGTCCTTGTTGTCTTCTTCCTCATGAACTTTCAATTGATGAATCAATCCATAGAGCTTGTCATCTACTTCAGGTACTTTGAAGGCAGAACGAGGAATCATCTTGCGAAGAGGGTACTTGGGATCATCTTCCAAAGGATCATAGCCTTTGTCCTCCTCCTCCTCTTCTTTGTCTTTCCAAACAGGATTAGCAGCATTGTAATATTTTTGTCTCCATTCATCAATCTGCTTTCGTTCCCATTCAGCATGGTGTTCCTCCTCTTCTTTCTGTTGGTAAAGAGGATCAGGCTGGAACGAGACATGATGGTTCTTCTTTCGCTTGAAGGAAGCTTCTTCATCCTCTCGTTCTTCCTCTTCCTCTTCCTCATCATCGAGATCTTCTGGTGTAATGTTGACTGCAACGCCGACTGCTGGATCCCACTCGGCCATGTAGTCCAAAGCATCATCCATTTTGTGATCAAATCGTTCTGCGAAATTCACATAGCACGACCAGACATCTGCTGGCTCTGCATTCTGAGTAAACCATTTCTTTTTGAAACGATTGAAACTGGCGCAAAGGCTTTGCAATCGGATGTACGTATCCAATTCACTTTTCATGATGGGAAAGTACTTCTTGCTCGTCATCAACCTTTCTGTTTTCTTCAAATCACGAAGAAGCTTGGGAAGCAATCGAATCATGCGCATATGCTCGCGCTGACTGCGAATGTACCACCAACGAAGGAACGATAGGTGACTGCGACAATGCTGCAGAGAGACAACAGGACCTGAATCTCGAATCAGAATACCACCATTGCGAGGTAGCAATTTCTGATGAAGTTCAGGGTGCTCATCTGGATCCAATGCCAAATCTCGAATTTGATCCGTACTCATTTTTGAAAATAGGAGTAATGTTTGACCTTGGGAAGGGTTTGATAATCTTCAGTACCTTTCTTCATACATGTGACCCGCTTCATCCCACGCTTCATTTTTTTCACCGGAAAGCAATCGTAGTTTGTTGGTTGTTCGGTTTGAGCATATTCCATTTGCCGATCCGAGAACTGACGTGTGGTTTTGGATCGGATGTCGGGTATGATAGGATCTTTCTTTTCAGCGGTGGGGACCCGTAGGCGATAGCCTTCTGCTGTAGCCATAGGACCATAGGCACACGAATTTTGCATGTTCAGAAAAATGATGTGTATTTTTTAGACTTGTTTGTCTTTAATGTATGGCAATCCACTCTCCTGGATGTGTCCATGCTGACGTGCGAGTAGACCTTCCACCTCCATTTGAGGAAGACTTCCATCGATGATGGTCTTCATCTCCTTAAGAGTCACATAGTGGAGATCAAACAATATTGGATTTTTGCACTTGATGTAATCCAACCACATCTTACCAATCTTCTGGGAAAGAATGAATTCAGACACCATCGGAAACATCTGGACAGTATCAGCCATATCTGCGATGAGTTCATCCTTCACTCGAATGGACTGAGCCAGTTCGCTGTCCAGAAGCAAATCAATTCTTTGAGGTGGCGAGGACTCCAAACTTCCTAAGTACTCACTGTCCATCAAATCCATCGGTTCGGCAGAATGACTTAGTATCGAACCAGGTTGGCACTTTCTTGTAGTGTTGCAACCGCATCACACATGGCAAACAAATGTACATTGAAAGAACGGTTGCCGGAGGTTCCCGTGTTGCTTGTTGTACCCGGTCCGAAAGCGGTTGAAACGTTGGAAGAGGAAGGACTGTCTTTGAAATACAAATTGAGTGCAATCGATGCGGACTGAGAGGAATCCACTCCCGTTGTGAAAGGACGGACCCAATCCTTCGCCACATTCATACTGTAGACTGCGCCGGAAGTATCCGTATAGGTGCATCGTTGATTGTGATTCAAATTGGTCTTATTCAAAGGTTGGGTCGATCCAAGGTATCCTCCCGCCAACAAGTTTCGAGTCTTCTTAATCATCGATCGAGTGAGAGAAGGGTTGAACGAAGCGGTTCCAGCAACGCTGAAGAATTTCTCCGCTTCCAGAATATGAGCTTCCCAATAGGGCACAGCAGTACCATCGGGTTTCATTTGGTACATATAGACAGGATATTGCTGTCCTCCGATCTGTACATACTGTTCTGTCAAACGTCGATTCTGGAAGGTACTGAGATTGGCAAGCATCAAGGAATTCAGTAGATCATTGGGTGCGATATCGAGTGCCGGATCTTGGATGACAAAGATAATTCCGGTCATTGAACGCACATTGATAGGGATCTGGATCTGCAAGAGACCTGACGATTGACTCTGAAAGTTCAGTTTTCGATAGATCGGTTTCTTGAATTTAATCGGGATACCGGAGGGAGAGGAGAAGGCTTGTTGCCATTGCATGAACTCTTCTGCACCAGGTTTAATCAAATCCAGTAGAAGCTGCGGGTTCTCCATTTGGTAACGCATCGTACGCGTAGAAGCAGGCAAATTCCAGAGACTCAATACAGACGATGCACCATTTTTAGCAGGATCTATCACATCGAAAATACAACTGGCTGCTGTAGGGGCTGCAACAGCACCATTGGCACCAACAGCTGCTGTTGCAAGTGTGGCTACACCGCCTGTTGCATCCACGTTGAACTGAACAGCCACAGCATCTCCAGCGTGAATGATACATTTTCCACCGCGAAGTGCAATGTTGGTCGCAGCATCCCCCAGATTTGCTGTTGTCAGACCTGTTGCAGCCGCATAAGCAACGTAGGGAATATATTGATTGTCATGAAACGAGAACATGGGAAAGCCAACCATGATACCATTCACTGATGGTAAAAGCGTCGAACCACCAGTAGCATATCGAGTCATTGCAATGGTTGCATAGGGTGTCTTATCATAATCCAGTTGAGGTACAAATGCTTGAGAGGTAGCTTCTGCTGCTGAAAGACTTGATTCTGAGTAAGCTGTACCTGCAGTGATGATGAACGCAGTGGTGTACGTACCATTGACAAGACCCAAGTTAGCATTAGCGAATTGATCCAGAACGGTAGCTTGAGTCGAGAGATAACTAGCGCTAGTTGCCGAATTCGTAACTGTTGTTGAAAGAGCCATACCAAAATTGTCCACTTTAATGAATCCGCTCCATACGATTTGATTCATTTCATACATGGAAATGGGGATTAGATAGCCGTGAAACGCATCCGTTGAACCCGACATGGTTTGCAACAATTCGTTTGCCAGATTTACTGGCAACCACAGTGTGTTGAAACTGGGAACCAACGCGGAAGTGGTTCCGTAATTGCTCGCTAGTCCAAAATTCGGTGAAAAGTATTGGGCAGTTGCACCAAAGGTGGTGGCATCCACTGCAACAGCTGCCATTGAGTTTGCAGTTGCTACATTAGTGTCACTCAGATAGTATGCCCCTGGTCCCACAAAATAGGGCATTTGCCTCATTTTCACACCATTGCTGGGTAGTTCAGCATTGATGACAATATCTCGACTGCGTGCAGATCCATGGGGGGAGTAGAAGACTTTGTACGCATTCTCTAGATAAAAAATGAATTGTAAACCATTACGAATCAAAAACAAGGGGAACAAATCAATATTCTGCATGAAATCCGAGAAATCCAATCGCATGGCCATTCTTGTACGTTCACCAATCTTAATTCGGCAGGGCTGAGTCCATTGCTGATCGGTGAAATGTTGCAAGCCCCAATCTTTCCCTGTGTCCTTGGACCATTCACTCCAGTTCAACAAGTGACTTTCTTTGTTCTGACGAGGTTGAGTATGCAAAGCAATGATGTTACCGTAAAGATTGTAGCTCATGAGCTCTTCAAATTTCAATCCTTGTGGGGACCCAATGGTCAGCTGAGCAATCAAAGCTGTACTGGACTGGTCAAACACAATGTCCAGATCTCTTCCGTAGGTTCTTGCAGTAGAGGTTGCGGACGAGTTGTCCTTTGCATTGGGACCAAACACGGTTAGATCAAAGATCAAAAACAGACATTTATTGTCCATGAAGCTTTCATTGTCAGCAATCTGAAATGTGATATAGTTGTATACTGTACCACTGTAGTCTTGAATACCTTTGAACACAGCTTGCACAAAAGGTGGAACCATGACTCTTCGGAAAGAGACAATCGTGGCACCCGTAGTCTCCAAAGGTGCCGTTTGGTACCTTGGGTTGGGTACTGCTTGTACGCGTTGTGCCATCTTTTAGTAAAATGAATGTTTTACTAAATAAAACTCTCAATCAGCTTAGCAATGTCTTGTGGTATGTGCTCTTCAAGACATGCTCGTCTACGCCAAAGGAAAAAGTCTTGACCAAATCTGAACTCATCTTTGTAATAGGAAGGAATGAATGGTATCATGAACTTGGTTTTGTACATACTGATGTACCCCATTGTCTGCCAATGGGTTAACATAGAGAGATCCTCCACAGTGTAGCCATAATAGCCTCGTCTGTTCCACATTTCGGATGAATGGTTCAATGATGAAACCAGTTGCCGAGAGAGCTCGTGATTCTGTTCCTCATGGCACCCAAGTCATCATTTAATTTGTCCATGAATGGAATGTTTCCAGTACCACCTTCCGCTTTGTAAATTTCATATCCAATAGCAGCTAGTCCAACAGCTGCAACTGCAACACCTGCTGCAGCTATTCCTGTTCCTACTGCAAGAGCTGTACCTGCTTCCGCTCCAGCAATACCGACAGCTTCAAGAGCTCCAGTACCAGCAGCTGTAGCAGCCTCTTCACTACCGAGAACAGCTATACCCGATCGCATAGCAACTGTGTCACCAATGGCCTCTTCACCATATTGAATGTAATCTGTTAACCCTTTTGAAGGTGTGTCTTGTTGAGGATACCCTAAACGCCCATTGTAGTCCGGATGATCTGCCATACCATCTTTCTCGGTTCCTGCATTGGATTGTTGACTTTGTTGAATGTGACCTTGGACAGGGTCTTTTCCTCCCGTCCAACTCCCCTGCCAACTCGAATTCTGACCTGCTGCTGTAGGTGCATTCCAAGCAGATTGTGCCACTCCTACAAGGGTATTGACTTCACCCAGCAAATTACTCAAAGCTTCTGGATTCTGGGCATACATAGTCTTCCAATCGCTTGGCATATTCTGCAGCAAACTCGTTGGACTTGAGAAATTGGTTCCTTGCAAGGATCCGTTCGCCAAGGCATCATTCAAGGTATCGCGAAAGGTGAAGACATTCCATCCTGCACTGGATGCTGCATTCAAAGAAGCGCCAGCCCGAGAGATGAACTCAATATCTGATGGAGCAGAACCATTAGAGCCAGTGAGGTTAGAAACATTGGTGCCGCCCGTAGGCGAGGTCGATGCAGCCTGGACATAATGTCCTCCAGGATAGCTAACGCCAGAACCAGATCCAGATACATCAAATTTGGTTAGGTTTGAAGATTGACTGATGGTATCAGACATTTAAGTCAAATGAATGTTTAATCATAGCTTTTGGATGTTGTGATGAACAGAAATCCAATGTCCAACAATGTACTATCAGGAACGTTCACCGGTGTCCCATAGTCATCCACGACCGAAATCGTCATCCCTGTCAGCATTTGCGGTGTCATGGTAAAGGTTCTCGGATCGGGTGTTTCATAGTTGACCGTTTCACCGAACTTAAACAGACCGATCGGAACCGTAGCAATGTTCTGTGGATTGTTGAGCATGGTACTCACCACATTCAAATTCTCATTAATAAAGATGTACATACTGTTGGTGGGAATCAAATTCACAGACCGATCTGCCACAATAGAAGTCACTCCCGTATACACCTGATTCCTGACATAGAAAAATCCAAGCATTTGAAGCAATCGATCATATGGTGACATCAAATTAGGTCGATCATAAGTCACACCATTCACTGTAGGACTGTTGAAGGAAAAGGTTTGAGCTGCAGGAACTGCAAGGGTCAACTTCTGGAAGTCATAGTCGTACGTAAAGACCAATCCAGCATCGTAGACTTGGAAGGCTGTATTTAACGCAGCCATCAACGTGTCGATCGAGTAATTCCCTTCTTGCAACACAATCGTATGTACTGTCCCACCTACGGTGATACTAATGCTATCCGTTTTCCCTCTTTGAATCGTAGGAATAAAGTTCTGTGTGATGACACGTTTGACTTGGACTGTAAACGAACCGACACCTGGGAATTGTTGTGTTAGTGGTGGACAGCGGAAATTGTAAGCGGATTCATTGATGTTTCGAAATCGATTGTTGATATCGACATAGGTTCCTGTTGGTGGAAGGAACACGCTTTGCCCAGACATACTTTAGTGAAAATGACTTTAGATTTGCAGTATAGGTAGCTGAGACTGATTGTTAATATCACTGAACTTTTGTATGACATAGTTCGCTTGAGGTCCAAACACAGGAACATGCTGCAAAGGAATCGCCTGAATCACTTTCTCCTTGGAGCCACTAACCCCACCTTGAAATTTTTTCTTCTCATGGTTGACAGGTGGGTGGACTTCACGATTGTCGATTGCTTTGGTAATGATATCTCTTCGCGTGCTGGTTCCCAAAGCAATACTCTCATACACTTTAGGACCCACTTTCATCGCTGAGATAGGACCACGTTTTTCGAGGTAAGAGGTATACGTTTCAGGAAGTTTCAATGCTTCTTTCATGGCAATGACTTGAGGTGTACTGTTCCCCAGAAACTGACTGCGTTGGATGATTTGCTTTTCTTGACTGAGTAATTGATTGAATTGCTCCATTGAGATCTCTCCACTGATGGTGGTGTAGAAGTGTTCGCTGTCATAGGTATTCTGTGGGCTGCCAAACCCAGAGATGAAAGAGGAAGCTCCATTCGAAGCACCAAACATACCATCGATCTCACCTTGAAACAAACGTGAAGCAATAAACTCCCCCTGATTCTGAATCATTAGAATGTCATTTGCGATCTGTTCATTCAAATGAATACCCAGAATCAAAAGCGAGAAAAGGTAAGAAGCCAAGTGTTCAATGGTGACCATGTTGTAGAGATGGATCAACTCGAGCATTGTACAATCACGTACCAACACAAACTCTGGACGCTGTACATATTCTATGACAGGTAAGGGATGTTCTTGACATCCAAACGGTCCAATAGCTTGCAGGAATTCAATCATCAATGTATCTGCTCTGAACTGGTTACACAACCCTAGCCAATACTCCAAATGTTTCACGTTGTAAAAAGCCATGAAATCGCACCATTGGTCACATGCGGCATTCCCCCGTAGGATATGTACCGTCGGAAAAATCAATCCGCCATTGTTGTTCCCAATGGCAAAAGGTGCAAACCGTTCCTGAATCGTCTTTGCATCCATAGGTGGATTGCTACGGAACAAACTAGCAAACAAACTCAACAATGCATTGTAATCAACAGACATAATTAATTCAAATGATCTAGATGGTTTTATCTTTTTGCAAGAGGTTTAGGTTTCCTTAAAGCGGGTGGGATAGTAGACCCTTCTGTCAAAGGTCCCACACCAGAGTAAGCATTCCAACTCACACTTGCTGGAATCTCATAGTTCCATCCACTGAAATCAGCAATAGAATTCACCATTCTCATGGCACCCACCCTATTCATAAACGAATTCTGTTCTTTAACAAATCCGAGAAAATCACGTGTATCCTTCCATCGAAGCAATGAATTCGTAAACCACTTCATGGCTTTCTTATTTCCACCGAAATGATGGTCTGCACTTTCCCACAAGTCCTGAAGTCCTTCTGGCGACTCAAACATTAGAACCAGTTCTTCAATCGCAGCCCTATAATCCACGGTAACAAAACCTTCCACCATTCTCTCGAAAGCCTTGGTCCCTTTTTCGTAATGCGTTTGTAGTCCAGTAATCCTTGTGAGTTTGTCTTTGTATTTCGGTTGAATCGGAAAGGTGGACAACCAGGTCAGAATTTGATTCTTAGGTTTGTTAGTGAAATCCAAGACACCTTGCTGATAGACTACATTGGTCCAATAATCCAGATCCACAGCGTTGCTGGGTGTTCCAAAATCACCATAGATTGATCGAAAGTCACCTAATTGCTGTCCCAAGTTTTCTGCTTGTAGGATTTGACTTCGTGCAAGGGTCTGTTGGAGTAGAACATATTCGTTGTCCCCAAAAGGATTGTATCCACCAAATGCGGCGACTTTTGTTTTTCCTCGAAAATAACTACCTGTCTTCAAGATTGGTGCAAGACCCAGAAAGGCAAGATCGTTGATTTGTAGTTGAAGAGGCATCCCTTGATTGATATAATAATACATGGCAGCACCCCAATTGATCCCACCCGTCATCGTTTGTGTAATGGAATAGAGCTTACCCATCAAATCAGCTGTAGCTGTTCCAAACTTAAAGACTTGATCAGCGGTCCCTCCGATGACTGCCTCCATCTCAGGGGATCCAGCCATACCCATTTTTATAAGGGCTTTAATCGTTTCCGTTTGATTTTTCAGAGTCTGTCCCAGGTTTGGATTGAGGGCCTGATTCTGAGCAAACTGATTCGCTTCTTTTCGTGCTTTTTCAGGATCCTCGTTGTAATAATTCCCAAACAAATTCAACGTATTGATAAGTTGGCGAATGGGATCGACTTGTAGATTTTCAAGGATGTTGTGCTTTGCACTTGGAGCAAAAAGGGTATTGCGTTTCACCCCTTCAAACGAGGGAACAACTATATCACTCGCGGGTCTGATAGGTTGAACCATCGTACTTAGAGTGTTGGTGATACTTGAGCCTGGAGCCATAAGATATGCGGATGTAAGACCGAGCGCTATCAATCCCAAAGTAGCACCTAATCCTAGTTTCTTGACTTTGTTTGACCTCTCTGTCCCGACAATATTGGGATAGTAGTACTTCCCTTCAGGATTGACCCTTCTCTTCCAGAGTTCATCGTAAATGGTCACATATTTGTCAACATATGTTCCTAAGTCAGAATCCCCCAGAATGACTTTTTGAATAGGAACTGAAGTCTGTGTATTCTTGTCCAATGTGAGTACCTTTGCCATTTGCAAATCATCATTCCGAAGAGCAGCTTTCGCTATATTCTGAAATAATTGATCACGAGAAACACGTGCATTCTTAGGAATCGATTTCCAATTTTCAATATACTCTTTGATGTCTTCATTGCTCGTAGCCTTGTCGGTGGTTGTATGCATGGCTTCGGTCATTTGATAGAAACTTCGAATCGTCAAAAAATGGGTCCCCATAAAGTTCATCCTGGCAGTCCACAAATCAAATTTTTCTTGTGCCGTAGGTAGAATAGCGCCAAACATATCTGTAACGGGTCTGGAAGCTGCTTCAGGTATGTCTCGAGATCTAAAAGCATGCTTTTCTTCTTCACTCCTTTTGTCTTCCTCCGGAGACAGACTCTCCCATGTTTCATCCAACCAGCTCCAACCTGGTTTCACATCAAACGCAGCCAAGACCTCTTCTGGTATCTTCGTCGGCGGTGGACGAATAGATGTCGGCTGATAATCTTTCAACTCCTGCACTACTTCCGTCACAATAGACTTAAGTTCAGATGGTGGAAGCTGTTTGAACTCTTGAGCCTGTTCCTTCTTTCGGGGTACAGGTATTTCCTTTTGTTCCATCTTGTCAAACTTTGGAGTCATAGGTGGTGTCCGTGGTTGATCTGTGGCAATTGGAGGAGCTTGGGAGGGAATTTCATAGGTTTCACCTCGAATCTCCTTTGGTTCTTGTTTCTCTTCTTTGATCTCCTCCAGTTCTTGGTACTCTTCCTCTTCTGGCATCTCAGGTTTGATAGTATTTGAAATTTCTTCCGTTGGGGAAGTATCGAGACTCACTACAAATAAAAAAAGTTAGAGAACAAACATACAAAAAGAAAAAACAGTAACGTACGTACTCTT
>Ga0193722_1000267_pt1 | contig 11480 bp, 8 predicted proteins | sample H2m1metaG_FD_143044 | JGI IMG/M metagenome (GOLD analysis project Ga0193722, IMG submission 143044) | Soil microbial communities from a riparian zone of the East river system, Colorado, United States - H2m1 | ecosystem: Environmental > Terrestrial > Soil > Riparian zone | place: USA: East River...
CTTCACGGTCACGACGGGGAACCGGATCTCATCGACCGCGCCGATGTTCAGCAGGAAATTAGCGATACCCGGGCACTGGTTGTCTTGCGCCGCGCTGACAGACCGGCTATAATTGTAGCCGTTTCCTATGCCGTTCGGTGGGTTCAAGACCGACATTGCGCCCGCCGTCAAGATGGCTTGCTGCGTATACCCGGACCAGTTCGACACGATAATGTTGTTCTTGGTGATCTGGTCGTCATACGACGGGGCGAGGTCAGCGTCGACGGTCCTGGCGGAGTAGTCCAGGATGAACTGGACCACCTGGTTCGCCATCGACGCGTTCGTCCGGTACCCCATCCCGAACTGGTCCCGCAGCTCATACAGCAAGCCGCAGTCGGTGTCTTCGATGGTCTGGAAAACGTTGACCAGCGTGTCATCAACCTGGGGTCCCATCGGCGCTGACGAAGACGACGACCCGATGGTGGACGATGTGATGCCCAGTTCGGTGCAGATCCTCTTGAACCGGTCCAGGGCGAACTCACCCAGGTACCCGCCCAGCGCGTAAGCCTCCTGGACCAGTGAGGTGGGAGTGCCGTATGCGACGGACAGGTGACCGAACGCCGTGTCAGCGAGGGTGAACGCACGGGACACGACGACCTTGCTGATCTGCCCGACCGTAGCACCGGTGAGGGTGCCGGTCAGGGACTCGGTGATACCCGTAGCACCCTGCTGGATGAGACGCAACGCGAAGTTTACGTTACCACCGGAGGGTGTCAGCTCGCATGAGACGAGGAACGGGTTGCCGTTCACGCTGGTCGTCGTGGTCGCCTGGGCGAGCAGCGCACCACCGGAGTTACGGAGCTGCATGATCAGTTTCGTGGTGCCGGTCAGGTACACCTCGAACTTCGCGACTGTCCCAGACGAGTTGATCTCGACCAGGTTCCAGTTTCCCCCGCCAGCAGCAGAGTCACCCGGCTGGGGGACGGACATCAGGAACCGGGTCACGTTGTTTGTCGGGGTGCCCCCAGAGGGGACAGTAGCGGTGATCAGCGCACCGTTCAGCGTCGCGATCTCGTCGCTGCCCCTGAAACCGCCACCTGACGCGAACGACAGGCCAGCCTGCCCGGCTACGAACTGCTGGGTGGCGTTAGCAGTGCCCGCTACGGACCCGTACGGGACGATCTGACCGGACCCGGACCCGTCTTCTACCGGCCAGTAGGCCCGCATCCCCGTCGCACCGGTCGTGTTCACCTTGAACCTGCGGTACGCCGAGCCCAGGGAGGTTTGCAGGTTGGAGAGCCGCCGCCAGATCCCGTTCGCTACCAGGTCAACAGCAATGTCATGCTGGGACGGGTCGGCTCGCACCGGCCATTCTGATACCTCACCGTAGAACCGGAAACCCGCGTATGACACGTTCGTCACCGACGTGACGGTGAGGAACACGCGGATCTGCGTGTTCCTCTGGATGTTCGGGAAATACGCCCCGGCCGCCAGTTTCGGGGTGAACCTGCCGTCCCTGTTGTTCACTGTCAACGTGAGTTGTGATGGTGACAGCGTGGAGAACTGGTCGGTGCGGCCCACCCCGCTGATCTGGATGGGGTTCCGCTGGTACACGAACCGGGTGATGTCCGTCCACACACCGGCGAGCAGCAGGTCCACCCGGACTTGCAGGCTCCTGTTCGGGAAAGCCAGCGACGTGGCGTTAGTCGCTGGCAGCCCCGCCGCACCCAGCGCGGCTGCGAGCTGCGCGTTGACGTTCAGGCCCGTGCCCACGCTAGGGTTGACACCCAGCGCGGTCGCGGTGGCTAGCTGCGCGGGGGCGTTAACCATCAGCGCCTCACAAACTTGATGTTGGATGTTCCGAATGCTGTCTGGGCGTCACCGCCACCGTTCACCTTGACGGTCTTCTTCATCCACATAAGCATGAGCTGGTCGAACGTCGCGTTGCCGGTGGAGCCGATCTCGATGTTGATCGTGATCGGGACCGCGCCCACAGGTTCGGGCCTGCCCGTCCCGTTGTGCGCGATCGACAGGCCCGGTGGCAGGTACCCGCCACTGTCATACGAGCGGACCATCCCGCCTTGCGCCATGCCCAGCGGCCCCACCGAACCGGCCAGGAACGCCGCGATCCGGTCCCCCACGTCACCACCGTAGGTGTGCTTGACCGCGGGCAGCACCGAGGACAAGCCCACCGTGCCAGCCGGGCCACCCTTAGATGGTGCACCCAGACCGGCGAGCTGACCCAGCCAGTACCGCAGACCCGACGCCCACCCGGGGTGCCCGCCAGGGGTACGGTTCAGCGCCTTGTCTCCAGCGGTCCTCTGCTCGGCCAGGGTGACACTCCTCAGTTTCTTCAGGTTCACGTCGCTGATATTCGCCAGGCTGCGGTTCATCAGGCTGAACACGGACTGGGATGCGGCCTGCCGCTGCTTCAGCGTCGACAGCTCCGATTTCGTGAGCCCGGTCAGGAATTTCTTCGGCCCCGACCAGAACGCCTTACTCAACCCCAGGTAGTCCACGCCCTCCCGGTGTTCCAGCGTCTTCAGTTTCTTCTGCAACCCTACAACGCCACCGCCAGCCATGTGCTGGACGCGCCCGCCCTTGTTATACCAGTTGAAGCCGATTTCGTGGGCCCACGCCGCGTTCGGGTCGCCGTACCTTTGCGCGATATAATTCATCATGCCGGTGAGCTGACCGGAGGCGCTGTTCGGGTTTCCCCCGTACTGGTAGTACTCGGAGGGTCCGTTGATGAACTGGGCGAGACCGTACGCTCCGCTGGCCGGGTTCTTCGCGAACATGTTCCACCCGGCTTCCCGCACTTCCAGGGAGTTGAACGCGGGCCACTGCACACCCCACCCACGCTGCTGAAGCATCGAGAATGCCAGCTCCTGAAGTTTCGACCCGGACAGCGCACCACCCGGGCCGCCCCCACCGAAACCTCCAGGCGGGATGCCGTAACCCGAGTTGTCACCCATGTTGATGTTCGACTCGACGGTGTTCGTCCCGTGGTGCAGCGCCGACAGCAGCGTGTTCTTGTCGACCACGAACCCGACGTGGTGCGCCGGGTTACCGTAGAACGCCATGCCACCGGGTGTCGGTGCTGCGGGACGGGCCCAGTTCTGAAGTCCCTGCGCGTCCATCCGCGCGCCCAGCAGGTGGAAGTGCTTCAGGACGTAGCTGACGAACCCCGAACAGTCCCAGCCTGCCGGTGTTGCCCCGCCCCACACGTACGGGACCTTCCCCTTGAACGACTCGGCGTAGGCCAGGACCGACGCGCCGGTACCCACCGCGTGCTTGCGGGTCCACGCGACCATCGCGTTGATCGCAGCGAGCATCATCTTCGCTGTTTTCTGCTGTGTCAGCGCAGCAGTCGTGTCCTGGAACGGGGCGAGCGCGTCAGCTATGCCGATCAGGCCACCCTTCGCGAACCCGGGGACACCCATCTGGCCGAACAGGGGGGCCAGCACCTTGGTGCGGTGCTTGTCGATGACTGCCTCGCCTGGTTCCAGCATCGCCGGGACCGAGTCACCCCCGCCGAAACCGTCAAGCCGCCCGCCACGGGCCAGGGGCTTGAAGAACAGCGACGACTTAGGTGCCGCACCGGTGGGGGTCGGGAAAAGGTTAATCCCGCCGGACGCGACACCCTTGACGCCGACGTTGACGGTCTTGCCGTGCAGCGCGTCGATGTGAGCCTGGAGGATGACCACTTCTTTCCACAGCTCGGTGGCCTTTGCCTTCGACAGGTGCAGGCTGTTCATCGCCCAGTCGATGAACTTCTTCTTCACCGGGCCCGCAGCCAGGTTCCCCAGGCTGTCCATCGACGGGCCCAGCTTGTTGACGATCTGGGTCCACAGGGTGGTCGCTGCGCCTTCGGTGCCGACCAGGCCGTTCTCGGCGAACTTCATGAACGCCTTCTCGATACCCGGCAGGATCTTGTCTTTCTGGTTGGCGAGCGCGGGTGTCAGCTTGCCGGAAATCTCGGCCCATAGCTTGTCGGCGTCGTCACGGGACAGGCCCATCTGCTGCGCGAACGTGTCGAACTCGTCGTGGGCGTCCTTCGTGTTGCCGGTCAGGCCGATGAGCTGGTTCGCCAGGGTCAGCGCCGCGTCCTGCATCGCCTTGCTGTTCTTCGTCCCGTGCAGCACCTGGTTAGCGAAATCATCGAACGCCTGCTGCCCGCCGGTGGCCTGGAGGATCGCCGCTGCCATCGCGTCGTTCAGGGTCTGGCCCAGCGCGATCGACAGGTTCTTCACGTCTTCGGTCAGGTTCGACGCGTCCGTCGTCAGCGTCGTGGTGATGCTGTCCAGGTCCTTCATCGGGTTCTGGACTTTACCTACCCACTTGGTCAGCTCCTTGAAGCTGTTCGCACCATGGTAGCCGCCGCGCTGCGCCAGGACGTACAGGACATCCGTCAGGGCCTTGCTGCCACCGGTGGCAGGCAGCAGCGCCGCCACCATGTCCTGCGTGGCCCGCTCCAGCAGCCGGGTGCCTTTCTCACCCAGGCCAGCAGCGTTCGCGAGCAGCGTCAGGTTACCGATCTGGTCGTTCGCAGCCGAAGCGGACGCCAGGAACGTGTTACGGGCGTTGATCGACGCGTCGTTCAGCCCCAGCATGGACACTGCCGTGTCCTTCGACGCGTCAGCCAGCCCTGACATGGACACCCGGACCTTGCCGTTCGACTCTGCCATCTTCACCGCGCCGCCGCCCAGCACCCGGAACAAGCCGATGGTCTGCTGCGCGAACGACAAGAACCCGGTCTCACCACCGCTGACGGTCTTGAAGAACGTGTCCCACGCCGAGTTCAGCTGGGTGACTTTTTCCTGCTGCTGCAACGCGGCGAATGATATGGCGTTGACGGAGTTCTCCAGGATCCCGCCCCGGATACTCAGCGTCTCATACCCGGTGACGAGGTTCTTGACTTTCTGCCATTGCACCTCGAACGAGTCGCTGGCCTTCACCCCGGCCAGGTCCATCAGCGCGAACGCCTGCGTCACCGACAGCGAACCCAGGTGCAGCTCGTTCTGCCCGGTGACCAGCAGCCCGGTCACGTGGAACAGGCGTTCCTGCTCGCCGGTCAGCGTGATGATCTCGCCCTTGAACTCTGCCACGTCGTTCTTCGTCTGGATGATCTGCGGGCCGATGCTCTGCCAGCCGAAGAACGCCCGCACAGTGTTGTACGCGGACTTCCCGATGTCAACCAGGGCGCTGTTGATGTCCCCCCTGTTCAGGTCGGCGCTGACATCGTTGAACGACTTGCCTGCCTTAGCGGCGAAATCGGTCACGGACGTTTCCAGTGTCCCCACCCGTGCGGGGACCTGGTCGATCTGGGCGCGGAGCTGCCCGATGTCGAAGCTGATCTGGCTGATCGCCTGGCTGGCGCTGAGACTCGACAGCCCCTGCTCCAGGGTGCCGATGAAATTCTTCGCCTTACCGGTCGCCTGGGTCATCTGGTATGCCAGGTACCCGATAGCGACCGCTGCGATGGTCGCCCACCCGAACGGGTTGAAGATCAGGAACTTCAGGATGTTCTGGAACTTCAGCGCGCTGCCCGCCGCTTCGAGCTGCGCAGCGGACAGGATACCCAGCGACTTCGCGAACGACAGCAGGGGCACCGCGACGAGTAGTTTCAGCCACAGGTACGCCCCGTGGATCGCCAGGGTGGCTTCCACGATCGGTGCGGGCAGCTTAGAGAACGCGTCGAGCAGCAGCAGGGCACCCTGGAGGAAGTCCAGCAGGAAATGCGCGATGCCCGGGTCTTTCTCCAGCAGGTTCGTGATCGCGTCGGCCAGGATCCCGACAGCCTTACCGAGCTGCTCCAGGAATTCCCGGCCCGCGTTGATGATCGTGCCGAAGTCACGTTCGTGCGCAGCCCAGATGTCGATCTTCGCGATCCACGTATCGAACAGGTTGACAACCGGTTCCATCCGGGCGAGAATGCCGCCAGCCTGGGATTTGATGAGTTCCAGGCCGCCACCGAACGCCTCGATGGTCCGCGGGGCCATCGCCGTCATCAGGTCGTCAAACTTACCGGTCAGCGGGGGAATGTCAACACCCAGCGCGGACGATGCGACCTGGACGCCCTTCATGTGGGTACCCAGGTTCCTCGCGGACTCGCTCATCGCGGCGACACCCGCGGCCAGCGCAGCGGACGCAGCGGTCACGACGATGATCGCTTCGAGCAGCGCGTCGAGGGCTATGTGCCAGATACCGATACCCAAGATCGCGCCGCGTAGCCAACCACCCGTCCACACACCCTGGAAAGCCCCGCCCGCCTTCGTCGCCCTCTCAGTGGTGTCCGCCATCTTCGAGGTCGCGGCCTCAAGGCCGAGCATCCTGCGCTCAGCCCCGAGCAGGGCACCCACGTCGATGTTCGCCGTGAGGTCAATCTTCTCCTGCTCCAGCGACTTTATCCTCGCCCGCGACGCTTCGATAGCGGCATTAAACTTATCCATATTCGCAACGAGGTCTATCTTCTCCTGCTCCAGCGACGCGAGCTTCGCCCGCGACGCTTCGATAGCAGCATTAAACTTATTCGTATTCGCGAGGAATTCTATCTTCCGCGCATCAGAATTAATCAGTTCTATCTCGGCTTCGATCGCATACAGCCGAGTCAGGGCCTTATCGATGTCAACGTCGGCCTTCAGTTTTTTCAGCCGTTTGTTGATCACGGAAGTTTCTTTAGCCAGCGACGCTAGCTTTGCGTCCATCTTCGTCACATCCGCGTCGACACGCAGATTCGAAGCCAGCTTCTGGAACTTGTATAGTTCCGCCGTTTCTCTAGCGATAGCGGCGTCCATCTTGGCCGTGTTAGCTGCGAGATCCAGCCCCGACGAAGCCTGCTTCTGGAGCCTGGCTAGTTCCCTCTGCTCTTTAAGGATAGCGGCGTCCAGCTTGGACGTGTCAGCGTTGAACGTCATCTTGCTGACGTTCTTCGCCAGTCCGTGCAGCTCAGTTTGCAGCTTCACGATCGAAGCCTCAGCGGATTTCGTGTCCACGCTGGCCCGCATCTTAGCCAGTGTCTGCGACAGGCCCTCCATCCGCAGTTTCAGCGCGGCGATAGCCTGATCAGCCTTTTTGTGGTCCATGTCCGCTGTGACCTTGATGTTCCCCGTCACACCAGCCAGGGCCTTCTTCATCCCGGCTATAGCCGAGGCACGAAAAAGAGACGCGTCGGCTTCGATGGAGACAAACGCTTCACCTAGCCGACGCGCCATAGCATCACTCCTATACCTGGCCCTGCAAGTCCCACAGGGCAGTCGTCAGAAATGGGTAAGACCGGGCACCCGGGTGGCTCACGTGATACCCGAAGTACCCGGTCCCGTAGTTCGACAGTGACCATGGTCCGTATGAGTCGATGGCGTGGGGCCTGGTCCCCTTCTCTAGGAACAGGCCCACCATGTCCGCGGACACCTCAGCCCACGGGATGCGGAAACCCCCGGCGTGCAACGTCGTACCGATCGACGCCAGGGTGCTGCCTGGTGGTGCTGACGTGCCAGGCCGACCGCTTTTACCCGGCGAACCAGTGGCACGTTTCCGTACCCTCTGCCGGGCGAAACCAGCCGCCTTATCACCCAGCTCCCGCATCAGGTGCGCGACCGGCCCGTCCGGGTCGTCCAGGAACGCCTGCACTTCCGCCTCGTTGAACCGGAACCGGACGAGCGCATATGAGGGCATCAGACCTCCCCGTCCCACTCGACACCGAGTGATTTCATGTGCTCGCGGAGCTGCTGCTTCGCGGTGTCATCAGAGGACTGCTTCGCGTACAGGTCATCCATGAAGTCCTCGCGCTGATCCTCTTCCATGCCGTCCGTCAGGTACGACAGGGCTAGGTTGCACGCTTGCCGCGGCGAGAAGCATTCGACGCCCCGCCCCGCCTGCCTGAGCTGCCTCCCGTCGAGGTCCGGGAGGTTTTTTGCGACCCAGCCGAGGAGCTGGACCGCGACTCGGTAGGGCGCGCCGAGATCAGCTTGATCGCCTGCTCCACCACCTCGAACAGTTCGTCCGCTTCGGCTTTGCAGTCAACCGCCCAGTTCTCGAACTTCACCCAGTCACCCTCATCGGCGTAGGCGCAGTCACGGGCCTTCGCGTCCTTGCCCGCTTCCTTGCACCCGTCGCATTCCCCGCACGGGTCTTCCGCTTCCATGATCACGTCATGGAGGATCTGATACATCGCCACGTATGCACGTGAATCGTTCGCCCGCAGCTCAGCCGCGTGGCTGAACTTCAAAAGCGGCATCAGACCGACCTTTTCCGCGACCCGGAACTCCCGCCCGGCGAGAATCACCACCCGGTCAGGGTTGATGACCTCGCCGGACAGTTCCCGGTCCGTGGACGCCTGCACCTCAGTAGCGAGTAGCTCGACTTCGGCGCTGGTGTCTTTTTCCATGTGCACCTTCTCCTAATACTGGTACTGCCGGTGTGAGGCCCGCCGTCTACGGAACCTCCGCCTTCGTCGGGCCCACACCGTTGTCCAGCATCTAGGATCAGGTACCGGCGATACCCGTTGACGGGTACCGGATGATGGGCGACGCGGCGTTCCAGGTCGACTTCAGCGACACGGCGGCTGCGACACCACCGCTCACACTGTAGTCGGGGAGGATCGTACCGAAGAAATACTGGCCCGGCGCAGTACCCTGCGGGCCCAGAGTCGACGGGTACAGGTACATGTTCCGCGGAAGGCCGTCAACCGCGGCGACATACGTCTGCGCCGTCGCAGTGTCGTAGAACCCGGAGAAGTCACCGCTAGCGTCGGGCAGGCCCGCAACCCAGATCAGGTTGGGGTCACCCATAGCGGTAACGTCGACCTTGTTCACGACGAAGTTGATCGACCAGTCGGTGAGAAATGCCATCGGCGAGGCCGCCGAGCCTGAGTTAACCGAGACGTAGGCGATTCCGTTACGGCCGTGGATCCTACTCACAGTAGGTGCTCCTTACTATTACGGGACGGATCTGTGACAGAACCGGCTCCGTCCTCGCATGTAGCGGCTACGGCCTCGGTGACACTATTCAATTATTCATCATCAGGCTCGGGACCGTCATCCCTGAGCTGGCGAAGTTCGTTGTCTATCTCCCGGCGTCTGCGCCGGCGTGCTTGTTCCGCCTCGTGTTCCCTGCGTTCGGGGCCGAGAGGATCATAGTCGCCTTCCATTTACTCATCCAGTAGCTTCAGAAGGCGGCGTGCGTTTTCATCGAACGTGCGGTTCGCGACCGCCTCGCGGGCAGAGGCGGCTGCTGCTTCACGCTCCTTGTCGTGGGCTAGCCACCAGCGGAGCTGCTCACCAGCGTCTTCGGGACCGGCGAACGTGGGAAGCATGTGGAGTACCTGGTCACCCTCGGGACGGGGGTCGCGGAGGAAGAACAACCCGCACGCAGCCATCTCCACTTCGCGGGGACCCATAGCGTACGGCTGGACGTGCTGGTCGTCCGCTTCGGCGTACTCACGCCGGTAGAAGTTGATCCCGGCTTTCGCGTTCCGGTAGATCTCCGCGGTTACAGTGTTGTCGGTGCACGTTTCGGTGTCGTCCCCCAGGTACTCGCGCAGGGGGGAATCCTCGGCCATGTCCATCCAGCAGCCGCCCAGCTGCACGTCCAAGCCTGTCAGGTTCATCCGCTCGAAGAACTCCACCCGCGACCGGAAACCCGTCCCGATGAACGAAAGGTCCGCAGCTAGCTCAGGGTTCACCACGTCCCCCGGCTTGCGGGGATAGTGGATGTGCGGCCGGTAGCAATGCGGCGCGTAATCCACCGTGACACCCAGGTCCCGGTACTGCTCGATGTTCACCGGGTCGTTCAGCAACACCACGTCGCTGCACTGCGCCCGGTCCAGCTGCATCTGCTCCTGGTACGGCGACTCGGTAGCCAGCAGGACCACGTTCATCCGCCGCTGCTGTAGCAGCTGCAATACCCCCGGGGTGACGAAGAACCCGGACACGAACACCACCACGTCCGGCCACATAGCCATCGCAGCGTGGGACACGCCCTGCATCGCCATGCGGACCGCGGCGTCGTCCGACATAGCCCGGCGGACCAGCGGGTGACCCCCATGGTCCATCTCGCCGGTATTGATCAGCGCATTCCCGTAAAACTGGATGCGGTCATCAGTGTTGAACGACGCGACCTCGCAACCCAGGTCACGCAGCGCCTCCACCCACCCGTTGTGCACATCCGCTACGGAGAAGTTCGGGCCCGGGTGGACCACCAGGATCCTCATGTCTGTGACCGTCTCCTTCTGCGTTTCACCCAGGACCATTCACCGGGCTTAGATAGCTTCGCCTTGCGGGGGAACCACAGGCGCTGCCGGATGAGCGGCTTCCACGTCTGCCTGCGTCTCACAGGTGCGCCCCGCACTGGATGAGGAACGACGCGCCGATGTACTGCTGACCCGAGTATTCGATTATGCCGTACGTACCCACCGAGATGACGATCGCGAATTCCACCGTCCCCGCGAGGAACGGGTCACGCTGCACCGCGGCGTTCACCGACTGGGTACCCGACGAAGCGACGAAGTTATTCAGTGCCAGCTGACCGGACGTGTCGTTCGCCGCTGACAGCAGCACGATCGCGAGGAAGTTCAGGTTCACTTCCCCGTCCATCGTCTGCCCGTACAGGATCGCGGGCCGGTCCGGGATCACCACCACCGCTGGTGGCACGATCTGGCCGGGTGCGTTCGGGAACGCCCGCACACCAGTCGTAGCTACGGCGTTCGCCAGGGCCTGCGCGATGGCGTTGATGTCAGCCACGGCTCACGCCCTCTTGAGCTTGTGCCCGCATTTGCATTCCGCGATCTTCCCGTAGAACACGAACCGGTGCACCCCGTTGGGGTAGAGCTTGCAGCGCTTCCCGGCCATTCACACGCCCACCTTGCCTCGCGGGCGGCAGTAGGGGCGGAGCTGCTCGTGGATCCACGGGTTCGACTGCACCCGGATCACACCCAGGTCCGCGATGCCCGCGACTCCCCACGGTGCGTCTTTTAGCTTGAACCAGTCAGCGGCGATCAGCAGCGCCGCCTGGTTCACCACCGGTGGGACCTGGGGCCAGCCGAACACACCGGATATCTGCACCCGGTCGAGGTGGACGAACGGCCAGATGAACGGGAAGAAGTTCGACCCGCCGATCACCTGAACCTGCGTGTACGGCCTCGCCTCACCCGACGCGAACTGGTTGTAAATCCCCTGGTCGTACTGGCCCTGACCCAGCCGCAGCTGGTAGTTGGTGCCCTGGGTCCACGTTGTCTCGAACACCCCGTCACCGTCGTTATCGACTTTCAGGGTGGTGACCGACACGATGTCATCGGTGGTCAGCAGTGAAAGACCATCCGGCTGGTAGGTGCGCACGTCAGTCATCCGGAAGAAATGACGCCCGCAGTACCGGTCGATCCACCTCGACGTGGACAAGCACACCGACGCGAGCTGCGAATCCGTCGTGTTATCCAGCTGACCCAGCCGGTCTTTCAGTTCCTCAGGACCCACGTACCAGCGGTTCTGGTCGACTGCCAGGACCCG
>Ga0193722_1000269_pt1 | contig 11442 bp, 11 predicted proteins | sample H2m1metaG_FD_143044 | JGI IMG/M metagenome (GOLD analysis project Ga0193722, IMG submission 143044) | Soil microbial communities from a riparian zone of the East river system, Colorado, United States - H2m1 | ecosystem: Environmental > Terrestrial > Soil > Riparian zone | place: USA: East River...
AGGCGGAGCGCCTGCCTTACAATCCCTTCATAATCAGGTGCGGTGATCGCAAGCCCCCGACACACTTCGCAACCATGGCGTTCGCATGATTTGCCCGCTCAATGTGAATCAGCATCCTTATTGAACCATGCGGATCTGGACCATCGGGCACTCCACACGAACGATCGATGAATTCATTTCGTTGCTGAAAGAAAACGAGATCAATTTGCTTGCCGACGTCCGCGCGTGGCCGGGTTCAAAGCGTTATCCGCAGTTCAATAAGGACGTGCTGGCGGAATCGCTGAACGGGCACGGAATCCGTTACGAACATTTTCCGGAGCTGGGCGGCAAACGAAAATCCAAGCCAGACTCGCGCAACACTGCGTGGCGCAACGCCTCGTTCCGCGGATACGCCGATTACATGGAGACGCAGCAATTCCAAAAAGGAATCGAGCGACTGCTCGACGTTGCAGGTCAAGGAGCGGCTGCCTGGGCAGCCGCCGAAGTAAAACATGACGGCTGGGAAGCCGTCACTCCGTGTCCGACCGCGATCATGTGCGCAGAAGCAGTCTGGTGGCGGTGCCATCGCTCGCTTATCGCGGATTGCCTTAAAGCGCGCGGCACGGAAGTGCTGCACATTCTGGGCGCAAACAAAGTCGAGCCCCATCCGTACACACCGGCGGCGCGGATTGTGAACGGCGAATTAAGTTACGCGGCAGAGTCGCTTCTGTAGCGGCGATCTATGATCGCCGAATGCGTTGTTGTCGGCGCTCATAGAGCGCCGCTACAGATTTCAGCGAGGGTCGGTCACGCGACCAAGAAATAAACACACGCCGCTGGGCACGTGCTGAATAGCGTAAACAAATGGGCGATCGACTTTCACTTCGATAGGCGGCGGGGGAGGCGATCGCAAACCGGTGGCTGCCATCATCGCCACGGCTGTCGCGGCGGCTGCTTCGGTTCCTTTTTCGTCCACTGCGATAAACGTTTTGTGGAAAATCTGCGAGATGTAGAGGTAATCGTCTGGTGTCCGCGGCGCGATCTTGTCGAAATTGGCGCTGCCCTTTGGCTGATTAAATGCGGTCTTCATCCCGAGCGCTTCAAATTGTTTGGCCAAAGTAATTGTCGGCGGCACGAGTTTGAACTTTGGTAGATACAGATCGACGTCGCGCTTTTCGATTCTTGCGCAGCCGGCGAGGAGTTCGGCGCTCAGTTTCGATTCGAGGCCCCGCAGCCCATTGATATCGTCAGGAAGAAGAACGACGAACTGTAGATCGTTGCCTGAGTAGGGGAGGCTTACGGCAGTGAATCCTTCTCGTCGTGCGTAACCGAAATTCTTGTCAGTCTTTCGCATCATCGGAACATCGACAGGTGCGCCGCGAACAAAGAACGGCTCCGATTGCGTCCCGTTCTGGGAAAACTCACTCGCCCACGGCGCCTTCAGATAAAGCGCGTTCGCCAGGACGAGTCGAGTTGTTTTATCCAGCGCGCCTCCGGGAATTAGATCGCGAATCCGGTCACGTGTCTGGTCTGCGACCCACTTGTTGATCCGCTGCGTGGCCGCCGCAGGATCGGCCACAAAATCGAGCGGGTCGAATGCACCGCCGAAATTTTGTTTTACCAATGACAGAAACGTCTCGCGAAAATGATAGCCCTTTTGCGCAAACAGACGGTTGGCAATGTTCAACGTGATCGGTTCGCTCGGGCCACCAAATTTTTTGGATTCTTTTGCGAGTTCAGCCGTTTTCGCGCTCATCTGTTCGAGCGACTGCTGAAGCGTAGAGAACGAAGCGGGCACGTCGCCGCCATTTGAAAAATGCAGAACACGCGCCATTTCGCTGCGCGTTTCGCCATCGGCGCCGGCGAACGTCATGGCTAACGCGCTGTCGATTGAGTAAGGCGAGATGCAGAGGTTATCGTCACCGGTCGCGAGCTGCCGGTGAAGGTCGACCCCGAGCTCGTTTGTCGCTTTAGCAGCCAGCTCAAAACTCGTCGCGCCCTGCGCCATCGTAACGAGTAACGAGCCGAAAATGTGTAGAAGCAAAAAACGTTTCATACGGATTATGAAACACTGAATCGGCAAAGGATGCGATGACTTTTGGACTGCGGCGACATGTGGGTGGCCGGCGCCAAAGGCGCAACATTCAATATCGAGCCTGGGACGTGGATGAATCGCGCTTTCAGCGCTTGTTTACGGGGCAATCAAATCCTGGAGCGATGCCCAGGCTTAAAGTGAAATAGCGCCTTTGACGCTAAAACAGATGCGGCGACATGTGGCCGCTTTCAAAGCGCGGACATGTCCGCCCAGTCCAAATTCCAGGAAGCCGCGCCATGGCTGTAGCCGCTTCCCTGCGGGAAGCGTGTCCGTCGCCCACAGGGCGACGGCTACAGTTGAATCATTGCAGTCGATGGTCAGCACTGATTTAGTGCGCACTTGTATTCATGGCCGCTAACCGAAAGCCGAACTTAATTCTGTTTCTTCCCGATCAACAACGCGCGGACACGCTTGCTTGCTACGGAGGGGTGAAAGTTCACGCGCCTAATCTGAACAAGCTTGCGTCTGAATCTGTGATTTTTGAGCGAACTTATGTGACGCATCCGGTTTGCACGCCTTCGCGGTCATCGCTCATGACGGGAACGTGGCCACACATTAACGGGTGCACACACAACAGCGTGCCGCTCGATCGGCGGTTTCGCGTTTTCCCGGAACTGATGCAAGACCAGGATTATCGGAGCGCTTACGTGGGCAAATGGCATCTTGGCGAGGACGGGCCTGTCGGACGCGGATTTCAGCACTGGATTTCTACAGAAGATCACGGGGACTACAACAGATACCTAATCTCAAAGGGCTTTGCGCCAGACAAACCGAACGGACGATTCTCGGAAGTAGCCGTCAGCAATCTGCCGATCGAGTTGTCGCGGCCAAAGTTTCTCGAGAAACACGCCTGCGACTTCATCGAGAAACATCAGGGCGATCCGTTCATTTTGGTGGTCGCGTTCGTGGAACCGCATTCGCCCTACAACGGTCCGCTCAACGATGCGAATCCGCTCGACGAGGTGACGATTGACGCGACGGCTACGCTTCCGGAGAGCGAAGATATTCCGTTGCGGTACCGTTTGATGCGCGCATGGCAGCGGGCTGAAGCGCTGTTGGATCGGGAGCGCCTGCCGATGCAGTTATTCTTCGGGATTACACCTGACGAATACCGCAGCATCAAACAACGTTACCTCGGCCTGGTCACGTTGGTAGATCAAAGCATCGGCGCAATTCTTGGTTGTCTTGAACGATGCGGCATAAAGGAGCACACGATAGTGGTGCACACGAGCGACCACGGCGACAGCCTCGGCGCGCATCATCTCTTCGGCAAAGAGACGATGTTCGAAGAAGCCACGCGCGTTCCGTGGCTAATTCGGTTGCCGGGCCAAACGCGCCCTAAGATGATCTCAAATCCAGCCAGCCACATCGATTTCGTGCCGACACTGCTCGATCTTTTCGGCCAATCAAATCATCCACAGTGCGCCGGCAAAAGTCTGTTGCCGTTGATCAATGACGCGACCGCTTTGCCAAACAATGTCTTTCTCGAGTGGGCTCCCAACCGGACGAAAGTGAAAAAGGGCAGCAGGCTCGCTCGGCGGCGCGTGATCAAGCGCGCTGTCGAAGAATCCACCCGAACGCTGGTTTCTCCCGACGGCTGGAAGCTTTGCCTCCGCGATAAGGATTCGAATGAACTATACAACTTGAATGAGGATCCATTCGAAACGCGTAATCTTTACTCGGATCCGCAATACGCGGCGATAGTTTCCCGTTTCACCAGCGAGATTTACCGGTGGCAGGATGCGACGAATGACAAGCTCAAGTTATGAGTAAGATCGTGCCGCCTGACCGCCGCAGCACAGGTTTCCAAACCTCCGAGCGCCGCTTCACGCCCGGCCGATTTGGAGGAATCGGCTAAACGGCAGGTTTGGAAATCCAGGCTACCAAAAACGGTCAGGGAATGATTGTCGCCAGTTCGCGACGGCGAGTTAGCCGTGCGGCAAACACGAAGAACTTCGTGCATCGCAACACGGTCATTTCGCGCACGTGCAAAAGTGGGGAGAGTCAGGCTTGACTGTCCCAGCAGGGGCGCTGTCCCACCGCGCCCCTGCACTTTATGGTCTTTTCCTTCCATTGTGTTGCCCATTGGGACTTTTCGTTAGGCCGTGCCTTCCGATTTTCCATGCTTCAGAATGCTTACGAGCCTCCACCGCCCATGTACACGGTCGTCGCTCCGCTATCGTTATTGAATACCTCCAAACTCCGGCGGAGACTGTCGCTCGAGATTCCGGAGGTGAAGATGTCAATTTCCGCTCGGACCTCGGCTCGGAGCAGTTGGGGAGACTCGCCTGGCGGATTTTCGCGCTTGAAGTCGACCGAAGCGATCTTGCCCAATGGCAGCGTAATTAGGGATTGGGCAAGCGTTACGCCGCTCGCGTCGATGAAACGGCAGCTAACGGTGATACCATTTGCTACGTCCATGTTGACGAGGTTGAGCCGCGCCGTCTGATCCAGTGTTAGTCCAACCGGGGCGAAGCTGATGCTGGCAATGGGAAGGATGTTATCCGGCTTGCCGAGGTTATCTCCGGCCTCGCTATTCGGGTTGACACTTTTGCTGGTGGCCAACTTGATAGGGCCACCATCAAGGTGCTGCCCAGCCTGAACGACTGGCGCGAATGCAAATGCAATCGCGACCAGTGTGATTGTCCATATGTTGTTTCGATTTTTCATGTGGTTTATCTTCTTTCTTTGTTAGGCTTTCGATGAACCCTCGTCATTGAGGACTCATGTCCGGCCAGTCACTGGGGTAATGCGTAAGAGCCGACGCGAGGTTACGCAGAAGGTTTCCTTCGCGAGGTTGAACCGTTAAACGGTTGAAGCGGAGAGACGGCGGATTGGTCACCGGGGACGGCTCCAGACGCGAAGCCACGCTGCCCCGAGAGGTTCTCCGGGACAGCGTAGCGCGCGGTTCGTGCATCGTCAGTTTGACGACTCAAACGAAGGTTTAATCCACATTGTGGCTGAGCTAGCTGCGCCTACTGCATATCCGGCGCCAGGCTCCAGGGTTACTGTAACGCTGTACGCTTGGTGCGAGGATAATCCCCTTTGGTCGTGCAACGTTTTTACCTGGATTACTCCGTAGCCGGATTGTCCGATGTAGGCCGGAGATACAAGCAGAACGTAATCAACTCCAGCGATAGCGGTGCCGCTCACCTTGAAGTTTACGTACGTTCCACCTAACATGCGTGTAGGCTTCATGGCCAGGACGAATGAACCGATCCTTCCCCGGGTGACATTGTCGGTGCTATGGACAGTGACAACCGGGGATTCCGCAGCCTCAGGGCCCGTTGGGGGAGGGGGCCACCGCACGGGGCCCGGCGCCGCCTTGGTGACTGGCGCAAGCGCAAACGCAAGCGCAAACACTATGGTTATGAATACGGTGTTTTGATTTTTCATCTTATTTACTTTCCTCTTTTGTTTTGGCCTTCGATGAACTCTCGTCATTGAGAACTCATGTCCGGCCAGTCACTGGGGTAATGCGTAAAAGCCGGCGCGAGGTTACACAGAAAGTTCCCGTCACGAGGTTGAACCGTTAAACGGTTGAAGCGTTAAAGAGTTGAAGCGGAGAGACAGCGGATTCCTCACCGGGGACGGCTCCAGACGCGAAGCCACGCTGCCCCGAAGGTTTTCGGGAACAGCGTGGCACGCGGTTCGTGCACCGCTAGTTGTTTGACGGCTCAAGCGCAGGTTTAATCCACATTGTGGCTGAGCTAGGTTGGCCTACTGCATATCCTGCGCCAGGTTCCAGGGTTATCACCACGCTGTACGCTTGACGGATGGATGATCCCCTGGGGTCAGGCAACGTTTGGATTTGGATTACGCCGTAGCCGGATTGTCCGATGTAGGCCGGGGATACCAGCGCAATGTAATCAACTCCCTGGATAGCGGTGCCGCTGACCTTGAAGTTTACGTACATTCCACCAAGCATGAGTGCAGGCTTCATGTTCAGGACGAATGAACCGGTCTTTCCCCGGGTGACATCCCCGGTGCTATGGACAGTGATAACCGCTGCTGCGGGATCAGGGCCACCACCAGGGTACGGCGCCTCGTTAGCGGGCGGATGGGTAGGACCACCGTCAAGTCGCGGTGTCGCTTGAACGATTGGCACAAGCGCCAAGGCGACCACAAACAATACGGCTGTTAATTGGGTGTTTCGATTTTTCATGTTACTGAATTTCCTTTCATTGTTTTGGCCTTCTGTGACCTCTCATCATTGAGAACTCATTTCCGGCCGTTCACTGAGGTAATGCGTAAAAGCCGGCGCGAGGTTACGCGGGAACTTGGCGAGCAACCGTGGATCGCACGGGTATTGCGGATGAGTCAGACGACATTCGCTGAGTCATTGTTGTTGAACAGGGACGAATACCTCGGCCAGGCTGTGTTGTTATGGGCGACCTATTGATTGAAAGAGATCGTGCCCGTGGCTGTATTCTTCTGCCGGTGGGTGCCAAAAGGCGAGGCCCCCAGCAACTGCACGGCGCTCCGCCTGATTCAGATCCAGAAGTATGGCGGAGTTGGCTTACGGAGTCCGCAGGAACCCGTCGGCCACGCAAATTGGCTTCAGAAGTTGTGTTTTTCTTTCCTGCCTTGCGTTCCGTTGTGTTCTCGCCATAGCGCGATACCCGATACTGCTGCGCGCCCAAGCCAGGGAAGGAGAAGCAGAAAAGTTACGATTATCGTTCCGCTATCTTGATGGTCCATAGGTTTCGATCCTTTCTTTTCTGTGTTCACCCCCGTACTGCGTAAGATTTGGCGCAAGGTTACGCGGAAAAATCAGAAGACAGACGAACCGCGGATTACGCGGATGTCACGGATTCGGGAGCGGTCGGCGCGGCGACTTGGATTTCGGTTGGCGTCTGACACAGACGCTTTACAATTGTCATCGGATCTGCAACAGCGCGGTCGCGCCCTGCCGGATCTTTCTGAATGATCCTATATCCGTGTTATCCGTGGTGAAGTTATTTCTGCTTTTCCTCACAGAGTTTTTGAAAAACGGGATCAGCGCGCAAAGGATCCCACATTGGATCGAGTCCGAGAAGCGCCGCCGTAGCTGGCATTGGGCCGTAAAGCCAGCTGATGTACGGCGTTTGTAACAGGCGGTTCAGAGTTGAGATCGAGTGGGGGCTGTCGCCGAACATCATCTGTATCAGCGCCAATGCCTCTTCACGGGTAGGACCGGATAGTGAATCTGTGGCACTCGGCAAAAGCGTGGTGGCGCGTTCCGCTTCACTTAACGCCATCTCCTTTTCCCCTAGTGCGGCGTTGGCAAGCGCCAGTTGTTGCGCAAAGAAGGAGTTATCCGGTTGATCGCGGCAAAGCGGCTTTAGCGTGTCGCGCGCCTGTTCAGCGGTTGCTTTTGCTGCTGCGGTGTCACCGGCAAGGCGTTGCGCAAAAGCGAGTATCACTTGATTCGTGCCTTGGTCGATTTGAGAAGCAAACTGAAAATGCGCTTGTCGGGCTTGCAGCAATCGGACGGCCTCAGCGTGATTACGTTCCAGCCTTAGTTGAGTCATCTTCGTAATGAAGGGTTGAATTGGACTCTGCACGTTTATTTCCGTTAACAGCGTCGCAGCTTCTTGTAGATTGCCCTCTGCCTGATAAGTCCCGGCTTTTGCTGCGACGATGTCGAGATCGTCTGGGGTAATTTCCAGTGCGCGATCGTAGAGCTTTAGCGCGGCCGGGAAATTTCGTAGCATGGCGTAAGTCCATGCAGCATTGCTAAGGACCTCTGCGTTGCGTGGATCGAGAGCGAGACATCGCTCAAAGTGGGCAATGCTTTCCTCCCACTTCCCCTGTCGCCGGGTAACTAAACCAAGGGCATAGAGTATGTCGCTGCTACCTGGCAATATCTGGCTAAGACGCGCGAAAGTACCTTTGGCGAGGCCGTAATCGCGCAGTATCCAGTATTGATAATACCCAATGGCGAGCTGCGTCTCGGGCAGGTTGGGACTCAATTCTTGCGCATTTTCTAAAGCTCGTCTCGCAACGTCGCGTCGAGCCGGGGTTTGGTCCGCGCGAATGAAGTAAAGTGCCGCGTCCGCACGGGAAAGTCGCGCCCAAGCCAGCGCAAAGCCTGCATCAAGTTGCACCGCCCGTTCATAAGAAGTGATGGCGTTCCTTTGCGCGTCGTTCGAGTAAGCGGTGCGTACGTCAAACACCAGGCCGCGCAGATACGCATCGTAGGCTTCCGGATTGTTTGTCGTTTTGATTGTTAAGGCCTGCGCTTCGCGCGCGGTCAGCTTTACTTGCAACGACTCGGCGATTCCTTTCGCGATCTCACTCTCAACAGTGGTGATGTCAGTCAGCTTGCGGTTGTACGTGTCTACCCAGATGTAGGAATTGGTCTGCGTGCTAATCAACTGCACGTTGACCCGCACCTGATCGGCCTCTCTTCGCACGCTGCCTTCGAGTATGTTCGATACGCCAAGCTGCTTCGCAATGTCGTGAAGATCCCGTGATTTGTTCTGATATTGCAGCGTGGAGTTGCGCGAAATGACTCTCAAATCATGGATTGTTGCCAACCGAGCCAGGATTTCCTCGTGTATACCGTCTGCGAAATAGGCGTTATCTGGATCGGGGCTGAGGTTTTCGAACGGAAGCACCGCGACTCCTTTTGTTATCCCGACCTTCTGGGGCAGTAGTTTACCTTTCCAAAGCGTCCAGCTAATCGCCACCGCCAAGGCAACCAGCAATGCCATCAGTGCAAAAATGGCTGGCTTCTTTTGATCCATTTGCGAGACGCCTTTGTAACGGGTGAACACCGTTCGTATGTTCGGCAGGCGCGAGCGCTCCCTCTTTACTGCGTAAATTCTTTCAAACGCTACGTCCGAACTACAGAGATCAGATGGCGCAATTCGTCTTCGACGTCGCCGGGCATAGCGACGGTATGGGCGATTTCCTCGCGCAATAACGTTTGGTAACGCTGACGAAATCGGTAGAACGCTTGTTTGACTGCGTTCTCGGTCATGCCGAATTCGGTCGCGACCTGGGCTTGCGACGGACGGTCTGGTTCGTCCATGAGCATTTTCTTCATCTGATCAAAGAAGCGCACATTCCCTGCGCTGCGATACTCTTCACGCAGTCGCGCCATCACTTGCTCCAACACCGTGAACGCCCAACGCCGTTCGTAGATTTGGTCGGCCGTGAGTCGATCGCAGCGATCGGCCTCGATGCGCTCTCCCTCCTGAATGTCGTCGAAGGGAATCAAGCGTTGTCCTTTACCGCGTTTGAGCGCCATGGCATGACGCGACTCGTCAGCAAGAAAATGTTTCATTGAGGCAAGCAGGTACGAACGAAGTCGTCCTTTTTCCTTGCGCACACTGTTCAGATCTTTGCGCTCGAGTAACAACGCGAAAAAGCCCTGGGTAAGATCTTCGGCGTCCTCAGCGCCGGCGCCATGCCGCCGCACGTAACCATAGATCGGCCGCCAATACGTGCGGCAAAGTTTTTCGAGAGCCTTCTGTGCCGCCGGCGATTCACCCTGTGCCTCGAGCACCACGCTCCAGTGCGTGGTAGCAAAGATCCCCGGAGAACGGACCGTCTCGTCGGTCGCGCTCAGTGACGTCAACGAATGTTCCGTAGGAGGCATATTACAATCCAAACAAACGACGACGCAAAAGGCAAGCTTGGATTTCCTGAGCGCAAATCCGTTTCGAGCTACGCCTCAAATCGATAGCCGTAGAGTTCAATTTCTTTGGCGAATACGTTCTCTACGATTCGCCGTTGTTGCTCGTTGAACACTTCCTGATATGGCCGCCGGTCGGCGCGATATTCCGATTTCGCTGCGACACCGAGGGTGCCATCAAACGGAATGTTAAGCTGCGCGAAAATTTCACCCAACTCCGCAAGCAGGTTTTGGAAGCGAACAATTCGATCGACGATGATTTTGCTCCGCGAACGATCCAGGTACCGGAAATCGTTAATGGGAAATCGCCCGCGAGCGAGATACTCGTCCAGTGAGAGTCCGCCTCCTTCGCGTGCGGCGTGCATGTTATAGTGAGACAAAACTTTGTCCCACGGATTTCGTTCTACACAAAATTTGAAGTAGCCGTTCCAGACATCCACGGGAACGCGTTGCTTCACCTCGCGCGCCGGCATGTGATTATAAAATTTCGCGTGGCTCGTCATTGTGTGGCGCAACGCGGAGAAAAATTTGCCCGGGCGTTCGAGGATTTCGGGAAAGGGATTAATCAGTCCCTCGTAATTACGCGGTTGATGTCCCTCAACACGCGGCACAATCGGCGTCACGATGTCTTGCGAACCACAATGTTTAGAGAGAAACACTTCGATACTCGTGCCCGCGGTCTTCGCGGTTTTGATGAAGATGAATTTGTATTTGTGGGAAAGGATCATCGAACGTGGGTCAAACCTGTCACTTTAACCGCGACCGTTTTACTGAGTCCTCTCGAAGAGTGCCTCGAAGCGCGGATGGCCTCGCAGCTCATTAAGCATAGCATCGACTGACATTCCTGTAGGATCGATGTTACCGTGGTTCAGGTATTCGCGTTTAAGGTAATCGATCGCTTTGGTTTTGTCCCCCAGTCCCGCGTAAATCAAGGCGGATAAATAACCTCGGACGAATTCCTGCCGGGCCTGCGCCTCTAGCTTCCGAACCATGTCGACCGCTTCGTTCGGCGAAAAGTCCGCCGTTCGCTTTATCCCCTGTGGCGTTATGTCGAAAACCCACGAAAGAATTGCGGAAAAGACGAAACCGAGCGCGAGAAGCACGACGACTGCTTTCATCATACACTGCGGTGCACCGAACGTCGGCAGAAAAATCGATGCGGCCTGGATCAGTAGCCATGAGGCAACAGCATACGCGACTTCGACTTTGTAAACCTTCCGCCGTTTCAGTTCGGCGAAGAACCTACTCATCTTCTTTAGGAAGGTCGGCGCGCCGTTCTCACGGACGGGAGTACCGTTCACCGAATTGATAGCATCCCCATTCATGCCGTCGGCGGAAGATGTCACTTCATCCTGCGTGCTTGGAATTATCGAGATTGAATTGAGCATATGTTCCTCCGACATCATGGCCTCCGACGCGGAGCGGGACGCGGCCGCACAGCAGGTTCCTCTAATCTGAGGATGTAAACTCCGCGGCCATAGGTGGAAGCCGCAAGCTGCCGGTTCGTGGCATTAAAGGAGAGCGCGGTAACTACCATTCCTGTCGGGATGCCGTCGCTGAGGCTACCCCAGGTCAGTCCGCCATCGGTGCTGGCAAAAACGCCCGCATTAGAAGCGGCGAAGATATGTTCAGGAGTTGCCGGATCAATCGCCACATCTCGATAGACGAGGTCGTGGACCCCCTCTCGGACCCAGGTTGTTCCCATGTCGGTAGTCTTATAGACACTTGAATTGCAGGCAAGATA
>Ga0193722_1000270_pt1 | contig 11422 bp, 12 predicted proteins | sample H2m1metaG_FD_143044 | JGI IMG/M metagenome (GOLD analysis project Ga0193722, IMG submission 143044) | Soil microbial communities from a riparian zone of the East river system, Colorado, United States - H2m1 | ecosystem: Environmental > Terrestrial > Soil > Riparian zone | place: USA: East River...
GATTTGTGTCAATTTGGAATAGCACTTGGATTTGAAAATCGGTGACCCCGCTTGAGGCCATGAGATAATGTCTCCGTTCTTCTACTTCAGCAACTTTTTGGCTCTGGAATTGCCCCAGGGTTAAACTGGCGAACCTGTAGGAATCCCCATTATGCAGGAAGCAATTCGCTTATCCAGTCGATCAATAACAATAATATTATCCAATATCTTTTTCAAATCATCATCTGATATCGGGTCGCGCTCAAGATCCCGCCGTAATACATCGAGGTCGATTACATTCTTCCACCGACGATTGCTCTTCTTGAGCTCAATCATACGGGGTTGTATAATATCCAACCATAGCTGCGCAAATTGGTAGAAATTAACGCTTAGGGAATCGTCCAATGGCTCGGGTGAATAGATGTCGAGTAATTGCCTGATATACTTTTTTCGCTTCGCGGTCGCACTCCTATCAATAAGATACTTGTTGAGTAATTTCTTTAACATTTCTAACGCTCTTCTTTTTTTGTTCGGCAAAAGCTTAAGTTGATTTTTCTCAAGAACAATTAGGAATTCACTTAGAATCGTTTCCGTCTGTCGACTCCATTGCATGTTCTCAGTGACTTTCGTAAGTCGAAGTCGCAATTTCTCGCATATGGAGTTCAGGTCGACAAAATAATCCTTGTTCTCTTCGAAAGAGTCAAATTTCAGATCGCCTTGAGATTCGAGGTAGAACCACTGAGGAGCGTGGTTGGGCGAACCACGTATTGCGAAGAAAGCCCAAGGGATTTCTGATTTGACTAGGCTAACTCGGCACCTAACTGCCTCCTTCGTGTCCTTTATCTTATTATAGTCATTGGCCAGTATAACCGCCTTATCTCCCCACACTAGTTCTCTGACCGACTGAAAGGCATCTCGTATACCATCCCATTGCTCCTTTTCTTGCAGTTTTTTGTACTGGTCAATAACTTCATCAACCCCGATCACCCTATCTTTATAATCAAAAAAATCATCTGGAAAATCAAAGTTTGATCCGAGTATGTTTTCGACTATTGTTAAGGTGTTGAAAAATCGTATATCGGTCTTCAATGCAAATTCTTTACTGTCTTTGGGCCATTGAATTTCGACTTCGTCGTGAGGGCTATCCATTCTGTCAACTCTTCCAATGCGTTGTTCGATAACCCTAACGACGCTCGGCATATCTAACAGCACCAATGCCGAACCTTGTTGCAAATTCACTCCTTCTGACATTGAGTCAGAGCAAAAGGCAATCCAGCCGGTCTCCTTTGAATCCAAAGCAAATATCTCCTGGGCTTTCTTCTTGTTCGATTTGTCGGTGCCCTTGATAACGAGACACTCATTATTGGCGTACTTCTCCTTAAAAAGCTTGCCAAAGTAGTCCAATGATAGCCCTCGGCTATCAAATGCCAATACCAAGTTGTGCCTCCCAAGTAATTCAAATATCAAATCTACTTTACCGAGCTCCCGGCTGTCGCTGATTTTGTTTACGCAGCCTAGAATTCTTTCATAAATGGCTATCTCTTCCTTGCAGACCTTTGCATATAATTTCTCATCGGCGATCCAGTCTTTGGCAAAGTCAAAATTCTTCTTAGGCGGCGCAACGCTTAGCGATACAATTGTATTGAGTATGTGCCCCGAATCCTTTTTTGTGGTTTTTTCAATTCCAAATTGGGTCAATGCAGCCTTAGTGCCCTCAATATGCTCAACCAACGCGATCCTTGAAGATCTTAACATCGCTTGCACATTGTAGCGGCTGATGGCGGCGGCAATCTTTTTCCTCCGTTCGACATATTTTAGAATTTCCTCCTTGTCGGTTTTTTTGTCTTCATCAATCTCAAGTTCCTGGAGATAGATGATGCCCTTCAACTCAAGGCAAGCTACATTGATCTCATTCGCCAATTTCTTGTCGGCGTCTGATTCCATAGTTTTGTACTTGACGTGCTTTTGGTTGGGGTATTTGCATTCTTGCCCGTTTCGGTTTTTATATAAACTCCGATTTGATAAAATCATTTTGTTCAATTCTTGCTTGGTCCTTCTTACAATAAATTGGCTGATTAATCTTTTTATTTCCTCATGCTCAGCTTGACCTTTCAGACTTTTCATACGGGCAAGTCGTTTAAAAGCTTCCAAGGCATGATCAGACAGATTGTCGATATCCAACAATTCAACAAGTCTCAGCAGATCTTCTACTCGCTTGTTGATAGGTGTCGCCGTGAAAAGGAGGGTGTGATCTGCCAGGCTATTTAGAAGAGTTCGACTCCTCCGAAGTATATCGTAGAAAATTGTGCGCTTCATCGATCATCAAAATATTTGAACGCTTTATGCTTTCGATTGCCTTATCGAACTTCACGGAATTCTTTGCGCTCAATGTGCCATGTGATATCCTTTCCGGGGGATTGATGTTTAGATTTGAGTATTCGTTTTTCCAGTTTTCATCCACTATTGGCGGACAGACAATGACAGACTTGCTCTTGTGACCCTTACCCCTTGCCCAAAAACGATTGTAAGTACTTAGTTGAATACACGCTCCCGTGCGAGTCTTCCCTGAACCAGTAGGATCCGCTATTAAGACGCTTCCCTGGTTGTCTAATATATACAGAGCTTGACCTACGGCTTGTCTCTGTGTTGGCCAAATACTTATCTGCTCCAATTCTTTAAAACTTTCCGGGTAGTCTTCAATCCATTTTCCTTCAAGCAATTCAGCAATTGCTCGTGAAAGAGCCTCTTGCCAACTAACTACTCGCAGTAGCCTATTAAGCAAGCCAATTATCCCTTGATTAAAGTCATCCGCATCTTTAAAGAAGTTTTCGGCGATTTGTTTTATGGCGGCATACTCACTTTTTGATTTGGAGAACCTGGTGTTGGCCTCCTTGCTTCGTTTCAATCCAGCATAGCTGAAATTGCTCGATCCTAAAATGACGTGATCGGCTCCGACATATATTTTCGCATGAAGCTTGTCTGAAAGCTTCACTACGATTGCCCCATTCCTTATTTTTTCTATAACATTGATAACACTTCCGCATTGAAGTATTGAAATACCTCTGGCGATCCAATGGTTTACAACCTCCTCAGAGAGTTTATCAATGCTCCAGATTTTTCTGTTGCTTCGGAGAATTGGCTCAAACCCTAGAACTACTCTGGTTTTAAGCGAGTCCGGTAGTGAGTTTTTGCTGTAAAAGTCAACGAAATATTCAATTGAAGTGAACGCAGTTATGATCAGGTAGTCGCTGCTGGCCTTGATATCCTTCACTACAAGATTGTGTACTTCACGATCGTATGTGGATAGATTAAGTGGAAACTTCTCATGCGAAGGCCAATCCTTGGAATAATCAGACGAGAAAAGGTCTTCTTTTGCCAACGTATAAGGGGATAAGCGCGTAACCCAGCGCACAACCTAAGCTACGAAAATGAATGAATTGAAGAAGAGGAAGGGAACAGGAGAATTTCCAGTTTGCCCTTTTTTCTATTTTACTTTAGCGGAATAGAACTTTCTAAACCAATCGGGAACTTCTTTCTCAACGATTCGATCCCACTTTTTCTTGCCTTTGATCAATTTGAAATGGGCAAACAATTTTGGTTGTTCTTTTGAGTTATCAAAAAAATAAGCTTGATACGCTAACTGGGAGGCCTCAAACATTAAGTTTAATGACCGCTCATATCGGCTTTTGATTTTTTCTGGAGGCACATCGTGACCTCCTTTATCTTTCCTTACATGTACCCTGTAGATATTGATGTCTGGAGATTCCGTTGAAACAAAATACAGGTATACCTTATATCCTCTTTCCTTAGCCTGCCGCATGATGTCAAGTTTTCCAGGATGAGAGAATACCGTTTCAAAAGAGAATTTTCGATTTTCTGCTAATAGTTTTTTTCTGAGAAAGTCTGAGAGAATCTGAGCAAGTCGTTCGTCTGCATTTTTGTTAGTTAAAAGCAATCTCTGATCCTTGTGAAATTTAAAGCTTGCCTGAAAACTCTTTTCAGAAAAATCTGGGCCTACTAATCCTGAGGCTAAGGCAGTAGCTATGAATTCGGAGCGAGTTGTGAAGACTTCGTAATCAGCAAAGGAGAAGGCTCCTGTGCGCAATAAATCTGCAATGTCATCTGCATTGACGTAAATCCCGAAATCAACCGGGATCCTCTTCATCTTGTATTCCCTGACAGCCTTAATGATGGTACTTTTGCCTGACCCATTTGGGCCGGCGAAAACCCTCATTCTTAAAACTTCCTTTTGGGGAGACTTAGTCGAGGGCAACTTGTCGATGGTGATTTACTCCATTAATGCGGCTTAGTTGTTCCCGTTTTCCGGTTTTGTCGATTTTAACAACCCAACCGTTCTCAGCTTGGATAATGTAACCCTTAAGATTCATGGCCTGAGAGGAAATTTTGCGCGTGGCTTTACCGGTAGCTCGCTGTAGAGCGCGCTTGCTTAAATAGGCTTTATTTCTGGTTGATTTTGGCCTTGACATACGTCAAATATAACGAATAACAATGTAATCTAGTTTCATAGCCTACGTCCTCAATCCAAAATATTTGAGGTTATAAAAAACTTTATTTTGAATCTATGTTTTTCATTGATTGGAAAAAAGTGGGACAAACGCGTTATAGCTTGTAATCAAGCAAGTCAATATGAGGCAACGACCCTAATTTATAGTCTCTACTTTTTAATTCAGCTATGACTTGGTCACGTGTAAATCCAAATTTATCAGATATGTAGTGATAGTGTGGTTGCCCACCTTTCCAAGTTTCTCCGCCCTTCAGGCTATTAAACGTTGTAAACAAACAATGCCAAGAATCATCATTATCCAAGAATTTTGCGATGACCACTTTGCGTTGCTGAACGGCTTGCTTGAGTTGTCCATCCGTTAGCTTCGTTTTACCAATCTTTTTTACCTGCCCTCGTTCTAAATTAATTATTGTCGGCAAGTCCTTTTTATCCGTTCCTTTCGGATGATGTTCGCCCGAATATTGACTGAACTTAAACGCACGGTCTGTCCACGCTTTAAATAAGAAAGCCAATAATTGGTCTGGGTTGATCTGTACTCCTTTTAATAGGGCTACCTGTTCCTTTTTTGTTTTACAAGTCAAGACTGCCATTAAGTTTATTGGAACTGTGGTCGACATAATTTCCTTAAACCGTTCTTCCCACATCTCAATGCTTTTCTTAAGAATAAGTCTCTCAACTAATTCAGGTGGGAAAGGAATTTTTTGCAATGCAAGCATGTCCCTTTGCATTGTGACCGCTAGCTTGATCGCTGAATTCTTGTAGTAGTCGATTGGATTTACAAATTCAAAGTCAGAATCAAACTGAGTCGTATAAAATCCACCTGTCTCGGGGTCGTATATTCTGTGCGTTTTCAATCACTTTGTTCGCTACAACCACTCAAGGGAGGATTAAGAAGAATTACTAAGATCAAATCTCTAGTTTAAACTTATTTTGACTAGAAATTCGGTCCCTTCATTAAATCCAATTTTTTCAGTATGCTGTAGCCTTCCTATTATCATGGCAGGATGGGTTCCAAACCTCTGCGCAAAGTCGATGATCATATCATCGGTTAGTTCTGGGTGCTTAATTATTTCATTGAATTCCTCATGACTTAATGTCCATTTGACAGCAAATTCATCGGCCTCTTTTTCTTTTTGCAAATCCTTTTCTGAATAGTCTACGTCTTCAAGAAAGATGTCCTTCTTACCATGTTTAATAATATGTCCAGCTTCGTGGAAAAATGTAAACCAAAAAATATCATTTCTTTTAAATCGTCCAGAGAGTTGGATCACAGGATTATCACCGATCCACCGAGTAGCACCATTTATGGGTGCTTTGGGCAAGCACGTGGAGTAAACAACTTTCACCCCTGCTTCCAGGGCCTTAGCTTGAATCTTCTTTTCGAAGTTCTTAGGGTGCCTTGCCATAATTTTCTTCAAGTCAGGCAGAATCTTTTCAAAACTATTTTTATCGTAGTCGGGGGCACTAAGTTCGTTAGCAAGTAATTCTCCCCGACGTAACCATGCTGATATTGCTTCAGGCTGCTTCGTTCCTGCTAAAGAAATTCTAAAAGCTACCTTCAGTTTTTGTCCTAGATAATAACTTCCCCAAGCGTTAAATGACGCAATGCCGAAAAATTCCAATAAAGCTGCAGCTTTTTCCAAATCAGATTTCACGTTCGGAATCCACTTAAGGTCGATCATTTCTGCAACTGGAAAACTCTTCATCCAAGGTATTGCGTCTGATAATTTTAACGCTTCCTTGTCCCTTGCAATAGATTCGTCATGATTGGCTTGTCGTTGCAACCAGAAATTTGCAGATATGCCTAATACGCGCTCAAACTGAATTGCCATATCGGGAGTAATTGCGCTCTCTCCGTTCAAGATTGCCGTAATTGTTTTTTCTGGCTTATCAGCACGAACAGCAAATTCTTTAGGGCCTATTCCCAATTCCTCCAGCTTGTCTTGAAGAGTTTCGCCTGGATGACTACTGGAATTTGGTGTGAAGAAGATTGCTTTCGGCATAAAGGTCAATTGTGTTTAATGATGTCTACAATAGCAATGCCATCAATGGCAAACCAATTGCATTCTCCATCACTGGTTGTGGGTAAGGGTTTTTTGTGGGCTTCAAAAACAAGGCAATGTTGGTGATCAAGGTCGCATGAAAATTGTCCTTTTTTCTCACTTGTCATCTTGTAACCCCCTGGAGCACTCCGGAGCTCAGATAAGCTCTTGGCCGCCCTCAAGTCATCAAGCCTCCGCTTGAGTCTTTTTGCGCAAATCGCCCCCAGTTTTCCAACTATTCGTACATCATTAGTGATAATGACATGAATTTGGGGGTTTTTGAAGGTAATTATCATTCAAATATAGAATAATTAACAGGAAATGTTAATCATTATTTTAATTAACAGATAGTGTGAACTAAAAAATGGATATATTTGTCGTAGAGTTTAATGCTCAAAAATGCAGCGATGGAAAAATAAAGCCAGTTGTTATGGTCTAACAAGCTGGCTAGAAATTGGAAAGAAATAAGAGTTTGCGACGCTTAAAATCCAACGGGCTCATCACCCAATTTGGCTCTTTCCTTGAATTCTTGAATCAAATCTAAGCGTTTTTTATTCAAACGCAATTGACTTCCCGAGTTCGACCTGACTAACAATGTCCTCTGGTTAGTCGAAAAAGAAATGAGGTCTTTTTTTGAAAATCTAAAACAAAAAAACATGGCAACAAATAAGCCGGCAGGAGATGGTCACCGTAATGGGGCGGTGCGCGACAGGTCACAAACCTTTAACCCCAAAACTGGAACGTGGGTCAAACGAGATTCCGATACAGGAAAGTTTATGGATGGAAAAAGTGATAGCAAACCCTTCAAGGGGATTCGAAAGGAGGACTGATATGCAATTTGAAGGCGCATTAATCAAAGAGCAAGGTGTAACCTTTGCTATCGTAGTGGTCAAACCGCATGTGTTGAACAGTCAATCAGATTGTGCTCATGCGAGGAACAGTTTCTCCTCAGCTTTCCCCGGAGCTCCACTTGTGCTAATGGCTCAAGATTCCAGGGGCGTGCCAACGTACCAGGGGAGACAGGACTTGGTGAATTTTCTAGCCAGAATTCATCCCTCAAGAATTCCATGGAAAAGATATACTCTCAACTAAAAAATGACATTTATGAAAAACTTTATACTCAGCAATCAATTAAAACCAGCAGACCGAGTTATGGTACCAAAAAGTGTATTCGGCCTGGTTCAACATCACGCGATCTATTTGGGCATGGATCATTTCGGTCGGGACATTATCGCGGAGAACATCGTAGGTAAATATGTATGTACCACGCCAGCAGAAGAATTCTTCGTCAAGAATCCTGGGGTTACGCGGATTGAGAGATTTACTGGTAATGGCCTTGCAAGGCGGCAGGCTGTCGAACGCGCCTTGAAACTAATGGGCAAGCCTTACAATCTAATCGACTTCAACTGTGAGCATTTTGCTAACAAAGTGCAAACTAACATTCCGTTCAGTCCACAATTGAGATTCGGTGTTGGAGTATTAATTACACTTATTCTCATCGCCGTGTTTTCGGAGTAAGGATGCAATCATCATTTAAGATTTTGTCAATTGACGGTGGTGGTATTCGCGGGATTCTGCCTGCTCGTATTCTGTGCGAACTTGAAGAGGAACTTTTGGGGCGCGGACAAGATCCACGCCTTCATAACTACTTTGACTTGATCTGCGGAACATCGACAGGCGGGATTCTCGCTCTAGGTATCGCTTTGGGAATGCCGGCGCAAGATATCCTCGAATTGTATAAGGCTAACGCAGGCGAAATTTTCAAGAAGGATATATTTAGGCAGGGAATTTTTCGGTCTAAATATTCAAGCGGTGTCCTGGAAAGGTTATTAAGGGAGAATTTTGCGAAGTTTTCCATAGACGGAGACACTCGTCTAGGTCACACTAAGACAAGAGTTTGCATCCCAACCTACAATATGGTCCTTGGCAAAGTCCATGTTTACAAAACCGCTCACCACGAAAAATTGATTAGGGACTATCAAATACCCGCCCATCATGTTGCGTTGTCAAGCGCCGCTGCGCCAGTATTTTTTCCTCCACATTCCTTCCAATACACGAATCGAGGGTCAGCTAACCTGGTGGACGTGTCAGGCAACATAGATGGTGGGGTCATCGCTAACAATCCCACGCACATTGGAATAGTGGAGGCCCACCATGCATTGCAAGTTCCTTTGGCCGATATAAAAGTGCTTTCCCTGGGTACTGGACATGCGGTTTTCAGCGAGACTAAACCGGGTGGAAAATTTGGTTTTTGGTATTGGGGGAATTCCCGGGCACGGCTAATTGATTTGATGTTTAGTGCTCAATCTCAGAATACCGATAACCTCATAAAGTTTCTAAATAACGGAATTGGTGAAGGAGAGGAATCTAAATTTTACTACAAGCGGGTGCAGCATCATTTTGGAAAAACTGATAATGTAAGGTTGGATGAGACCCGACCTGACAAACTATCCAAACTCGAAACAATAGCTATTAGCTGCTTTAAAGAGCATGGCGCTGAAATACAAAAACAATTTTTGACCGAACCGAAAAGAGAGTATAGACCACTTAAAACATTATAATTATGGCCAATTGCCACGACCTATTTAAAATCTTCCAAGCGGAGATCTCTATCCCTGCCGAGAAGCAGAAGAGAATGACGAAATCTAGAAAAGGACTTCGTGATCGCATTCGAAAGAATTTCAAAGAAAATCATCCGGGATACGATCCCAAATTCCATACCCAGGGATCGCAAGAAATGAAAACCGGGATTAGGACTAAGGATGATATCTGTGATCTTGATGATGGTGTTTATTTTATGAGGAATCCTGATGTAAATGCGACCACCCTTCAGCAATGGATCAAGGATGCAGTCAGAGGATATACTGAAACGGAACCCGAACACCGAAAGAAGTGTATTCGGAATATTTTCAAAGGCGACTATGAGGTTGACATGCCCGTATATTATAAAATTGATGGAAAGGAATATCAACTTGCGGTAAAGGATAATGGATTCGAGGATAGCGACCCGAAAGCAATGATAGATTGGTTCAATGCAAAGAAGGATGCGTCCGGCCTGCTGGTAAAAATCGTGAAAGACCTAAAAGCCTGGGGTGATAACAAGCGAAACGATATGCCCAGCGGTTTGGCGATGTCAATCCTGGCTGCTAATGCAAAGTCGAAAATTGTTTACAACGAGCGCGAGGACATCACCCTCAGAGACACCCTAAGGGAAATAAAAAAGACGCTTGAAATTAGATTTGAATGCGTTGTCCCTGTTGTTCCTAAAGATGATCTCTTTTCGAAATACTCCGAAGAACGCAGAAAGAAGTTCTTGACTGCGTTAAACGATTTTATAACCGATGCCGACGAGGCCCTAAAAGAACCAAATGAATTAAAGGCTAGTAAACTTTGGAAGAAACATTTGGGCGACAGGTTTCCGGCGGGAGAAAATAAGGATGAGAACAAGAAAGCGTTTGCCGCAATTATTACCGGGGCTACCACCTCCAGACCTTGGGCAAGGTAATCGATGGATTTGAGCTTTTTGACACGGAAGCATCAAAAGTAAAACTTATCTACCCCGACCTCGACAAGAAAATCAAAGACGAGAAGAGTATCGTTGTAGGCGGTCTACTGTTAAAGGATAGTGAAGGTATTCTGCACGATAGGTATGAGATAGAAATCCATCCGATTCATGAATATCCCTTTATGTTTCCTCGAGTATTTGAGACCGGAGGGCGAATACCAATAAATATAGATTGGCATGTTTTTGAAGCTGATGGTCACTGCTGTATCAGGGTGTTTCCAGAAGAACTACTAATCTGCAAAAAGGGAATTGATTTATTATCCTTTATTGAGAAGGAGGTTAAGCCTTATTTCTACAACCAATCATTCAGAAATAAATTTGGATACTACCTCAATGAACGCTCCCATGGACTGTTGGGCGAACTCGAATTCTTTTTTGATCTTTTCCGAACTCATGATTTACTCCTGGTATATAAATACTTGGCATTTATATCTAAGCGACAAGAACCAAGTCGTACTGAAAACTGCTTTTGCGGAAGCGGCGAAAAATATAGAAGGTGCCACCGTGAGGCTTTTCGAGAACTAATTGAATTTAATGATTACGAGCTCCAATATTTCAAGAATAACCTTATAAGTTCAAAGACTTTTATCAATAGTTATCCGCTTCTAGCCTATCAATTGATGCAATCGCAAGCAAGTCCCTAGTCTCAGGATGCCTACGTTTCAGTTGCTGCTTTTACATTTTCGATTGTTGGCGTTTTGTACTTAGCGCGCAACAAACCCATATCCTCACTCACCTTCTTATCCAAAATCTTCGCATAATGCTGCGTAGTCTTTAGATTTCGATGCCCCAGCATTTTGCTCACCGTTTCAATCGGAACACCATTCGTTAGGGTCACAGTGGTCGCAAAAGTATGCCTTGCCGTGTGCGTGGTCATCTTCTTCGTGATCCCGCACAAATCCGCAATCTCCTTCAGGTAGGCATTCATTTTCTGATTGCTCAGTACCGGCAATAAACGCTCTTCGTTGATGCATTGAGGATCATCTTTATATTTTTCCAGGATCTCCAGTGCCGGCGGCAATAAAGGAATTCTGGTCGAAGTATCCGTTTTCTGCCGACTCGTGTAGATCCATTTTTCACCATCAATGCCGATTGTTATCTCAGCTTGGGTCAACTGGAGTACGTCGACGTACGCTAAACCAGTATAGCAACTGAAAAGGAATATGTCGCGCACGTTGGCGATGCGATCAATCAAGAAGGTCTTTGTGGAAAGTCGATTCAACTCATCTTCCGTCAGGAAAGGACGTTCTATCTCCCGCTTGGTCATCTTATATCCGAAGAAAGGATCACGATCCAACCAGCCGTTCTTAA
>Ga0193722_1000271_pt1 | contig 11418 bp, 3 predicted proteins | sample H2m1metaG_FD_143044 | JGI IMG/M metagenome (GOLD analysis project Ga0193722, IMG submission 143044) | Soil microbial communities from a riparian zone of the East river system, Colorado, United States - H2m1 | ecosystem: Environmental > Terrestrial > Soil > Riparian zone | place: USA: East River...
CGATCTGCACGAGGCACTGGAAACGCTGGCCACGCTCGACTCCAGAAAAGCTCAAGTCGTCGAGCTGAAATATTTTGGCGGTCTCAACTACGACGAGATGGCAGAAGTGCTTAAGATTTCGCCTGTGACAGTGAGGCGCGACTGGAGATTTGCCAAGGCCTGGCTGTACACACAATTGCAGAACGCGGACTGAAAGAAATGACGAAGCTCGAATGACGAATGACGAAAGAATGACGAAATCGGAAGATCGAAATGCGCGCGGCGACGATTCGTTTTGGGATGATGGCGCGGGACTTGTCCGCGAAGAACCAGGGACAAAACGCGTTTACGATTTGGAAGAACGAACGGCCCAATTCGGCGAAGCAATTATCGACTTTGCGAAGACGATTCCACTAAATCCGGTAACCAATCGAATCATAAGTCAGCTCGTTGGAGCCGGCACTAGTGTTGGCGCTAACTACGTTGAAGCCGACGATGCGGTTTCCAAACCCCGAAAGCTTTCGGGGCTGAAAAGCATCGGAACTTGCCGGAAGGAAGCGTGCGAAACCAAGCATTTTCTTCGGATGATTGTTCGGGCGGTGGCGGAATTGAAACCGCAAGCTCGAACCCTCTGGCTTGAAGCAAAAGAACTGCATCTAATCTTCTCCAAAATTTGGAGAAACAAGTAGAAGGACAAACCGCGATGCGACCATCCAGATCCCACAAGGCGAGATGGCTTGGTCATTCGGGCTTCATTATTCTTTCGTCATTCGACATTCGGATTTCGTCATTCTCCCGTCTATGACACCGGCGCGGTTCCAAACGATTGAGCAAATCTTCCTTGCAGCGTTGGAACACGAGCCGGACCAGGTTAGCGCATTCCTGGATACGGCTTGCGAAGGCGACGTGGTTTTGCGGCGCGAAGTTGAAACGCTTCTGGCGTCAGATCAACGAGCAGGCCGGTTTATAGAAACATCAAGTGTTGGTCTCGCAACGAAGGTTATTCAAAATCAGCAAGGTGATTCGCTCGTCGGTCGGACAATCGGCCACTACAAAATTTCTGAATCGATCGGTACCGGTGGGATGGGCGAAGTCTATCTGGCGACCGACATTATCGCGGGCCGCAAAGCTGCGCTCAAATTCCTGTCCATGCGTTTTACCGGCGACGCCGAGCGTCTGAAGCGGTTTCAACAAGAAGCGCGCGCGGTAGTCGGGCTGAATCATCCAAATATCGTGACGGTTTACGAGATTGGCGAGGATCACTCAATCCATTACATCGCCAGTGAACTGATCGAAGGCGAGACGCTTCGTCAACATCTGACGCGCGGCCGAATGGAGTTGATTGAAGCTGTTGATATCGCCATTCAAATGGCAAGTGCACTCGCCGTCGCTCACAACGCGGGAATTGTTCATCGCGACATCAAGCCGGAGAACATCATGCTCCGGCCGGATGCATACGTGAAAGTGCTCGATTTTGGCATTGCAAAGCTTGCCGAAGAGGAACTGCCGGCAACCATGCCAAGAGACGAAGCGCTGTTGCTGGTTGAGACCAATCTCGGGTCCATACTCGGAACCGTTCGTTACATGTCGCCTGAGCAGGCGTGCGGCGGGCACGTTGATAAAAGAACCGATATCTGGAGTCTCGGCGTGGTTCTTTACGAAATGCTAACCGGGCATGCGCCATTCACCGGCGACACGCCACAAGACGTAATGTTTTCAATTCTTGAGAAAGAGCCGCCGCCGCTCACGCGTTACATCGCACGCGGTCTTGCTGAACTTCAGCAGATCATTAGCAAAACGCTGCGCAAAGATCGCAAGGAGCGGTATCCCAGCGCGCACGAGTTACTGCAGGCGCTAAAAGACCTTCGTCGGAAACTGGAAGCTGAATTGGAACGCGCCGCTGCTCCTTTATGGCTCCGCTGGGCGCGATCGCCCGTCGCTCTGGTGCTCGTATTGACAATAGCTGCTTTGGCGCTGGCGCTTCCATTCTATCGGCATCGGAACCTGGCAACGAGCTTACCCCCCGACAAAAGCATCGCCGTGTTGCCATTTGAAAATCTAAGCGACGAGAAAGAGCACGCGGCATTCGCTGATGGTGTACAAGACGACATTTTGACCAAGCTGGCAAAGATTGCCGATCTCAAGGTGATAAGCCAGACCAGCGTGATGGATTACCGCGGCAAACGAAATCTCCGTCAGGTCGGAAATGATTTGGGTGTATCGTATGTTCTGGAGGGCAGCGTCCGCCGGAGCAGCACGCACCTTCGTCTAAACGCGCAGTTGATCGACACACGCACTGACACGCACGTCTGGGCCCAGCAATATGACCGCGATTTGGATGATTTGTTCGCCATCCAAAGCGAGATCGCGCAAAAAGTCGCCGAACGATTGAACGCCAAAGTCACATCTGCCGAGAGACTGGCCATCGAGGAAAAACCCACTACCGATCTCACGGCTTTCGAGCTTTATTCGCGCGCCAGTGATGTTTTGACGGCGGACACCTTGAAGGCAATCGATCTGCTGAACCAGGCCGTGGCGCGCGACCCATCGTTTCTTAAAGCCTATTGCCTACTCGTCGTGGCTCATGATGGGCTTTACGCGTTTAACTTTGATCATACTCCTGCGCGGTTGGCTTTAGCGGAAGCAGCCCTCCGGGAAGCATTTCGCATCCGTCCAAATGCTGGCGAAACACACTGGGCACGAGCCTTCCATCTTTACAAGGGATACGGAGATTACGATGGCGCTCTGGCTGAAGTGGAAGTTGCACGTCAGAGCCTGCCAAATGACCCCAACGTATTCAACCTGATAGGTTCCATCCAAAGGCGTCAGGGACGCTGGGAAGAATCCACTCGAAACCTCGAGCGGGCAATTGAGCTGGACCCGCGCGACGCGAGAATCCTCGTCCAGACCGCAGGTAGTTACGGAATGTTCCGGCGCTATGCTGAACAAAAATCAAGTTGGATTCGCGCGCTGAGTGTTGCGCCAAACGATGTCAGGATAAAGACAGATCGCGCCTTCGTGGAGGTAGATTGGAAAGCTGATACCGGACCGTTGCATCAAGTGATCGATGAAATCCGCGCGAACAATGCTGCTGCTGTGCCGCAGGTAGCCGATCGATGGCTACTTTGCGCACTTGCCGAACGCGACGTCACTGGCGCCAAAGACGCGTTCCTGGCCGCCGAATTCCCATTAGGGGACGAGAATGTTGAGTTCCCGCGTCCTTTCGTCGAAGGCGTTATCGCCCGCATGGCAAACGACGAACACAAGGCGCAATTGGCTTTTACTGCTGCGCGCGAGAAGCAGGAGAAAACTGTAAACGCTCAACCAGATTACGCCCCGGCATGGTGCGTGCTCGGTGTAATCGATGCCGCTCTGGGCCGGAAGGAGCAGGCCTTGAGCGAAGGCCGACGCGCGGTCGAGCTTCTTCCCGTGGAAAAAGACTCAATCAATGGCTTAGTCATGATCAAGTATTTGGCGATGAGTGCTGCGTGGGTCGGCGACAAAGATCTCGCCTGCGAACAGCTTGCCACTGCCGTCCGTTACCCTAGCGGTCTCGAGCTCAGCTATGGCGAATTAAAACTGATGCCGTGGTGGGACCCGTTGCGCGGCGATCCGCGTTTTGAGAAAATCTTGGAGGAGTCGAAAAACCCAGTCACGCTGACGACGACCTTATTACCGCAGAAAAGCATCGCCGTATTGCCGTTTGAAAATCTGAGTAAGGACGAGGAAAACGGATTTTTCGCCGGAGGCGTGCAGGACGAAATCCTGACTGATCTCGCCAAGGTTGCCGATCTGAAAGTCATCAGCCGGACGAGCGTGATGAAATACAAAAGCGACTCGGAACGAAATCTTCGTGAGATCGCAAAAGCTTTAGGTGTTTCATATGTGGTCGAAGGCAGTGTCCAACGCGCCGGCGAGCGAGTTCGGGTGAGTGCGCAGCTAATCGATGCGCGCAACGACACACACCTTTGGGCTGAGCATTACGATCGCGACTTTGCTGATATCTTTGCCTTGCAGAACGAGATCGCGCAGCAAATCGCCAATCAACTTCAGGCCAAGCTCTCTACCGCGGAAAAAGCCGCGATCGCCGAACGCCCGACCGCCGATCCAGTGGCCTATGCCTATTACACAAAGGCCAAGGAGATCGACATCTACAGCAATTGGGAGGGTGCGGAAAATGAAAAAGCCGCGAAGCAAAGAGTGGAACTGCTCGAAAAAGCCACGCAGCGCGATCCGAACTTTGCCTTGGCGTATTGCGCGCTCGCGAAAGCGCAGCTCGATCAGAGCGACAAACTTGAAGACTTCGAGTTAGCAAAGAAAGCTGCGGAGACTGCTTTGCGACTGCGTCCAGATTTGGCTGAGGGTCATTTAGCGCTCGCCCGGTATTACTGGCTCGCTCCTGACGCTAATATTGGTGTTGACAGAGTGGCTGCCTATGACCGGGCACGTGATGAGTTGGCCATCGTTCGCCGCATGTTGCCAAATAATGCCGAAGCGCTTCTGATCGACGCGACGATTGGCAGGCACCAAAATCGCTGGGACGCTTCGCTCGCTAATCTCCAAAAGGCGAGCGAGCTGGATCCAAGCAATGGTGAGGTCGCATACCGTCTCGAGCAGATTTATTTTGAGATGCGCCGCTACTCCGAGTTGGAACAATTCATAAGGAAACAGGCTGCCAGCGGCGGACTCCGAACCGGCCCACTAGAGGACCCTTTCAAGTGGCTACCTATGACGAAGCTGGCACAGGGTGATCCAGTGGCGGCTCAATCTCTCCTGGATCAAGTGCCGCCGGAGTATGATCCCGGCGATTTGATTTGGGACATACGAATTAAGACCGTCCTTTACCTGCGCGATTACGACGCGGCAAATCGGGTGGTTGCTGCTACTCCTGAGAAGTTTGCGGATCGGAATTGGGCTTACGGACAGATTGCGCGTGCGCGCGGCGATAAGCAGAAGGCGCTGGCAGCGTTTGCAGCCGCGCGCGAGAAAATGGAAGCCCAACAGGGCGACAAACCCAGGGATGTGGACTACTTCGCGGGCGTTGCAAAACTTGACGCTGGGCTTGGACGCAAAGAAGAGGCGATCCGCGAGGCACGGCAGGCAGTCGAACTCCTGCCGTTTGCCAAGGACTCGCTCAACGGTCCAATTATGGTTGCCAACCTGGCGTTGGTTTACGCATGGACCGGCGAGCGGGATCTCGCCCTCGAACAACTCGAAAAAGTCGCGACCCTTCCGGGAAGCTGGCATGATGTAGTCACATACGGCGATCTCCTTCTCAATCCGTGTTGGGATGATTTGCGCGGTGATCCGCGTTTCGACAAAATCGTTGCTGCGGTCAAAGCTGCTAGCAGATACGCACTGACGCCCTTGTCAGAAAAATCAATCGCCGTCTTGCCGCTGGAAAACTTAAGCGAGGACAAAGAGAACGCGTTTTTTGCGACCGGCATCCAGGATGAGCTGCTATCGGACCTTTCCAAGATCAAGGAGTTGAAAGTGATCAGCCGCACTTCGGTCATGCAGTATAAGAGCGGCACCGAACGCAATCTTAAAGAGATCGCCCAGCAATTAGGTGTTAACAATGTGGTCGAAGGCAGTGTCGGTCGGGCCGGTAACAAGGTGCGCGTTTCGGTGCAACTAATCGATGCGCGCACTGACACACACCTTTGGGCCGAGCATTACGACCGAGATGTCGCAGACGTATTCGCGATACAGACAGAGATCGCGCAGCAAATCGCCGACCAACTTCAGGCCAAGCTCTCTCCTGCGGAAAAAGCCGCCATCGCGGAACGGCCGACTGCCGATCTAGTGGCCTATGCCTACTACACAAAAGCCAAGGAGATCAACATCTACGACAATTGGGAGGGCGGAGAACAAAGCGGGAAGCAAAAAGTGGAACTGCTCGAAAAAGCGACTCAGCATGATCCGAACTTTGCCCTGGCCTATTGCGAACTTGCGAAAGCGCAGGTCGACGTTGACAACTTCGAGTTGGCAAAGAAAGCGGCGGAGGCCGCGTTGCGAGTGCGTCCAGATTTGGGCGAGGCTCATCTAGAATTGGCTCGCTATTACTACTACGCGAACCTTCACACCAGTAATTTCGACCAAGCCCGTGACGAATTGGCTATCGCTCGCCGCACATTGCCGAATGATTCTGAAGCGATCATGATCGGGGCTAGGATTGATAAGCGCCAAAACCGGTGGGACGCTTCGCTCGCCAACTTCCAAAAGGCAAGCGAGCTGGATCCACGCAACAGCGAGGTTGGATGGCGTCTCGGGCAGACTTATTTTCAGATGCGCCGCTACAAAGAATGGGAACAACTCCTGACGAAGGATGCTGAGAGCGGCCTACCACGAGACCCTTGGACTCAGCTCTTGCTAGCGCAGATCAAGCTGGCGCAGGGTGATCCGGTGGCGGCTCAATCTCTTCTAGAACAAGTGCCGCTCGACTTTAGTCCGACTGAACAGATCTGGGGGACCCGATTCATGGCGGCCCTTTACTTGCGCGATTACGACGCGGCAAATAGGGTGATCGCCGCTACTCCTGCGAAGTTCGTGGATGGCGCCTTCCGCGGGCCTTCGCATTCGGCTGAGGGACAGATTGCGCGTGCGCGCGGCGATAAGCAGAAGGCGCTGGCGGCGTTTGCAGCCGCGCGCGAGAAAATGGAAGCCCAACAGGGCGACAAGCCCAAGGATGAAGAGTACTTCGCCAGAGTCGCAATGGTTGATGCTGGGCTTGGTCGAAAAGAAGACGCGATCCGCGAAGCACGGCAGGCAGTCGATCTCATGCCGATAGCCAAGGACTCACAATGGGGTCCGCTCCAAGTCGCCGACCTCGCGCTGGTTTACGCGTGGACAGGCGAGCGTGACCGCGCGCTTGAGCAACTCGAAATCGTCGCGAAGATCCCTGGAGACGCGCCGACGACATACGGCGATCTCCGCTTCAGTCCGTGCTGGGATTCTTTGCGCGGTGATCCGCGTTTCGACAAAATCGTCGCCGCAGCCAAGGCTGCGAGCAGATAGCAGACACGAATTTCACAAATTCACACGAAAACGTAATGCGCATTGGCCGCGCGCGCAGTGCTCTGCGCGCCCCACGCTATGGGTAACGGCGCGCACGGAGTGACGCGCCCGACCTCGAAGCCGTAACCCCGAGATTGCAGAACGAGTCTGAAATTTCGTGGCAATTCGCGTAATTCGTGTCCAGCAAATAGCGCTACAAAGGAAAGCTTGTTGTTCGTCGCGGCAGTCTGCTAAAAACGACGCAGGTCTAACAAGAGGAACTCGTCATCAAGCGGCCATTCACCTGGTGCGTTGGATGGAGCATAGCGGCAATGCCATTGCTCTTGCCGTCGATCACATCTGCTCAGCTACCGGCACCGGCGCCGCCTGTAGCAACTGCGGGCGAGGCGGAAGTCGAGCGCGTGATTGTGACCGGCTCGAGCATTCCAACGGCGGAAGAGACCGGACCGAACCCAGTGGATACGTATCGGCCAGCAGACATGGAAAAATTGGGCATCCGCAACGCACAGGACCTTCAGACTTTTCTCCCTCAGGAAGCAGGCGGAACAGTCAACCTGAATATTGCCAATGGCGGCGACGGCACTGTCCAACTCAACCTGCGCGGATTTTTGCCGAAGGAAACCCTGGTGCTCGTCGATGGAAAACGTGTGGCATATGGTTCGTTAGGCGTCGCCGGGTCTAGTCAGGGCGAGGACATTAACCTCATTCCCTTCCCGATGATCGATCACGTCGACATCCTGAAGGACGGCGCGTCAGCGGTGTATGGCTCCGACGCGGTCGCTGGCGTGGTCAATTTCTTTTTAATCCACAAATTCCGTGGGCTGGAGATCGGAGGAAGTTACGGGAATACAAACCTGGGAGCCTCCAATGAGATGGGCGAGTGGGAGGGATGGATCAAAGCCGGCACAGGCGATGACAAGACGGACATAGTGGTCATTGCCGATTTCTGGGAGCGTACCGGTGGCCTCTTCAGTCGCGACCGGGACATTTCCAGTAACGCTTTTCAAATTCCCTGGGGTGGCTTCGATGTCCGCAGCGGGAATTTCCCCGGCGTAGTTGGCACCTTTGATTTCCGCTTGATCCCGAAATTGTTTTTCGGCGCAAACTCGCCGCCACCGCACTCGGCGCCGAACGCGGCAACTTCTCCATTTTACAAGCGTCCCGGTTTTCCGTTCCTGCCTTTTGCTGGTGTTAATCCTAATGCGTATCCCGGCGCGCCCGGCATCATAGGACCGAATGCAGGCCAACACGTCCCACAGTTCGGCACTAGTTATAAAGGCGGCGGTGACTACTTCCTCTATAACTTTGCGGCCATCACGCCGGCCCTTCCTCCGGCGGATCGCCAGAGCTTCTACGGTTCGTTCGTGCGTGATCTGTGTGACAAATACCTGACGGTGTTTACCGACTTCAAATTTGTCCGCTCATATTTTGATTCATCTCTGGCAGCTGTGCCGTTTGTCCCCGATCCATTCAAGATCCCGGGTACGAACGTGGGTTTTAGTCCCAGTGGCATCAGTGTACCAATCGTGAACGCATTTAATCCGTTCACGGTCGCGGATGCGACTATCCCAAATTATTTCCCTGACGGAAGCGGGCTCCCCGTAAGTACGGGAGTTAAGTTTCGCGGCATTAACGACACCGGCATAAGAAGCGAGAAGTTCACCTACTGGGACACTCTGTTTGATGTTGGGTTAAAGGGGGAGATGGGAGAATTCGCCGACTATTTCAAGACGTGGAACTGGGAAACCGGTTTCCGCTATTCGCGGAACGAAGGAGAGGATTTGTCCGTAGGCGAGGCAAGCCAACCAGGGCTGCGGCAGGCGCTCCTGGATACGGACCCAGCTACGGCTTTTAATCCGTTCCTTGGTATCCTTGGTCGCAACAGCAGGGCGGCAAGAAGCGCAGTTTATATCACCCTGCAAAATACCGGCGAATTCGAGTTGCCATTGGGTTATGCAACTATCAACGGTGACTTGTTTAATCTTCCGGCTGGGCCGGTCTCATTTGCGATAGGCGGTGAGTACCGCGCGGAGAGAATGACGCGCGATCGTGACACGCTCAATCAAACGTTTCAATCGATCGGCTCCCAGGATGGGCAAGGCTTCCGGGCAAACCGGGATGTCTGGTCGATTTACGAGGAGGTGCGAGTTCCCTTCACCAGCCCCACTTGGAATTGCCCCGGGTTCTACAGTTTCGAGGTTGACTTCGCCGAGCGGGAAGAATGGTACAGCCAAAACACTTCAACAGTTCTAACTCCATTTCAGCCGGCAACCAACTCGCAGTATAACGGGCAGAGGCCAAAGGTCTCTGTGCGCTGGCAGCCGCTTGACCCCAAGTATATCGGCGCGCTTACCTTTCGTGGCAGCTACACCGAAGCGTTCCATGCGCCTACCCTGTTCGAGATGACACCGGCGGGCACTCAGAACTTCCCGGAAATAACCGATCCATTTTCAAGGGTAATGAAGAGCCCATACCAGATCGAGGAACGCATTAGTGGAAATCCGCTGCTGCAGCCGGAAGTCGCTTATGAATGGTCCTACGGGATCGTTTACAGCCCGAAATGGCTCAAGGGCCTTACCCTAAGCGCGGATTGGTGGCACATTGATTTGCGATCGCTCATCTCGTCCCTCGGCGCTGGATTCATTATTCAGGCCGATCTTCCAGGGTTAGTATTTCGGACGCCACCACCACCAAATACGCCACCGCTTCCGAATGGTGCACCAGACCGGGGCCCAGTTTACCTGGTCATCGATCCTAACGACAACCTTTCAGGCGCGATCTTTGAAGGTCTCGATTACGAAGCGATTTATATTTTGGAGTCTTCGATTTTTGGCCACGGCGATTACGGCCGGCTGACATTCACCGCCAACGGCACGTGGCTCTCCCGGGCTGAGCTTCAGGTTAACCCCAACACCAAGCGATTTGGTATCGCGGGTGAATTCGCACCGCCAGGGTTCACCCTGACCAGCTCGCTGCCATGGAATCGAGCTAATTTTAGTCTGTTCTACGACGGCCCAAATGACACGTGGATGCAGGGTTTTGATACTGGCGCGGTGGTCCACTGGGTTGGCCAATACAATGACGACAATGTCAGTCTGACAGGATCGCCGAAGCTAAATATGCCTAGAACTGGCGGTCCCGGGATTAACGCCGCTCCTTTTCCTTTCCGCGCGCGAAAAGTGGCTGTATGGGCTACGCTCGACTTAATCGCATCGTACACGTTCAATCTGCCGCCACCCGCGCCCGCGCTTGTGCCTGGTTCTGCCAAAGATGGCGGTAAAAACATAAGGGCGAAAGATGGCAAGGAAAAAAACGTTATGCCGATCTCGACAGCGGAATACCAGCCTTGTGGATGGCGTGCTTGGTTGAATAACACGACTCTTACACTTGGGATGCAGAACGTGTTCGATACCGACCCGCCGTTTGTGGCCGGCGCTTTCGAAAACGGTTACGATGAGTCGTTAACCACGATCAAAGGCCGGTTCTGGTACGTCCAGCTAAAGAAAAGATTCTAAGAAATCTGTTCGACGACGAGTTACTTCGACAGTAGTTGTCGCAAAACGATCGGCAAAATCCCGCCATGCCGGTCTCTGTCATTTCGAGCGAAGTCGAGAAATCTCTAGCTCTCTCGGTTCAGCAACTGTCGTAGAACAAACGGCAGAATCCCACCATGCCGGTAGTAATCGATTTCGATCGGCGTATCGATCCGCAGCTTAACCGGCACTGATTGCTTTTGTCCGTTCTTTTCGATCTCGAGCGTTACCCGTTGTCCTGGTTTGATCGAGTCGGACAATCCCGTGATCGAAAATTTCTCCGAGCCGTCAAGCCCCAGCGATTGCGCATTTGTGCCCTCGGCAAACTGCAACGGCAACACGCCCATGCCGACCAGGTTCGAACGGTGAATTCGCTCAAAGCTTGCCGCGATGACCGCTTTCACGCCTAACAAACGCGTCCCTTTCGCTGCCCAATCGCGCGACGAACCTGTCCCGTATTCGTGACCAGCGAGAATCACCAGCGGAGTCTTCGTCTCCGCGTATTTCATCGCCGCGTCGAAGATCGACATCTGTTCGCCGTCTAAGGTAACGCGAGCCTCTGGCTTGCCCCCATTCGCAACCGGGACGGTCGCGCTACCATAATACTTCGTCACGCCGCCTTCCGTTCCGGGCACCATCAGGTTTTTGATTCGCACATTCGCGAATGTGCCGCGGGTCATTACCAGGTCATTGCCGCGGCGGCTGCCGTAACTGTTGAAATCTCGGGGCTGAATTCCGCGCGACATCAAATATTTTCCGGCGGGCGAACTCTCTTTGATTGCCCCCGCAGGCGAAATGTGATCGGTCGTCACTGTGTCGCCGAAAATGCCAAGCGCGCGAGCGCTCCGGATTTCGGCGATGTGGCCGGGCTTCATCGAAAAGTTTTCGA
>Ga0193722_1000273_pt1 | contig 11385 bp, 10 predicted proteins | sample H2m1metaG_FD_143044 | JGI IMG/M metagenome (GOLD analysis project Ga0193722, IMG submission 143044) | Soil microbial communities from a riparian zone of the East river system, Colorado, United States - H2m1 | ecosystem: Environmental > Terrestrial > Soil > Riparian zone | place: USA: East River...
TTCAACTGGGCTTCAAACCTGATCGTCTCGCTTACTTTCCTGACGTTGGTCGAGAAACTTGGTGCGAGTTCAACATTTCTCCTCTATGCGGTTGCTTCAGTGGCGTCGTGGTTCTTCGCCTATTGTTTTGTTCCGGAAACAAAGGGGCGCAGTCTGGAACAGATCGAAGCCTTTTGGAGAGAAAGGCACCACGGTCACCGCACTGCTACGTAAATTTTCTAACCCACTCGTTCGCGATTGTGCGGTTTCCCCAGATCAAGCACGGGACCAATGGGAACGATGCGGGTCGGATTAATTTGGGTGTGCGTCATGTAGTAGTGGCGCTTGATGTGATCGAAATTGACCGTGCCGGCGATGCCTGGCTGCTGATATAAATCCATCAGATAGCCTTGCAGATTTGGGTAATCGACGATGCGCCGCAGATTGCACTTGAAGTGGCCGTGATAAACGACGTCGAATCGGACGAGTGTGCAGAAAAATCTCCAATCGGATTCGACGATGCGGTGATCGAAAAGAAAACGACTCTTCGACAAGCGTTCCTCCAGTTGGTCGAGTGCCTCAAATAATTTTCGGCAGGCAACCTCGTATGGCCGCTGACGCGTGGCGAAACCGGCTCTGTAAACGCCGTTGTTCACGTTGTCGTGCAGAAAACTGCAGAGCTTCGTGTGCTCGGTTTCGATCTCTTTCGGGAAATAATCGATGTCCCTGTTTTTGGCAAAGTCATTAAAGACGTCGTTGAACATGCTGCAGATATCGTCCTCCGAATTGTTCACCATCTTTTTGGTTTGCTTGTCCCACAGGACCGGCACGGTAACGCGGGCGGTGTAATCAGGATCGGTCGCTTTATAGGCTTCGCTCAAGAAATGGAACCCGTTGACCGGATCGGTTGATTCAAATGGCACGCCCGTTGGAATTTCGCCGCTCGGATCGCGAAACGCCCAGCCATCCCCGTCTCGGATCGGATCGACAATGGTCATGCCGATCGCTTCCTCGAGTCCTTTTAGCTTTCGGAAAACGACTGCCCGACTAGCCCACGGACACGCCAGCGAGACGTAAAGATGATACCGGCCCGCCGCAGCAGGGTAGGGGGTAGATCCGTCATTCGAGACCCATCCGCGAAATGCGTCCTCCTGCCGGTGAAACTCTCCGGACTTGGTCTGTTCCTCTGGAAATTGCGCTTTCACTTGAGCATCAATGAACACGAATGCATAACGTCACAACTCCTTCGTGTCGATTCGTCTGCTGGGCCAAATTAGTCCAAGGCGCGTTAATCGTGGTTTAGCAGCTCCCGTTGACAGCGAAAAACCCAAATGCTACCGTCGCGCGAATTTACGTGGAAGTCCGCAAAATCCGGTTTTCCATAGAGATTTGCAAACCGTGCTAAACAATCAGGTTTTGGTGCTTAACCGCCTGTGGCAGGCGGTCAATATCTGCTCGGCGCGTCGCGCCTTCGCGCTGGTCTATGCCGGTCATGCCCACATTGTTTCGTCCGACGAGACGAACAATTTTATGACGCACGATTTCGAAAGCTGGCGCGATTTGTCGGCAAACGCGCCGGACCACGAAGTCGTCACGACGATTTCGTTCAAGATTCGTATCCCGCGGGTGATTGTGCTTCTGGTTTTCGATCGGCTTCCGAAGAAGGAAGTGAAATTTACCCGACACAATGTGTTTGAGCGCGACAAGAACACCTGCCAGTACTGCGGCGAGATTTTCGATCGCAGCGAACTCAATCTGGATCACGTCGTACCGCGTGATCGGGGAGGGACAACCACGTGGGAGAACGTCGTTTGCTCGTGTATCAGTTGCAATACGCGCAAAGGCAACCGGCTTCCGCGCGAAGCGCACATGAGCCTGATTCGCAAACCCAAGCGACCGAAGTGGCGGCCGTTCGTGCATGTCACATTTTCGGCCCCGCAGCACGACCTCTGGAAGCACTTCGTCGATCTGGCGTACTGGCATGTCGAATTGAGCGATTAGTATCGCTCAGTTCGATCGTGATTTGTTGGAACGTTGAATCGTTAAAGCGGACGGAATCGTGGTGTCATTGCTTTAACCCTTTATTGCTTCAACGCATCCAGAATCGGCTGCGGATAAACGCCGAGCCAAATCGTAGCGATAATTAACGCGCTAATCGCCAAACGGGACACCCCGTTCACAGGGATCCTGTCTGTTTTGACGGGGGACTGCCAATACATCGCGCGAATGACTTTCAGGTAATAATAGAAACCGCACCCAACAGTGATCACTCCGATAACGACGAGCGCTGTCTGATGTTGCAAGATTGCGGCATAGAAGATGAAAAACTTTCCTAGAAATCCCGCTGTGAACGGAACTCCGGCAAGGGAGATCATTCCAATCAACATCGCAAAAGCAAGGAAAGGCGAGCGCCTGGCCAACCCATCGAAATCCGTAATTTGTTCTCCAGTTTGCTGGGCCACGATTATCAACACTGCAAAGCTAAGCAGCGTCATCAGCAGGTATGCAACGAGGTAATAACCTATGGCTGACAAGTCGAAACACGCTACGCCTATCAGCAAATAGCCAGCGTGCGCGATACTCGAGTAGGCTAACAGCCGTTTCAGGTTCGTCTGCGGCAAAGCGGCGAGATTTCCGTAGACCAAAGTCAACAGCGCAATCACAACAATCAGTCGCTGTGTTTGAGGCAGCGCGAGGAAAGGCTGCAACACGCGGAGCAGCACGATAAATCCCGCTGCTTTCGAACCCACAGAAAGGTACGCAGTCACCGGCGTAGGTGCTCCCTGGTAAACGTCCGGGACCCAAATCTGGAAGGGCACCGCGGCGATTTTGAAACCGAGTGCTACCAGAACGAATACCATACCTAACAAGGCTGCGCTTCGATCTGTCGCTGGATTCGCGAGTACGTCTGCGATTCGATGCAGATTTGTCTGACCGGTCACGCCGAAAATCCACGCGATCCCATACACGAGAAATGCCGTCGAAAGGGCGCTCAGCACGAGGTATTTCGTTCCTGCTTCCAAAGTCAACGGATTGCGCCGGGTGAAACTGACCAGCACATAAAAAGAAATCGTCACCAACTCCAGCGAAACAAAGATGAAGACGAAATCGATTGCAGAAACCAGGTACATCAGCCCGACGCATGTGAAAATGGGCAGGGCGAAAAATTCGCCAAGACCCGCCTGCGGTGTGGTGCCAGGAAAAGAATTGCGCACTACTGGCGCGTAGTCGGTCATTAAAATCAGCACGAATATTGTGGTAACCAACGCGAATTGCTTGAAGAAGATCGACAGGCGATCTGCGGTGTAAAAACTCCAGAACCCGGTTACTTGACTAGTCGACGCACTTGGAACTACGAAGAAGCTTGCAGCGAGAACCAGAGCGAGACCGGCAATTGCCACGAATGCCAGGGCCCGTTTATCAATCTTCGTGACAAACGCTTCTGCCAACAGAATCGCCATCCCTAGCACCAGCACTGCGATCTCAAGTTCTGGCGCTGTGATCATGGTCCCCTCCGGGCGATCGGCTGAATGTTGTAGCCGCCTCGCTGCGTCGAGGCGCTCGGGCGATGTTGCTCCGTGAAGCACGGCGACACAGCGCCGTGGCCACACTCTACATCTGTAAGATGGCGGTCGATGGTGAGATGATTGCGAAGGACCGGCGTCACGGTCTGAACAAATGATTGCGGAAAAAATCCATAGCAAAGAAGTCCTATAACCACCAATGCAACGGGGATTCTCAGCGCCGGACGGAGGTCGACAACATCTTTCCATCTCTCGCTTAGACTTCCCATGAATGTCTTGCGATACGCGCGCAGCATGTAAACGGTCGAGATCACCACGCCCCAAAGCGCAAGCACCGTTGCGATTTGGAAGATGTGAAAACGGTCCATCTCCCAGCCATTCTTGAACGCACCAAAAAAGATCATGATTTCCCCGGCGAAATTCGCGAAGCCCGGAAGCCCAATCGCAGCGAATACACCGAATCCAAAGGCGAGCCCGGCAAAGGGCATTACTTTGCCGAGACCACCCAGGTCATCAAAAACCAGCGTTCCGGTGCGCTTTCGCAATTCTCCAGTCAGCGCGAAGAGCAACGCGATCGAAAGACCATGAGCAAACATGAGAAAAACAGCGCCAGTCGTGGAGAGGATAGTGGCACTCGCAATTCCGAGAAAAATGTAACCCATGTGCATCACGCTCGAGTAGCCCAACATCCAGTCGAGCCGTTTCTGAGTGATCGTGACCAGACCAACGTAGATGATGTTCCCAAGCAGCAGCACCACGAGAAGATCGGTCCAATGACGCGCCCCCTCCGGTAACAACGGAATAGCCACCCGCAACAGACCGTACAACCCAAATTTCTTTAACACTCCCGCATGCAACATTGCCGCTGGCGCCGGGGCCGAGGCATACGCTTCCGGCGCCCAAGTGTGGAATGGAAAGAGTGAGATAAGAATTCCAAAACCAATAAGCAACACCAGGTAAACATGGCGCTGCGCGTCCGCACCGATCTGACCGAGGCCTGCGGCAGCTGTTAAGGCGCGAATATCAAAGCTGCGCGCAGACGCGGGAACACTTTGATAAAGCAGAATCAAGCCCAGCAGCAAAATAAAACTACCAACTGCCAGGTAGATGGTGATTTTCCACGCGGCTGCGACGCGATTTCCGCTGCCCCAGATTCCGATCAACAAGAATGTGGGGATGAGTGCGAGCTCATGAAACGCGTAAAAGAAAAATAAATCGATTGACGCAAAAGCACCGATTGCGCCGCCGGAAATGAATAAAAGACAAGCGTAGAATGCATTCTCATATTTCTCGACCGTGCCTGTAAACCATACAGCGGCCAGGGTGACGATTGCGGCGAGCAGCACCATGACAAGACTCAAGCCGTCGACACCTGTCGTGAAGCTCAAGTGCCACTGGGGAGAGATAACAAAGGAAGTAACCTGCTGAAAATCGTGTTGGCCCTTGTCGAAAGACACGAGGAGAAACAACGCCGCCGCAAACGCTAAAACTGATGCCCCTAAGGCGGTCTTCCGCGCGGGAACGCCAGCCATGATTAAAATCGCGGCGACGATTGGGCAGAAAATGATAAATAAAACCATTAGCAGAAGACGGCGAAGTAAATGACAGCAACCACACCTAGCCCAAACAGAAACGCGTAAGCTTGCAGATTTCCCACCTGAACCAGCCGCAGCAGTGCTCCGATTCCCCAAATTCCACGGCTGCTGCCATCGACTACGGCGGTATCTATGATCCATCGATCAAAGAAAGCCGAGACGCGCGCGAGCAGTCCCTGCGTCCAGTTGATCAGCCAGGCGTAAAATTCGTCGAAATAAAATTTGTCACGCAGAACCTCGACATCAATTGGTTCGCTTACTCGGTTACGGTAAAGGGCAATCGCCAGTCCACTGCCAACGATCAGCGCGACGATCGCGAGGAGAGGAACCAGGGAAGCAGTTTCCTTTTCTATCGGAAGCGCGAGAAAGTTTCGCGCGAAAAATCCAAATCCGCCTAACGCGGCGAGAATCGCGAGCACGATCAGCGGTCCCGTCATCACGAGGGGTGATTCCTTGCTTTGGCGTGCGGCTTCACTGCGTGTCTTACCGAAGAAGACGATGGTCAGCAGACGCACAACATAAAAGGCCGTTAGAAACGCTGTGAACAGTCCCAGAATGAAAATCTTCATGTTGCGTTCGTAGGCGAGCGCAAGGATTGCGTCCTTGCTGAAGAATCCGCTGAAAGGTGGACAACCGATCAACGCCAGTGCGCCCACAGTGAAGGTGACAAATGTGACTGGGAGTTTGCGAGAAAGTCCTCCCATCTTCCAGATGTTCTGCTCGTGATGAAGCATCACGATGATCGAGCCAGCGGCGAGGAAGAGAAGGGCTTTGAAAAATGCATGGGTAAACAGGTGAAACATGGCCGCGTCGTTTGAGGCGAGACCGACAGCCATCACCATGTAACCAAGTTGCGACAGCGTTGAGTAAGCTAAAATGCGCTTGATGTCGTTTTGCTGGGTTGCGATTAACGCAGCCATCGTCGCGGTGATAGTGCCGATCCACGCGACGACGAGAAGCGCGGTCTGTGACGCTTGAATGACGAACGCGACGCGCACCAGCATGTAAACACCGGCTGCGACCATTGTCGCGGCGTGGATCAGAGCGGAAATTGGCGTCGGACCTTCCATCGCGTCTGGTAACCAGACATGCAGCGGAAACTGGGCTGACTTACCAACCGCTCCGCAAAAGATCAGGAGCGCCGCGATTGTAACAAATGTCGGATGGTTTAGCAGGGTCGGCATCCGTGGCGTAATCTCGGTGAAAACGACAGAGCCAGTCGCCATCCAAATCATCAGGATTCCAATCATGAATCCAAAATCACCAATGCGAGTGGTGATGAATGCTTTGTTGCCCGCTTCTGCAGCGGCATCACGAAAGAACCAGTGGCCAATCAGAACGTAGGAAGTAAAGCCCACCAATTCCCAAAAGATGAAGAGCATGACGAAATTGTTCGCGAGAACGATCCCGAGCATCGCAAACATGAAGAGCGAAAGAGCCGCGAAATAACGCGCCTTACCGTCGTCATCCCGCATGTAACCCAGCGAATAGATATGGATGGTTGCTCCGACACCGGAAACCAGTACGAGCATCGTCTTGCTTAATTGATCGAGCGTAAAGCCAAGCGGTACTTTGAACGCGCCGCTAATATCGACCCAGGTGAACGCAGTCGCGGCGATATTGGATTGTGTGAAGATCAAGCAACTGCACGTGAAACTCACCAGGACGGCCGCAACCGAGATTGAACTGCTCACCGCTTTCCACCGGAGCGTGAATAGCGTGATAACTACCGCGCTGGCTAACGGCGCAAGCAGGATGGTCCACGGCAAGATTGAATTCATCGGATCGCTAAAATTTCAGGCTGCTGATATTTTTGACGTCCGTTGTCTGTCTCGCCCGGTAGAGAGCGACGAAGATGGCAAGGCCCACGGCAACTTCCGCCGCTGCCACAGTGATGATAAAGAAAACGAAGACCTGCACGTTGTAGTTGGGCAAGCCGCTTGAATCGACGCGGAACCGGGAAAAAGCGACAAGCGACAAGTTTGCCGCATTCAGCATCAGCTCCAGTGACATGAGTATGATAATGAGATTGCGGCGCAGCATCACGCCAGCAAATCCGATTGCGAAAAGAATGCCGCTTACGATCAGATAATCGCCCAGCGTGATCATATCATCGAGGTTCGCGTGTGCTCAAAAGCACGACGCCAATCGTCGCTACCAGCACCAGGACGCCGACGATTTGAAATGGCAGATTGTAATTTCCAAAGAGTGCTGCCCCGATATTCCGAACATCGTCGATTGTGGATCCTGGCAATGGCGGAAAGGCCTTGCGCGCGATGGTAAAGTGACGGACCACAGAATAAATTTGACCGAACAAGATTAGAGCAACAACGAGCCCTCCCGCTGAGGCTAGCCAGTTGATCTGGCGACCTTCTTCGGCGCGAAGATCGAGGAGCATGATGATGAAAAGGAACAGGACCATCACCGCACCTGCGTAAACCAGCACTTGAATGATTCCTATAAAATAGGCGTTTAGCGATATGAAGAGCGCGGCGAGACCCAGGAACGACACGACCAAGCTCAGCGCACTGGCCACGGGATTTCGGTTGATCACGACGGCTGCGCCGAAGATCAATGTCAGCAAAGCAAAGACCCAAAATAGGAACGGAGACATCAGTTATTGGAGTGGGGGAGTAATGGAGCAACGGCTCGAGGAACAGATGGATTCGACCAACACTCGAATACTCCAACACTTCAATGCTTTCCGTCTGCTCATTTCTCCTTGTTCCATTTCAACACGACGCCGTGCATGACTCCGCCGATCTCGAGGAGTTTCTCCTTGTGATGCACCATCTCTGCGCGCGTGTATCCGGTAATGGCATAATCCTTGCGGAGAAAAATCGCCTGTTCGGGGCAAACCTCTTCGCACATTCCGCAGAAAATGCAGCGAATCATGTCGATATCGAACGCCTCAGGATATTTTTCGACTTTGGCGAAGCGATCCGTTGGAGGAATTTCCCCAGGAATAATTTTAATCGCGCGCGGCGGACAAATGAATTCGCAAAGCTGGCACGCCACGCAACGCACACGTCCATCTTCATCCTGGACAAGCGCAGGCGCGCCGCGATAATAGTCCGGCAAGTTGCCGTCCCAATTTTGCTCAGGATACTGCATCGTAACCTTCGTGCGTCCCAGCAGCAGGTTTTTGAAGTGCTTAAACGTGATGGCCAGACCGGTGACGATGGCAGGCAGATACAATCGCTCGCGCCAGTTAAGCTTTGGTCGTGAAACAGTGATGGCCATGATTAGGATAACGAATTTCGAAGGCCAAATGGCGAATTAGTGACGAAGCGCAAAGGACGGCCATACCTCGATCCGCAAGTTACGTTTCGGATTTCGTGATTCATCATTCGTATTTCGTCAGTTACTGGGCAGAAAGCCCGTTATCACTGCGACAATGAAAATATTTACCAGCGCGATCTCGAAAAAGAAAAGCCAGCCGAGACGCATCAGTTGGTCATAGCGAAATCGGGGCAGGGTCCATCGCACCCACATGAAAACAAAAATGACCATGGCGACTTTTGTGAAGAAGACTGCGATGTTTATCAGGCCGAAAATCCACCCGTGGGAGCCATCGGGAATTCCCGGGAAATGCCAGCCGCCGAAAAATAATGTCACGATCACCGCCGATCCAGTGATCATGGCCGCGTATTCACCCAGGAAAAAAAGAGAAAACTTCATCGAGCTGTATTCGGTGTTGTAACCCCCAGCGAGCTCCTGCTCGGCCTCGGGAAGATCAAATGGCAGCCGGTTTGTCTCGGCAAAAATGGCGATCGTGAAAACGAGGAACGAAATAATCATGGGAATGGTGAGCAGCCATTTCCATGGGTTTGTCCAGTCGCCGATAAACGGCGCGATGAACCAGCCGTGGTCGATCTGGTACTGCACCACACTGGTCAAACGCAAATTACCAACGAGCAGAAAAACGGGAATGACTGCAAGACCGAGCGAAAGCTCGTAAGAGAGCATCTGCGCACTCGAACGGATACCGCCGAGAAATGGATACTTGGAATTCGACGCCCAGCCGCCAATGACTATTCCGTAAACGCCAAGCGAAGCGATAGCGAACACAAACAAAATGCCGATGTTCACATCTGCGATGATCATCGGGACTCCGAAAAGCGTGCTGCCAAAAGGCACAACGGCGATGGTAATGATGGCCGGCATTACGGCCAGACACGGCGCGAGCCAGTAATAAAATGTGTTCGCGGCGCGCGGCGTGAAATCTTCTTTCAACAACAATTTGAACATGTCGGCAATCGGCTGAAGAAGGCCAGCCGGTCCGACGCGATTCGGTCCAAGCCGGTCCTGAATTGCCGCGCTGACTTTCCGTTCGGCATACACGGCGTAGGAAACCATCGGAAGGATTACCAGAAAAAGGATCCCGACGATCTTGAGTAGCGACGTGATTACAAAAAAGGAATCCATCGTGATCTTGCAGCCTAGTGGGTTCCCGCAGCTGCGGCTTTACGGACTTCGTCGACCTGTCGCCCGACAGCGCGGCGGCGGGCCTGCATCGCGACCGCTTGCGCGATTTTTTCTTCGTCGCTGGGATGGACCGGCGGCAATTCTTCCATTTGTAAAATGTGCATGCCGAGGTCGCCGAGCTTGTTTAAACTCAGTCCGGCAAATTGCGGCACCGTCTCGCTGATTCGGCGAAAAACGTCATCGATGGAGAGAATGGAATCACCACCGCCGACTGCCTGGAGCAAATCGCGCAAGATTTCCCAATCATCGCGCACGTTACCCGGCGGGCGCACGGCGCGATTCAATCGTTGCAATCGTCCTTTGCCATTGACCATTGAGCCGCGTTTTTCGGCAAACCCGCACGCGGGCAGAACGATCGTCGCTTTTTCGGTGGCTTCGTTCGACAAGATATTCATCATGATCAACACAGGGAGTTTCGCCAGTTGCTCAACCGGTACGCCCAAATGCATCGTGTTTTCCTTCAAAATCAGCAGCGCCTTGATTTTTCCTGATTTCACAGCTTCTGAAATCGCAAGCAGGTTTGCGCCTGGTTCAGATTTCGATCCAAGAATCAGTCGTGCGCCGTTTGTATTGGGGTTGCGATCTTCGCTGAGCAGGATGTTGTCACCTGGCTCGCGGCGTGGGACGATGTCGATCCATTCCGTGCCTAACGACTTTGCCAGTTGCGCCGTGAGCCAAAGCTCCTCGTTGGTCATGCGCGCGGAAGCAATGATGGCGATTTCCTGACCGGGGAACTGTTTTAGCTGAAGGGCCGCCTGTGAAATTGCGGTCGCCCAATCGGCGTAGGCGAGTTGTCCCTCAAGAAATATCTGTGGCTCAAGCAAACGGTTCTCGGCTTCGAGATATTTAAAATTGAGTCGTCCGTAATCACACATCCAGCATGAGTTGACATGGTCGTTCTCACGCGGGGTCTGCCGGTAGATCACATCCTCTCGCGTGCCGACGATGGTGTTGCAGCCTGTCGCGCAACTGGTGCAGATGCTTTTGGTTTCCTTCAGGAACCAGACGCGCATCTTAAAGCGAAAATCGGTGGAAGTCAGCGCGCCGACCGGGCAAATATCGACCGTGTTAAGCGAATAATTATTTTCCAGGTTCTTCCCGGGATGGGCGGCCAGCTCTGTGTAACTGCCGCGATCGACAAACCCAAGCACGTCGTCGTGCGCGATCTCCTGGCAAAAACGAATGCAGCGCGAGCAGAGAATGCAGCGTTCATCATCCAGCGTAACACGCGGCCCGAGCACGACGTTTTTCGGTTTCTTGACTTTTTGTTCGAGAAAACGCGATTTACTCATGCCGAAATCGACGCTGAACTCCTGTAAGCGACATTCGCCGGCTTGATCGCAGATCGGGCAATCAAGCGGATGATTGATGAGTAGGAATTCCATCACGCCGCGCTGGCATTCCTTCACCAGAGGAGAATTAGTCCTCACGCCCATTCCTTCAGCGATATCCTGTGCGCAGGAGATTTGAGGACGCGGCATCCAGTTGATGATTGGTTTGTTGTCAGAGCCAAGCTCTGGTTTGCGATCCGGTCCGAACCTTGGAAATCCCATCTCGATCAGACACATCCGGCAATTGCCCGGTGAGCTGAGCTCTTTGTGATAGCAATAGCGCGGCACGTAACTTCCCGCCTGTTCGCACGCTTCGATCACGCGGGTGCCCTTGGGGAACTGATGCCACACGCCGTCGATCTGGACGTTTAGCATCTGCGGCGATGAAACTGGATCCGACATTAGATTTTAAATTGTTCCTTTCGCGCCGGCTTTCTCCCATCCTGGATCACGCGCCATCGAAACCGT
>Ga0193722_1000274_pt1 | contig 11385 bp, 8 predicted proteins | sample H2m1metaG_FD_143044 | JGI IMG/M metagenome (GOLD analysis project Ga0193722, IMG submission 143044) | Soil microbial communities from a riparian zone of the East river system, Colorado, United States - H2m1 | ecosystem: Environmental > Terrestrial > Soil > Riparian zone | place: USA: East River...
CCCCTCACTAGCCGTAACTAATAAGGTTTGGGCTCCTGCGCGTTCGCTCGCCACTACTTGCGCAATCACTAGTTTGTTTTCTCCTCCTCCAGGTAATTAGATGTTTCAGTTCCCTGGGTTTGCTTCCCGATTGCTCGGGATACGACGCCTTCAGCATCGTGGGTTGCCCCATTCGGACACCTGCGGATCACAGCCTATTTGCGACTCCCCGCAGCTTTTCGCAGCTTATCACGTCCTTCTTCGCCTCTGAGAGCCTAGGCATTCCCCATACGCTCTTATTTTACTTCTTCTATATTAACAATCGGTTTCCCTCGCGGTAATCCCGCTCGTCATACTTTACGATGCTACCTATGTGCTCGCTTCTTTTAACTCTTCTTCTACTCTTTCTCCAGTATGTCAATGAACTTCTCGTCAGGCTTTCTAGCCCCCACCTGTTCTGAAACGGCTCTTCCAGATCCAGGTGAAAACCTCTGACAACGTAAGGTTCAGGAGGCAGTAGGCAATAAACAGTAGGCAATGTGCCAACCCTCACCTGTACCCCTTAACTTTTAATCCCCTTAAATATTCCCATCAAACTCGTTTGTCTGATGCTCTCTTCTAACTCCTTACTTCTCATCTCCTCAACTTCTCTCTTCTCAACTTCTCATAAAGTGGAGAATATCGGATTCGAACCGATGACCCCCTGCTTGCAAAGCAGGTGCTCTAGCCAGCTGAGCTAATCCCCCGACTGCGCCTTGCCACCGCACCCCCCACCGCTATGGCTTCGTCGGGCGGCCCCACTGCTTCGAAGCAGACTTTATATGGGCCTGCCCACCGTAGCCATAGTGATGGCATGTGCGCGGAAGGCGTAGGTGGGCCTGCGTGGACTCGAACCACGGACCTCGACATTATCAGTGTCGCGCTCTAACCACCTGAGCTACAAGCCCCTTCTAATCAGTAGGCAGTAGGCAAGAAGCAGTAGGCAATGCCTTATCTATCTCCTCGACTATTCCACCTCAAGCTAGTAAACAACTCTCAACAGTACCAGGCGCTTTGCCTACTGCCCATGCCTATTGCCTACTTCTCAAAGTCCCGACCTCCGATCCAGGGCTGTGCTTGCAGCCTCCTCTAATAACTCGAATAAACGTAATTGATAGCAGACCTAACCAAGGTTGTTCTCAAGTCTTTCTCTCCGAGCTTGCTCAGAGTAAGTACTCAAGTTCTCCAGAAAGGAGGTGTTCCAGCCGCACCTTCCGGTACGGCTACCTTGTTACGACTTAGCCCTAGTCATCGGTTTTACCCTAAACAGCGCCTCACAGCAACTGCCTTCAGGTCCTCCCGACTCCCATGGCTTGACGGGCGGTGTGTACAAGGTCCGGGAACGTATTCACCGTAGCATTGCTGATCTACGATTACTAGCGATTCCAACTTCATGCAGGCGAGTTGCAGCCTGCAATCCGAACTGAGACGCTCTTTTTGTGATTGGCTTGCCGTCACCGGCTTGCAACACTTTGTGAGCGCCATTGTAGCACGTGTGTAGCCCTGGGCGTAAGGGCCATGATGACTTGACGTCGTCCCCTCCTTCCTCTCTGCTTGCGCAGGCAGTCTCTTTAGAGTCCCCACCTTGACGTGCTGGCAACTAAAGATAGGGGTTGCGCTCGTTGCGGGACTTAACCCAACACCTCACGGCACGAGCTGACGACAGCCATGCAGCACCTTGCTCCTTGTCCTTGCGGAACCTCCCATCTCTGGAAGTGTCAAGGGCATTCTAGCCCAGGTAAGGTTCCTCGCGTATCATCGAATTAAACCACATGCTCCACCGCTTGTGCGGACCCCCGTCAATTCCTTTGAGTTTCACCCTTGCGGGCGTACTCCCCAGGTGGATTACTTATCGCTTTTGCTAAGACGCTGGCTGTGTATCGCCAACATCGAGTAATCATCGTTTACAGTGTGGACTACCAGGGTATCTAATCCTGTTTGATCCCCACACTTTCGTGCCTCAGCGTCAGTTACAGTCTAGTAAGCTGCCTTCGCTATCGGTGTTCTTGACGATATCTATGCATTTCACCGCTACACCGTCAATTCCGCCTACCTCGTCTGTACTCAAGTCAACCAGTATCAATTGCACCTCGACAGTTAAGCTGCCGTATTTCACAACTGACTTAATCAACCGCCTACGCACCCTTTAAACCCAATAAATCCGGACAACGCTTGCCACCTACGTATTACCGCGGCTGCTGGCACGTAGTTAGCCGTGGCTTATTCACCAGGTACCTTCAATTTCCCTCGCAAGGGTCTTTTATCCCCCGGCAAAAGCAGTTTACAACCCAGAAGGCCTTCTTCCTGCACGCGGCATGGCTGGTTCAGGCTCTCACCCATTGACCAATATTCCCTACTGCTGCCTCCCGTAGGAGTCTGGCCCGTATCTCAGTGCCAGTGTGGGGGATCAACCTCTCAGTTCCCCTACTGATCATCGCCTTGGTAGTCCGTTACACTGCCAACTAGCTAATCAGTCGCATGCTCATCCACAACCTCCTCAAATTTAATCACTCGCGGATGCCCTTGTGTGATATCATGGAGGGTTAATTCCCCTTTCGGGGAGCTATCCTCCTGTTGCGGGTAGATTGCATACGTGTTACGCACCCTTACGCCACTCTAGGTTCAATATTGCTATCAAACTTACCGTTCGGCTTGCATGTATTAGGCCTGCCGCTAGCGTTCATCCTGAGCCAGGATCAAACTCTCCATAGTATAGTCTTAAAGTTCCAGTTCCTGCTTTCGCATTCCCCTTCTCTCCAACTGCTCCCTAGCTCCGCCTTTCAGCTTCCCTATGGCAGTCTATGTCATTTTCCTCGGTCTCATCGCTTCCTCTTTTTTTGGTCCAACTTCGCAGCTGAACCACTCTTCTAAGAATCGACTCGCTGTAACCCTCTATCGAGTTACAACGGGTCCGCTATCAATTACCATCTATTCAAAGAACGTTCTTAAACCTTTCTCTTTCTTAAACCTCAGGCCTGTTAGCCATCGGTTATCAGGTTTAAACTAGTGGTCAGCCTATTCTCTAACCCTCTCCCTTCAATGCCTGAATCCGTACGATTTAAGCACCTTCCTTTAATTGGGAGTGCAAAGGTATCCGCCAAGAGGCGACAAAGCAAGCCCGTATGGAAAAATTTCGCGGCTTTTAGCTCCGGTAAATTGTTTGTGTCCTGTCCGGGCCGGTAGAAACCAGCGTAATCGGAACCCTTAACTCTTTCTCCAGAAAGGAGATATACTGTGAAAGCTCAACAGGAATATTCTGTTCATTAATTCCGGAAAGGGGCATGCTCCAACCCTTCATTTCCGAATAAACAGGCGTAATTTTTTCGTTAACGAGTTCGTACGGAAGAAATTCTGTGACAGTGCCATCCTTCAAAAGATATTTTGTGCACATTTTGATCACCGGAAAAACACTGAGCACATCTGCCTTCATCATCAACAGCTGCGTCACTCCATTGATCATGATCGAATATTTCAACGAAGGCAAATCAATCCAGCCACAGCGCCGTGGGCGGCCCGTCGTGGAGCCGAATTCATTTCCATGCTTTCTCATTTTCTCCCCTTCCTCATCCAACAATTCGGTAGGAAAAGGACCGCTTCCGACGCGGGTACTGTAGGCCTTGAATATTCCAAAAACCTCGCCAATGTGACGCGGCGCAATCCCCAATCCGGTGCACGCCCCGGCCGTCACTGTACTCGAACTGGTTACAAAAGGGTAACTACCAAAATCGATGTCTAATAACGAGCCCTGCGCTCCTTCGGCCAGGATCGTGGAACCGGCGATCAATTCCTGGTTTAGAAAATATTCACTATCAATCAGTTTGAATTGTTTAAGAAAATCAACCGCAACCAAAAACTCCGCTTCCAGTTCGGACCAACGATAAATCAAATCATGATTTCTGAGAATCTCGAGGTGTTGATCGACCAGTTTTTTCAGTCTGTCCCTGAACTGGGGCGAGAGAATATCTCCTACCCGTAGCCCCTGCCTTCCCACTTTATCCTGGTAGGAAGGCCCGATCCCCTTCAGCGTTGAACCAATCTTATCCGCCCCTTTTGCTTTTTCATATGCCTGATCCAGCAAACGATGGCTGGGAATGATCAACGTGGCTTTCTTTGAAATGAACAAATTGGCCTTAACGTCGAGCTTGTATTTCTCCAGTTTTTCGATCTCGGCCTTAAAAACAATCGGATCAAGAACCACCCCGTTTCCAATGACATTCCGTGTCTTTTCACGAAAAATTCCCGATGGAATCTGGTGCAATACATGCTTGATCCCGTCAAACTCCAACGTATGCCCTGCATTGGGTCCTCCCTGAAAGCGTGCCACGACATCGTACTTGGGCGCCAGCACATCCACAATCTTTCCCTTGCCTTCATCGCCCCATTGAAGACCTAATAACACATCGACTTTACTCATTGAGATTTTTTGCGTCCACGCTGCCCCGCGAGAGGCCGGAAACTTCTATTTGGATTGAATAACTTCTTGCTCGGATTGAATAACCTGAAAAATAGCGTTCAGCTTGGTAATCACCAGAAGCTTCTTCACGCTTTCAGAAGGCTTCATCAGGTATACCTCTCCGCCTTTGTTTCTGAATTTTGTCAAAATGGTAATGAGCACGCCGATGCCGCTGCTATTGATATAGCGAAGCCCGGAAATATCCACAATGCAGGAAAGGACCTTATGGCTCATCGCGTCGTTCACGGCGCCTACTAACAAGGCCCCGTTGTCTTCTCCTATCAGATCACCGGATATCCTCAGGATTAAAGCATTGGATCGTATTTCTTGTGCAAACGTCATGTCTTTCTATTTTCACAGTTTTTCTTCGTGCAAGCCGCATACAATATTAAGGAATGATGCATTACATTAAACTGCAACAATTCCTCTACCGTAGTTTGAATATTCTGGATCCGGGGATCACAAAACTCAACGACCGTATGGCATTCGGTACAAATCAAATGATCGTGTTGTTTGTACCCATAGGACTTTTCGTACTGCGCCAGGTTCTTTCCAAATTGATGTTTACTCACCAGGTCGCATTCCACCAATAGGTCCAGCGTGTTGTACACCGTAGCCCGGCTCACGCGGTAGTTCTTATTTTTCATGTTGATGTAGAGCGACTCCACATCAAAATGCCCTTCGAACGAATAGATCTCTTCCAGGATCGCATAGCGCTCAGGGGTTTTCCGCAGCTCCTTCTTTTCTAAATAGGCTGTGAAAATTTTTTTTACTTCTTCGTGTACCTTGGGATTTAAAGCCATAACCGGGACCCACCGACAAAGATAATCAGGATTTTCAGGATTGAAGCAGATTTTCTCCCGCTGGTCTCGGAAAATCTCCCGCAGATCGCGCAGATCATCGCAGAAAATGGTTGGACTAATCAGACAGCGATTGAAATTTTCGGAGTATATCTGGACGATTAGCTCCTATCTCGGAAAAATCTCCCGCAGACCTGTCCGACGAAGGCTTGGCGTAGTCGCAGATTTACGCAGATCAAATTCTGTTTTACTAAATCTTCTTTATTTCGCGCCTGCCTCCTAAATCCCGGCGTGTCGTGTCCCGGTAATTTGACAATTGCATTCTCATCGATAATTGGTCAGCGCAAATCTGCGCAATCTGTCGAAAATAAACGCTGCATTTTCTGCGTAAATCTGCGCGATTTGCGGGAAAATTTTTCTCGCGATCTGCGGGAGATTTTTTAATGGTTGTTCTGATTGATCGTCGCGGAATCAAACCGCGCAACTTTCACCACGCCTTCTACTTTCTCCAACTTGCTGATCAGCAAATCCAGATGCCGTGTGTCATTTACATAGAGCATGATCTCGCCGTTGAAGATACCATGATCGGAATTGAAGGAAAGCGAACTCATATTTACTTTCAGCTCCTCGGAGATGATTTTGGAGACGTCGTTGATCAGCCCCACCCGATCGGTCCCCACCACTTTCAATCCGGTGAGAAACGCGACCTCGTGCTGTGACGTCCATTTCGCCTTAATGACGCGATTGCCGTGGTTGGCCATCAACTCCATTGCATTCGGGCAATTCGTCCGGTGAATTTTAATACCGTCACTCACGGTTACGAAACCAAACACTTCGTCTCCCGGAATGGGGGTACAGCATTTGGCCAGTTTGTACTCCACAACATCCATGTCCTCCCCCACCAACAGAATATCTTCATAGCGGCCCTTTGGTCTGTTGATTTCCTGCTCCGTTACTTTCCCTTCAGCGTTTGCTGCATTGGATTTTACCTTCAGCGGAGCAGGCGGCTTGTATTCGGAGAATCGCTTCAGGTCGCTAACCGTAATGAGGCCTTTGCCAATTTTATAGTGCAAGTCTAATTTTGAGTTGACATTGAAATACGCCATCATCTGTTCATACACCTGGCTGTTCAGATCAATCTTCCAGTGATTCAGTTTCCTCAATAAGGCCCCCTTCCCCTCGTCTGCCATATTCCTCTTATCTTCTTTGAGGAGTTCCTTGATCCTGGACTTGGCTTTGGGGCTGACCACAAAGCGAAGCCAATCTTCATTGGGTTTTTGCTTGGCCGAGGTGAGGATTTCTATTTGATCTCCGTTTTTCAACACGTGGTTGATCGGCACCAGCTTCTGATTTATTTTAGCGCCGATGCACCTCCCGCCAATATCCGTGTGGATATCAAAAGCAAAATCCAGGGCCGTCGAGCCTACCGGCAGGGTCTTCAATTCGCCCTTCGGCGTAAAGACAAATACTTCCTCAGTGAAGAGGTTACCCCTAAAGTCATCGACAAATTCCAATGCCGTCAGGTCTTGCCGTTCGAGCAACTCGCGAACGCGCACCAGCCATTTTTCCAGGTTTGATTCGTGGTTGACGGCATTGTCCTTGTACTTCCAATGCGCCGCATATCCCTTTTCCGCAATCTCGTCCATCCTTCGTGTTCGAATCTGTACTTCAACCCATTGACCATTCTTGGCCATGACCGTCGTGTGCAGCGACTCATATCCGTTGGCCCGGGGTGTACTAATCCAGTCCCGCAACCGGTCGGGGTTCGGCATGTAATAATCGGTTACCGTCGAATATACCTGCCAACAATAGGATTTCTCCTGCTCGAGGGGCGTGTCGACAATGATCCGTACGGCAAAAAGGTCATAGACTTCTTCAAAGGGAATGTTCTGCTTGCGCATTTTATTCCAAATGGAGAAGATGGATTTAGGACGGCTCTTGATTTCGTAATCCACCCTCAGTTCATCCAACTCTTCCTTGATGGGCTGTACAAACTGTTTGATGAACTTCGTCCGCGTAGCGCGGGTCTCATCGATTTTGGCAGTGATATCGTGATACACGGCAGGTTCGGTAAACCGCAAGTACAAATCTTCCAGCTCGGTTTTGATTGTATTTAACCCCAGACGGTGCGCCAGGGGGGCATACAAATAGATCGTCTCGGAAGAAACCTTGAGTTGCTTGTTCCGCGGCATACTATCCAGCGTACGCATATTGTGCAGCCGATCCGCTAACTTGATCAAAATCACGCGAACATCTTCCGACAGGGTGAACAGCATTTTGCGGAAATTCTCCGCTTGCTGGGAAGTCCCATACTCAAATACGCCGCGAATCTTGGTTAATCCATCAACAATCCGGGCAATCTTATTCCCAAATATCCGTTCGATGTCATTGAGCTGGATGTTGGTGTCCTCCACCACGTCGTGAAGCAACGCAGCGATGATCGAGGTCGTGCCCAACCCAATCTCCTCCACGCAGATCTCGGCGACCGCCAGGGGGTGAAAAATATAGGGCTCACCGGACTTCCTGCGCATGTCCTTATGCGCGTCGAGGGAAATGGTAAAAGCACGCTTGATCAGCCGGGCATCTCCCTCCTTCAAAATAGGCTTCGCTTTTCGCAATAGCCTCCGGTAACCGTTAATGATTTCCTTTTTCTCTTCTACTGCATCAATTACCACTGATTCCCTGGATTTAGCTGATTACAACTGATTCATCATCTAAACGATACACTGTAGGATAACAATATGTTGACCTCAATGGTGTCATTCCTTTGCTTTCCTCGGCCAACTTTTTTTTTCACGGCGTTAATCCTAATAAATAATCTATAAATTTGCACTCCTTTTACGGAAAAACGGCCTAAAAATGGCACCGATCGGTCAAAGGACCTTGCCTGCCCTGAATCTCAGGCAAGCATATGCGGATGTGGCGTAATTGGCAGCCGCGCCAGACTTAGGATCTGGTGCCGTAAGGCGTGGGGGTTCGAGTCCCTTCATCCGCACCACCTTTAACCTTGCTGTGCCGGGCTTTCCGGAACGGTCGAAGTAACTATAGTTTTTAACTCGTATGGACATCACATTAGACAAACAAAGCACAACCGACGGTTTGATTAAAATTACGCTAACGGAGAGTGATTATCAACCCAAAGTGGAAGAAAAAGTAAAGGAATACTCCCGCAAGGCCAACATCAAAGGTTTTCGCGCCGGAAAAGTGCCTTCGGGAGTGATCAAAAAGATGTACGGTAAATCCATCCTGGTCGAAGAAGTGAATCACCTCATTTCACACTCCGTTTCGGATTACATCAAAGACAATAACCTTCGCATCCTCGGGGATCCTCTTCCCAATCAGGAAAAAGCCCGCACGATCGACTGGGACACACAAAAGAGTTTTGAGTTCGAATTTCAGGTGGGCATGGTAGAGGATTTTCAGTATGAACTCTCGCCAAAAGTAAAATTGAAGTCGCATTCCATCGAGGTGGATGAGGCCGTGATCCAGGAAACGCTGACCGACATGAAGCAACGGTTTGGCAACGTGGCCTATCCGGATGTCAGCGGAGAGAACGATAACCTGTTTGGAGAAGTAATTGGAAGCGACGGCGAAAAAAAATCCTCGTACATCCCGATTGCCAAGGTGGAGAAAAAGGAGCAGGAAAAATTCCTGGGCCGTAAGAAAGAAGACCAGGTTGAATTTGAAATTGAAAAAATCTCCTCCGAACCGGAAGTGATCGCCCGTATCCTCAACCTGCCGGAGCAGGAAGCGAAAGACGCAAAAGGAAAATACACCCTTACCATTTCTACGATCAGCCATGTCGAGCCCGCCGAAGTAAATCAAGCACTTTTTGACAAGGTTTTTGGCAATGGTATCGTCAAGAGTGAAGAAGAGTTTTTGAATAAGATCAAGGAAACGATAAGCGAAAACTACACCCGCGAGACGGAACACCTGCTCAACCACGAAATCGAGCATTTTTACGTTGATCACACTACCATCAACATGCCCGACGCGTTCCTGAAATCCTGGCTGAAGGCCACCAGCGACGGAAAAGTTACCGACGACGTCCTGGAGAAAGAATTCAATGAGTACAGAAACTCCCTCAAGTGGGATCTGATCAAAAACAAGATTGCAGAGGATTTAAAAATCACAGTAGAGTCAGAGGAAGTGAAAAACAAAGCAAAACTGCTGATTGCTGAACAATTTGGTGGCCCCGCCATTGCGGACCAGCTGGGAGATAAATTGGAGGCTATCGCCGACAACTACCTTGCCGGCCAGGATGGCAAGGGTCAGAATTTCATGCGGTTATACAACCAGCTGCGGCAGGAGAAAATCATGAAGGCCATTCTGTCAACGGCAACCGTTACTGAAAAGAAAGTGAGTTTGGATGAATTCAAGAAGATTGCCGCCGAACATCAACATTGATTGAACCATCCAGGTCCTCTCCGTGTTTGAATAATAGCCCTTTCAGGAGGGCATTTTTATTGAAGATTTCTTACTAACATTGGTGAATTGTATTACAATAAAACGGCTGGCCGTGCGACTAACAATACAATCGGTCTCCACCCTTTGAAAATCAAAATTCTATCCTATGAGCTATAATAATGAATTTAGAAAGTACGCAGTTAAGCATATGGGCATGAGCGGTAGCACCATCGACAGCTTTGCCCAGAAAATTGAGGACATGACCCAATACGTCATCGAAGAGCGGCCGGGCAATTTCCGTGCGATCGACGTTTTCACCCGACTTATCTCCGACCGCATTATTTTCCTCGGTATGGCTATCGATGATCAAATCGCGAATCTGATCACTGCCCAATTGCTTTTCCTCGAATCGTCTGACCCGAAGAAGGATATCATCATGTATGTGAATAGTCCGGGGGGTTCGGTCTATGCCGGCCTGGGTATTTATGACACGATGAACTATATTAATCCGGACGTTGCCACCGTATGTACCGGGCTGGCCGCATCGATGGGGGCCGTCCTGCTGACCGCCGGGGCCGACAAGAAACGATCGGCATTGCCTCACTCGCGTATCATGATCCATCAGCCCTCCTCGGGGATGCAGGGTCAAAGCTCGGATATGGAAATCGCCTTGAAACAAACACTTGAAGTAAAGAAAGATCTCTACAACATTTTAGCCAAGCATAGCGGCCAGAAATACGAGAAAATCGAAAAGGACTCCGACCGCGACTACTGGATGCGCGCAGCCGATGCCAAAGAATATGGCCTGATTGACGAGGTTTTGGAGAGGAAGCACAAATAAACTATCCCTATTTGCCCCAATTGCCTGTGTTTGAATTGAAGTTTCGGGAATACATCGGTACATTTACCTTCAAATTGAAGTAACATGGCAGAGGTGACCTGTTCGTTTTGCGGAAGAAGCAAGAAAGATGTAGACCTGATGATCTCAGGAATACACGCTCATATTTGCGACAAATGCGTTACCCAGGCCAGCCAGATCCTGGTGGAGGAAAAGAAAAATAAGGTTGAAGTCGGGAACCTTCCGAATTTCAAACTGATCAAACCCCGCGAAATCAAGAAATTCCTGGACGAGTATGTCATCGGTCAGGATGAGGCCAAAAAAGTAATGTCGGTTGCGGTGTACAATCACTACAAGCGCCTGATGCAGAAGAAGACCGACAACGATATTACCATCGAGAAGTCGAATATCATTATGGTGGGGGAAACCGGGACGGGTAAAACCTACCTTGCCCGTACCCTGGCGAAAATTCTTCAGGTCCCATTCTGCATTGCCGATGCCACTGTGCTAACGGAAGCAGGGTACGTTGGGGAAGACGTCGAAAGTATTTTAACGCGCCTGCTCCAGGCCGCCGATTATAACACCGAAGCGGCTGAACGCGGCATCGTTTACATCGATGAAATCGACAAGATTGCCCGCAAGTCGGATAACCCGTCCATTACGCGCGATGTCAGTGGCGAAGGGGTACAACAAGCCCTGCTGAAATTACTGGAAGGAACAGCGGTGAATGTACCTCCGCAAGGCGGCCGCAAGCACCCCGACCAAAAGATGATCACGGTCAATACGGAAAATATCCTCTTCATTTGCGGGGGCGCCTTTGAGGGTATGTCGCGGTTTATAGGGAAGCGACTAAACACAAGACCCCTGGG
>Ga0193722_1000278_pt1 | contig 11367 bp, 10 predicted proteins | sample H2m1metaG_FD_143044 | JGI IMG/M metagenome (GOLD analysis project Ga0193722, IMG submission 143044) | Soil microbial communities from a riparian zone of the East river system, Colorado, United States - H2m1 | ecosystem: Environmental > Terrestrial > Soil > Riparian zone | place: USA: East River...
CGCACGTCGGCGAGCGGCACGCCTTTCATAGAGAAAGTAGCCGGATACCCTCTGCGTAAATCCGCGAGATCTGCGGGAAACCATTCTGCGTAAATCTGCGTGATCTGCGGGAAACTAATTCAACCGCAGCGGTGCCACCATCGTGAACTCCGGTATATTCACGGAAAATTTGGTTCCGTCGACGATGCGTTCCATCTCGTAGGTCCCTGCCATTTTCCCGATCCCTGACTTCAGGTTGCAGCCAGAAACGTATTGGTGGACCTGGCCCGGTTCCAGGACGGGCTGCTGGCCTACAACGCCTTCGCCCTCCACTTCCCGGGAAACAAACCCGGCATCATAAATATGCCAGTGTCTTCGCATGAGTTGAATAGTGAAGTCGCTTTGATTTTCAATCGTAATGCGATACGTAAATACATAGTGGTATTGGCTGGGGCTGGAATAAGAGGGCTGATATTCCGTCTCCACCGTCACGCGTACACCCTGAGTTATTTCGGTCAACATTCAATCAAAAATATCAAATTTTTCTATTTTACACCCAATACATTCGTCACTACCCCGAAAATACCCTATGCCTGCCGATGTGAAAATAGCCCCCTCCTGGAAAGCGCGATTGGAAGGGGAATTTGAAATGCCTTATTTTCAACAGCTTACCCGGTTTATTAAGTCTGAATATGCATCGCAACTGGTGTATCCTCCTGCAAAAGAGATCTTTCGGGCCTTTGATTCATGCGATTTTGAGACATTAAAAGTGGTGATTATCGGGCAAGACCCCTACCACGGGAATGGGCAGGCCAACGGACTGAGTTTCTCCGTTCACGAAGGCGTTAAAATTCCCCCTTCGCTGGTCAATATTTTCAAAGAAATCCAGCAGGATTTAGGAAAGCCGGCTCCCCCAAACGGGGACCTGGGCCGATGGGCCAGGCAAGGTGTACTCATGCTCAATGCCACCCTCACGGTGCGCGCCTCTTCCCCGGGATCGCATCAGAATAAAGGATGGGAAATTTTTACCGATGCAGTCATCAAAATAATTTCAAAAGAAAAAGAGAACATTGTCTTCATCCTCTGGGGCGCCTACGCGCAAAAAAAAGGTGAGGTCATCGACCGCAATAAACATCTTGTTATCCTGTCACCCCATCCTTCCCCTTTTTCAGCCGACCGGGGTTTTTTTGGTTCGAGACCTTTTAGTAAGACGAATGATTATTTGAAGAGTAACGGGTTGACGGGGATTGATTGGTGAATCAATTTAAAATTAATGAATCAACTTAAAAAATCTACTAAACCGGACCTTATGTAAAAGGTCCCCATACTTATTAAGCGAAAGCCATATAAAAAACGCTTTCCCAACAATGTGGTCCTCCGGAACAAAGCCCCAGTACCGGGAGTCAAGGGAGTTATGGCGGTTGTCGCCCATCATGAAATAATAATTTTGATGGAATGTATACTCGGTGAGCTCTTTACCATCAACGAATAATTTCCCTTCTTTCACTTCGACTGAACTGTTGTGATCGTAGAGCCGGATCGTTTCACCATAAAACGCTAGGGTCGAATCATTTACGGCGATCGTCATGCCTTTTTTAGGAATCACGATAGGCCCAAAGTTGTCTCCATTCCAGGGGCCGTACTTCGACTGCGGGAATATGCGCTGGTCAGGGCCTTCGTGGGTGCGGTAATCATCCTCTACGGCTGTGATGTACGGTACTGATTTCAGTTCGTCGGCTTTGGCGTGCGTGAGGAACATTTGGTAGACCGCTTTGTCGGATTCCGGTCGCCCCAAAAAAGTGTAGTCATCCGGGTCAAGCCCCAACTTGGTGAAATTGCGTTCATTGATCTCATCTTTGGCGGTCACCAGATAACTGAACTGCATATCCTCAGGGTTTTTCAAGGGGATGCCATTGACGATGACCTGGCGTGCTTTCACCTCCAGCCGGTCGCCCGAAATCCCTACACAGCGTTTGATATAATTTGTTTTCAGATCGATCGGATAGTCCTTCCCTTCATTCAACTCCTTAGGGGGTACATTGAAGACGACGACATCCTCCCGCTTTACATGTGTAATTCCGGGAAGACGATAGGAGGGCAGTTCGATCCAGGGCAAATAGGAAGGAATCTCCGTGAACCAGATCTTTTGGTGCGTCAGCGGAAGTTGAAGGGGTGTCTTAGGGGTTCGCGTTCCGTAGTGAAACTTACTGACAAAGAGAAAGTCGCCCACGAGCAGCGAATTCTCCATCGAAGGAGTAGGGATGGTGTAGGCCTCCATAATGAGCCAACGGATGAGCGTGGCGGCCACTACGGCAAAGACAATGGCATCGGCCCATTCGTGCACAGGAGTTTTTTGTATGATGGGGAGGTCGTCCAGCTTGCCCAGGTACTTCACGTCCGCTTTGAATCCCAGGTAGGGCAAGTAGATAAACCACGCAAAAACTGTGACCACCTGGCTCCAAACGGAGTTCTTTCCCAGGCACTTCAACAGGTCGAAGACCAGGACAAAAAAGACAATCTCACCGACAACGGGGATGAATAAATAGAATACCCACCACCAGGGCTTACCTACAATCTTGATAAGATAATAGCCGGCGTAAATGGGGATAAGGGATCTCCACCCCTCCACGCCCGCCTTTTCAAATATTTTCCAATAGCCTACCGTGGTACCAATCCAAACGAGCAGAAACAAAATCACGATCCAGTTCACGCAGTATGAAATTTAAAAGGTGCAAAGAAAGCTATTTTTTTATTGTACTTCCTAAAATTGGAGAAAGTCATTCATGCCCAGGATCCCCTTTTTGTCCCGGATCCATTCGGCCACGAGCACGGCGCCGAGCGCAAAACCCTCACGCGTGTGGGCCGTGTGCCTGATTTCGATGTCATCGACGGCAGATTGATATTTCACCACATGGATGCCCGGGGCCGGGTCGATACGAAAGGAGTGAATGGAAATCGCTTCGTCCGGAAGGTCTTTTCCGGTAGCCCACTTCTTTTTTCTCTTGAGATTCCTCATTACTCCCTGCGCTAATGTAATGGCTGTGCCGCTCGGGGCGTCTTTTTTTTGGGTGTGATGGGTCTCGTCGATGGTGACATTATATTCCGGATACCGGTCCATCAATCCGGCCAGGTATTCATTGAGCCGGAAAAAGAGGTTGACACCCAGGCTATAGTTGGACGAATAAAAAAGAGTTCCCTTATTCCGGGCACACTCCTGTTCGACTTCTTCCTTTTTGTCCAGCCATCCCGTCGTACCACAAACAACGGGGATTTTTTGTTCGATACACTGGAGAATATTTTTAACGGCTGCTTCAGGCTGACTGAATTCAACGGCCACATCGGCCTTGGGAAAGGGTGGACGGTCGCCCACGTCTATCCTTCCTGCAATCTCATGCCCGCGGGACAGAGCAATCGTCTCGATGGCATGTCCCATTTTTCCATAACCGATTAAAAGGATTTTCATTAAGTCTAATTAGAATTTAGATTCGAGGTTACCCTTCACTTCATTATTCTAAATTCCTCATTCAATATTCAGAATTCAAATTTTGAAATTTTGAATTTTGAATAATGAATTAAGAAGTTGTTCCCGTGTTTCTGGATTGCACCCAGCAATAAAGGTATTAAGTTATTTGTCAAAACTTAATGATCAACGCTACCCCCGAACTCCTCCCGAGCATACTATCCTGAATCATCCGCGGTTCGAAGTGGGCTTGCAGTTTAGGATTAAGATCAAACTCTTTTAAATGCGCATCGACGTGGGCATCGACCATTTGTAAGATGTACATCAGACCGCTTAGGACTAAAAAGTAATCGCGCTGCCGCCGGGCCTGATCGACAATGGACCGGAGCTGGTCCGGGGGCAATCCGCTGGGGACGATGGCTTTGGGGTCATTGATCTTGATGAACAATTCATGCTTGTATTTCACATACGCTGTCTGGTAGAAAAGCACAGCGTTGATCAGTAACCCAAAGCCGCCGTAAACCAGCGGAAGCTTCCAATACTTCTTATTGTATACCTGGCCGCTGCCCGGAAGCACGGCGGCGAATAAAAGCGCTTTGCGCGGGTCAAACCGGTTGGCATAGGACCGGATGGTATCGACTGGCTGATTACTATTGATCAGGGTGGTGTCGGTGACGACTACTTTGACCGTAGTGTCCGCCTTCTCCTGGGCCAACCCTTCGAAGCAAAGTCCCGCGAACAGAAACACCAACGCAATTCTGATCATGCCTACACCTTGAGTATATCGAGGATGCGGTTGAGATCTTCAACCGATAAAAAGGGTATTTTGATCTCCCCCTTCCGTCCGTTACTCTTTATACTAACTTTCGTGCCAAAATGTGAAGATAGCTTGGTTTGTAAATTATTCATTTCCCTGGACGGTGCCGTGGCTTCCCCTTTGGCGGCTTCCGGATTTTTGGAGGATCCGCCCGACACCTGGCGGGCGAGTTCCTCCACCTGCCGTACCGACAACTCTTCCTTAAGGGTCTGCTTGAAAATGAAAAGCTGGGTGTCGGGATTCTCTACGCTGATGATCGCCCGGGCATGTCCCATGGAAAGTTTGTCGTCGCGCAGCGCGATCTGAATGTCGGGAGGAAGTTTCAGCAGGCGCAGGTAATTGGTCACCGTCGAGCGGTTTTTCCCAACGCGGTCACCCAGTTCTTCCTGCTTCAGGTTGCATTCCGAAATAAGACGCTGGTAGCTCAGGGCGACTTCAATGGGATTCAGGCTCTCGCGCTGGATATTTTCGATCAGCGACATCTCCAGCATTTCCTGATCATCGGCCTGGCGGACATAGGCCGGGATCCTTGCGAGTCCGGCAAGTTTAGCGGCCTGGAACCGCCGCTCACCGGAGATCAATTGATATTGGTTCCGCGACAATCGTCGTACCGTGACAGGCTGAATGATCCCGTGGACTTTGATTGATTCAGCGAGTTCGCCCAGGGCTACCTTATCAAAGTGCTGACGGGGTTGAAACGGATTGACTTCGATCTCCAGAACGGAGATGTCATTCATTCCCGAAGCGGGCACTCCTGGTTCATCCAGGTGGGTGGTTTCCGGAGTATCGCTGAGAAGCGCACTCAGTCCGCGGCCTAAACCTTTTTTCTTGCTCATTTTGAAAAACCGTTTTTGTCCAGGATCTCATGGGCCAAATTCAGGTAACTGAGTGCTCCTTTGCTTTCTGCATCGTGAACGATTACAGGCAGCCCAAAGCTGGGCGACTCGCTCAGTTTTACATTGCGAGGGATGATCGTATGAAAGGCAATGTTCTTGAAATGCGTTCGGACTTCCTCCACCACCTGGTTTCCCAGGGATGTTCTGGAATCATATAGGGTCAGTAGGATCCCCTCAATTTCCAACTTCGGATTCAACCTGGTCTGAATGATCTTGATGGTATTCAACAATTTCCCCAATCCTTCCAATGCAAAGTACTCGCACTGGACCGGGATGATCACCGAGTCGGCGGCCGTCAATGCATTAATGGTGATCAGTCCCAGGGAAGGCGAGCAATCAATGATCATGAAATCGTAGTCGTCCTTGATCTTATACAAGGCGTCGCGCATTTTTTCCTCCCGCCGTTCGATGCTCACCATCTCCACTTCGGCCCCGACCAGGTCGATGTGTGAGGGGAGGATATCCAGGAACTTCAGGTCATTTTTCAAGATCGTCTTTCTTGGGTCGAGGCCCTCGATCATACTTTCATAGATGCCGGCTTTGACATCATTGGGGTTGATCCCCAATCCCGAAGTGGAATTGGCCTGGGGGTCGGCATCGACAAGCAACGTCTTGCATTCCAACACGGCGAGACTAGCGGCCAGGTTGATGGCGGACGTAGTCTTGCCAACGCCTCCTTTTTGATTTGCTATCGCGATGATTTTACCCATTGTACGGCTAATAAACAATCAGTTAAAAAAAATCCCGGCGTTTAAACCGGGAGACAAATATAGGGTTTTTAACCGCAGAGGCGCGGAGGCGCAAAGAAAACGCGGAAGATCAGTATAACTCAGTAAACTCTCTGCGCCTCCATTGTGCCTCCGCCTGCGCCAAGGCTTCGGCACGCAGGTCTGCGCCGCGGTTAAACAATTCTCCGGCTTTCACGGCATCCTTCAATTTGGCAATGTTTTAATCGGGGAGACGCAAAGAAAAAACAGTGGTTGCCACAAATAAATTCCCCGCGCCTCCTTTGCGCCCCTGCGCCTCTGCGGTTTACCCTTTCGTCTTCTTCCGCGCCTCTTCCCCCGCCTTCATCGCATCTTGTAATTTAGCCATGAAACTTGATTTTTTACCGGTACCCGTTGCCGCCTTTCGCCGGTTGTTCTCCATGATCTGTTTGATCTTATCCTCGTCCACAAACCTCCGGATGATCGCCTGCTGACCAAAGGTCACGAGGTTGGAGACGAAATAATAGAAACTGAGCCCCGCCGAAAAATTATTCAACACAAACATGAAGATCACCGGCATGATGTAGGACATCGACTTCATAGGCCCCTGCACTGAACTGATCTGGTTGTTCTGCCAGGTATAGACCAGGGTGGAGGCCGTCATCAGCAGGACAAACAGACTTACGTGGTCGCCGTAGAACGGGATCGAGAACGGCAAGTTCAGGATTGAGTCATACGTGGAGAGGTCTTCGGCCCACAGAAAATGTTTTTGGCGCAATTGAATGGATACCGGGAAGAAATAAAACATGGCAAACAGGATCGGCATCTGAAGCAGGAGGGGGATACACCCGCTAAAGGGGTTTACTCCTGCCTGCTGGTATAATTTTAACTGGTCTTGCTGCGTCTGCGTCATGTTGTCGCCGTTCTTTTCTTTGATGGCGTCCAGTTCGGGCTTCAACAGTTTCATCTTAGCCATCCCCATGTAGGAAGTATAGGAGAGCGGCGTGAGGAGCAGCTTTACAAAAAGGACCAACAGGATAATAATGATCCCATAATTGGATATGTAGTTCTGCAGGAAATTAAAGATGGGAATGATCAGGAACTTATTCACCCAAACTACCGGAGGCCAGCCTATGTCCAGGTTCTTCGAAAAGCCGTCGGCGACTGTTCCCAGAATGGCGTAATCATTTGGTCCGAAGTACCAGGTGAACGATGCCTTGTTGGCAACAACGTCGTCTTTGGGAATAACCACGCTCACAGTTGCCTTCTTCACAGTGGAGGAGTCGCTTAGATTGGCTACTGTCGAAATCGATCCGCTCGTAAATGCACGGTGTGCAATGATCGAACTGATGAAGAACTTCTGCCGGATGGCTACCCACTTGACAGGCTCGCTGATGACTTCAGAGGAAAAGTCGTTGCTGGATTGACTGAGGCCATCGAAGGCTCCCTTTGCCGAATAGTAATTGACCGTAGTCTTGCTTCGGCTGTCTTTGATATCTTTCTCCTGGAGCGGGATGCGGTCTTCCCAATTGAAGGTCAGGCTTTGGCCAGTCAACACACCCGCCAAACCGGCCGATTCGATTTTGTAGCCGATTTGATACCCGGTAGGAGGGATGGAATAGATATGTTTGAGATAAACGCCGTCCCCGATCCTGGCAATCAGACTGACCACCGTCGTGTCGTTGGATTTTTTTGTCGATTCCTCTTTATAGAATAGGCGATAGAGATCGATTTCCTTGCCGTCCTGCTGGGTCAGCAGCGAAAATGAATTCGTCTCCGGACGGGTGAGGTACAGAGGCTCCTGGGAGTAAGTCTTAAAATTTTTGAGCTGCAGTTCCCTGATAAATCCCCGGTTGGACAGGACTACCACGAGATCTTTCGTCTCTACTTTCGTTTGGGTTTCTTCTCCGGTCAAAAACGAGGAGAGTGAACCATATTGCTGCGCCAGAAGACTGTCCGCACGACGGACTTCCGGCCGAACGAGGGCAGAGTCTTTCGGCGTCGCTTCCGTGGTCGTTACCTGTGCCGGCTTTTCTGCAACCGGGGCCGGGCTCGGAGCAAAAAAATTAAAATACAGGAGGAGGATGACTGCAATGAGGGTTAAGCCAATGGCGGAATTTCTATCCATGAGTTAAAATTTCAGATTGTTGGTTTGCCACGAAGGCAGAGACACGAAGTTTTTTTTGCCACGAAGCCACGAAGACACTAAGATTTTTTTATTGCTACGCTTGCGGGCCGAAGTGGCACTGCCGCGATAAAGGTGATTGATGATAAGTCGAGCCATAAATTAGAATAATGAGAATATCAGCGAAAATAAAAACAGAATTCTTAGTGCCTGCCTGCCGAAGCGCCTCGCGTAGGCAGGTCTTGGTGTCTTCGTGGCTAACATCACGTATTCGGAGTGGACTTTTTATGCTCCAATGCCGCTTCTACAAATTTCACAAAAAGCGGATGCGGGTTCAACACCGTACTCCTTAATTCAGGATGAAACTGGACACCGATAAACCAGGGGTGGTCTTTTAATTCCACCACTTCCACCAAACCTGAATCCGGGTTGATTCCCACAGCTTTTAAACCTGCTTCTTCAATCTGGTCAAGATACTTATTGTTGAACTCATAACGGTGGCGGTGCCGTTCGTGGATCAGGCTGTCACCGTAAATTCCGTATACCTTCGAGCCTTTCTTGAGCTTGCAGGCATAGGAGCCCAGCCGCATGGTGCCACCCTTTGTCGTGATCTTCTTTTGTTCCTCCATCATGTCGATCACCGGATTTTTCGTTTTTGGATTGAGTTCGGTGGAGCTGGCATCCAGGTCCAGGACATTGCGGGCGAACTCCACGACAGCGCATTGCATTCCCAGGCACACGCCCAGGAATGGGATCTTGTTTTCACGCACGTATTTAATTGCCTCTATTTTTCCTTCCAATCCGCGCTCGCCAAATCCAGGCGCGACCAGGATCCCTTCCAGTCCGCCCAAGACGGTGGAGACACTTTCTCTATCAATATCTTCAGAGGAGATCCATTTTAGATTGACGGTGCAATCATTTTGAGCGCCGGCGTGAATGAACGCCTCGGCAATGGATTTATAAGCGTCGGGTAGGGAAACATATTTTCCTACCAATCCGATATTCACTTCATCGGCTGGATTCTTAAGCTTGCCTAAAAAGACTTTCCACTGGTCCATGTCGGGCTCCTGCTTGGCAGTTACTTTCAATCTGGCCAATACCCGTTCATCGAGTTTCTCTTTCTTCATCAGCATCGGCACATCGTAAATGGTCTCCGCGTCGATGGCTTCGATGACTGAGTTGAGGTGAACGTTGCAAAAAAGGGCGAGCTTTTTCCGCAGATCCAATGGCAGGGGATACTCTGTCCGGCAGACCAGGATGTCGGGCTGGATACCGGCTTGAAGGAGTTCTTTTACCGAGTGCTGTGTAGGTTTCGTTTTTAATTCCTTGGCGGCCTTCAGGTAGGGGATGAGGGTAAGGTGGATGACCATGGCATTGTTGGAGCCGAGGTCCCACCGCACCTGGCGTACGGCCTCCACAAAGGGGAGCGACTCGATGTCGCCCACTGATCCGCCGATCTCCGTGATGATAAAATCGTATTTCCCGCTTTCACCCAGCAAAAATATATTTCGCTTGATCTCATCGGTGATATGCGGGATGACTTGGACCGTTTTGCCTAAATATTCTCCCTTTCGCTCCTTGGTGATCACATTATTATAGATGCGTCCGGTGGTGATGTTATTGTCTTGTGACGTGGTAATATTCAGAAAACGCTCATAATGTCCCAGGTCGAGATCGGTTTCTGCGCCGTCGTCGGTGACGTAGCACTCGCCGTGTTCATAAGGGTTGAGCGTTCCCGGGTCGATGTTGATGTAGGGGTCAAATTTTTGGATGGTAACGGAAAACCCTCTGGCCTGGAGCAGCTTTCCCAGGGAGGCGGAGATGATTCCTTTGCCCAAAGACGAGGTTACACCACCGGTGACAAAGATATACTTGGCAGAAGAAGACATAGGGCTCCGAATTTCGGCTGCAAAGGTAGGGGATTTGGGAACTTCCAAACCCCGAAGTTTCAAATTATTTCGGTTTTGGGGATTTTATGGATAAATTTGACGACATGTCGGTTTACACACCGGGTTACACATCTTCCACTTTGAGTATACAGAAAGTATGTAGAACGGACTTCAATGTTTAGATCCTTCCAATGGAATTTCTCTCAACTCCTAAAAGGGTATACTGGCTTCACGTAGTTCTACTCACCTCCTTACTCGCTACCGGATTCTTTGCTAATAATTCTTTTGGACAAAGTTGCAATGGCGCGAATGGATTCCCCGTAACCGGAGGAGTTACCCTCAATGACAATGGGGATGTCTGCGCCAATAATGCCGTTGTTCCGGGACAAATTACAATTAATGCCGGGAATGTCGATGATGCAGATAATCCATTATTGGTTCAATTTTCAATTGATTGGACTGATGGCACGGCCCCTGAGGTGGTTTCTTCCCCGGCCGGTATTACATGGGGCGGAGCTGGAACGCATTCGTATACAGCTATTGTAACACACCTCTTTCCGGTTTCCGGGGCAACGGTCCAATGTACCTATAAGCCGGTAGTCACCCTTGTTATTAATTCAGTCATCTGCTCTTCTTTAGGGACGCCGCCAACTTTTGTCCGGTGGAATACGGATAATCAGCCTCAAGGTGGTGCCTTAAACTTATCTGAGCAAATAACGTCAGCAGTAGATTATCAGGTTTGCGCCGGACAAGTGACAGATGTTACTTTTCTTGACAGAAGTGTTCTAAACTGCCAGGTTCCCTTTTCACCTACTTTTCCGAATCAACGCCAGCGTTCGAGACAATATGTGTATGGAACGGGTGGCTCCACCATTACAGGAGTAAAAGTGGGCGGGGTTGCGCAGGTCTATCCATTTAACGATGCTGTTTTGAATACGGCTGCAAACGGAGTCACATCTCCCCCTGTTCCGCTCACGACAAGTGTGATCACTGTTCCGGCGACAGCCACGGTCGGACAGTTTTTTGAAATTACGATGAATGAGTGGGACTTTTGCAATCCGTATCCCGGTGCACCTATTACCACCACGGCGAGAATAACGATTGTCTCCTCTCCGCCAGCCTTAATTGCTGCCGGTATTGCTTTGTGCTATAACGATGCTACGCCGGTCAACTTTTCCGTAAGCGGGGCTAGTCCCATTGCGACGGCGATTAATTTTTACAATAAAGACCCCAGGGCGGGCCCTGCGATGTTGATGCCAAGTGGAGTCAGCCCAAATTTTTCGAGTGCTAATTATACTGCAGCGAATGGCGCTGTCGGCGGAGACTTTACGACGACTAATACTAACGGCGGTTATTACTCGGTCTGGGCTACGCAAGTAGTAGGGTCTACCAATAGTTGTGAGAGTAGTCCCGTTGAAGTTGTCATTGTTCAGCAGCCTGACATAGGTGGCAATATTCCGGCAATTCCAACGGGCCAGGCAAGTGTTTGTAATG
>Ga0193722_1000279_pt1 | contig 11358 bp, 17 predicted proteins | sample H2m1metaG_FD_143044 | JGI IMG/M metagenome (GOLD analysis project Ga0193722, IMG submission 143044) | Soil microbial communities from a riparian zone of the East river system, Colorado, United States - H2m1 | ecosystem: Environmental > Terrestrial > Soil > Riparian zone | place: USA: East River...
CAATCGGGTTCGCCGTAATCTGCAAGAACTCGAGCTGCCGGCTACGCTGCGTCTCGCGCTGGATAGCCACGGTGACCCCCATCACGCGCACCTGCTCGTCGCCCGTGAGGAGCCCCGAATTGTCCGTCATCATGACGATGTCGTACAGGCTGGTGAGCAGTGGATCGAATATGTCGCGATCGACGTTCGCAGCAACTGTTTGGAGGATCTTGCTAGCGTTCCCCATGAGCATAGCGAGGCCGGAACTAGTACGACCCGCACCGCCAGCGGAGCTTCCTTGGAGGTAACGGGGTATAGCTGAGGCGTCGTCAGCCATGCCGTTGATCTTGTCATAGACCATCAACAGTTCCTGAGCGATGCTGTTCGGTTGGAAAAAACTGATCGGTACTTGGCTCTGCCCGGCAATCGGATCGTCCTCGAAATGCCAGCGTTTCCAAGGGTATAGCTCCTCGCCGTCCTCGCCCGCCGCCAACCTGCTGTCGTTGACCATGACTTGTGGCCCCGACGCGATCGCCATGTTATTCATCAGCGCCCTAAGAGTGCTGTTCGCGCCCTCTTGGAGGTCGGCGATGATGTCCGTCAGCCCGTTACCCACGGGGGTACCCGGCATCTTCTCGAAGCTAGTGATGAAATAGTTGTGCCGCTTGCGCGGGCTCGGGGACAACTGCACTTTTATGACGTGCGTCCCGATCAACCAGCCCTGCACCATGTAGTCCCGCAAGGCGTCGGGGATCAGTTTGGCATCCATGCCCTGCTCGAGAAGCATTCGCCCTTGGACGTTACCGTTGAACTCGAGGCACGTGATCATGCCCGAATTATTGGTGACGGGATTTTCCCGGCTCTCGTTGACGGCACGCTCGCTGTCGGTTTGGTCCCAATTGTCCGCGAGGCCGCCGCGCCCGTACTCATCTAGGACAGCTCTTACCTCTTCGATGTTATAGCCCGGGATGTCCAGAAGGTCGTTCAGCTCTGCGCGCGAGAGCCGGCTTCGTTCGATGATCGACGCGTTGTCGACATCCCCGGCCCCCGGGGTCCACCAAACGTCGAATGGAGAGACACGCTCCCAGAACAGCCTTGGCCTCGGCGTGGAGATGGCGGTACCACTCTCCCAATTAAGAGTAGGTACAATCCGGACGACTGGACCTTTGATGCAAGCGAACGGGAAAATGGGTAAGTCAGCAAGGAATTCAGCCAGCGCTTTGTAGAACCCGCCCTCGACCAAATACTCATCGATCTTGTCCTCCGCAATCTTGGCTTGTGCGGCCGCTTTCTTCTTCGCGGCTTGGCGCGCGCCGGTGAGAAGCATGTTCAGCCGATCACGAAGAGCGTCAGGGTCCACGGGCTGCTGGGCCTGCTGGAGAGTGCTAACCTCTACGCGGATCAGCTGCTCGATCGACTTCATGATGTTGTCGGGAATGGCCGGATCGGGGCCCGGGTCCAGCCCCCACGGCCGATCGGCCTGCAGGTAGACATCCCGGAGGAGGCTGCTCGCCCCCCGACATTTGGCGGCGGTTATGCGCGCGTAGATCTCGGAGCCGCCGAACTTCTTGATCTCCTGCAATTTCTGCGGGGAGTAGGCTCCGTTGAAAGTTCGTAGCGCCTCGATGAGCCGCTCGCTCCAACCTGACGTGCTATTGCGGTGGTTGACCATCATCGTGAACTGGGAACGGATGTACCCAGCTAGATTTGTCATAGCCAGCGCGGAGCCATTGTTCGCCAGATCTTCGGCGTTCGCCTTCTCTTTCGCTTTGTTTTGTTCGATGCGATCGAGCGCGCCGGGAGGGATGACGCGGAGCACGCCGCTTTGCGGTAGTAAGTCGACCATTCTTAGCCTATATGCTACTTTGAACGGATTTACAACTGAGAGGCCCCACCCAATGGGCGACTTTACGCTACCAGCTGATTACCCCACGGTACCCGTGAGTGTGTACGACGACATGAAGCTTGTAAAGCTTGCCCGTGAAATTGCAATGGGCGTCAAGGACCTCCCCGACGTTCTGTTCGACCACGGCCTGACCCAGATGGAGTTCGAGCAGATATCGACGCGCCCCCACTTCCGCAAGATACTCGACAACGAAGTAGCTGCGTGGCAGAGCGCTGGCAACACGGCAGAGCGGGTCAAACTCAAGGCCGGCTCAATGCTCGAGGAATATCTCCCGGAGCTCTACGCCCGTATCAACGACCCCAGCGAGCCCCTGATGGCAAAGATCAAGGCCATGGAGATGGTCGCCAAGCTGGCGGGCTACGGCGCGACGGACATCCCGCGCGAAGGCAAACCCGGCGATCGGGTCCACGTGATCATCAACCTCGGCGCGGATACCCGCCTCGAGTACCAGAAAACGTTACCCCCCAAGGTAATAGAACACGAGCCCACCCTCGAGCATTCTTTCACAGAGAGCATTGATGCTAGCCCCAATCCAGTATGACGCCCCGCCTACCGTCGCGGCCTTCATGAAGTCTGCGGCGTTCGGTAGGTTGATCGCGGGTCCCGTGGGCTCAGGCAAAACCACCGGGTGCATCTTCGAGCTCTTTAGGAAAGCACTTGAGCAGGCCCCTGCTCCAGACGGGCTGCGCTACACGCGCTTCGCCGTGGTGCGGCAGACGCTGAAGCAGCTCAAGGACACGGTGCTCAAGGACATCATGAGCTGGCTGGGCGGCGTCGCCCGTTACAAGGTGCAGGACAATGTCGTCATTATCGAGTTCGCCGATGTGGTCTCCGAATGGCTGCTCTTGCCTTTGGAAGATGCAGAGGACCAGAGAAGACTTCTCTCTATGCAGCTCACCGGGGCGTGGATGTCTGAAGCTATCGAAATGGACGTTAATCTCGTCGCTGGTATTGCCGGTCGATGCGGCAGATATCCGAGCGGCGCTCGCGGTACTCCGAGCTGGTTCGGAATAATCGCCGACACCAACATGCCGTCAGAAGGATCTGACTGGCACAAATTCATGGATATCGATCAAGCGGAAGACTGGGACATATACGTCCAGCCCGGTGGGCTCGAAGAGTATGCCGAGAACCTTTCGTGGCTCACGCAAACAGCTGAAACACTGAAGCTCGATCCAGACGATCCGCTACGTCTTGCACAAGGCAGGCTCTACTATGAACGGCTTTCCAGAGCAGCAAACCCCGACTGGATCCGGCGATATGTGCACGCAATGTTTGGTAACGACCCTTCGGGCACAGCCGTATTTAGAGAAAGTTTTAAATCTGCATTCCATGTTGCTGATGGGCTTCTCGCAAATCGATTTGCTCCTCTCATTATCGGACAGGACTTCGGTCGAGACCCATGCTCTGCTATTACGCAGATGGATGCTCGCGGTCGGCTGCTTGTGCTCGAAGAGGTCATTGCAGAAGATATTGGGCTCCAAGGACATATAGAAAAAAATCTTCGCCCCGTGCTGATGAAGCCCCAATACATGGGGCTCCCCATATTAATCATCGGCGATCCCAGTGGTGTAGCGAAGAGCTCAATCTACGAAGAGACCACTTTCGAAGTGCTCAAGCGTATGGGCTTTCAGTGCATCCCTGCGCCTACCAACGATCTTGATCCGCGACTTCGTGCTGTAGAGGCTTGGCTGCTCAAACAGAGCGACGGCAAGGGCGCGATCCTGTTCGACCGCCTCATGTGTCCGACAATTATTCGGGGTCTTGCTGGGGGGTATCGCTACGCAAAAACGCGTAACGGGACCCGAAAGCCTCTTCCGGACAAGAACAACTTTTCCCACCCGATCGACGCGCTTCAATACGCCTGTCTCGTTGCGCATGGGCAGATGAACAAAGTAATTGGTCGGGTGTTAGGCGGTCGTCAACAATCAACGCGCCCTCGGGTAAGCTCGGCCGGATGGACTTGAGCCGGGCACCACCACTGTGAGGCCTCGGCGTGGCTAGCGGCGTCCTGTGAGGGGGCCGCATAGGCTCGCCGGCTATCTTCAGGGCCTTCTTCAGCGTGAACGCAGTAACCCCGTAGAGCGTCTCTAGGTCGCGCATGCGGGCCCCCCACCGGTACAGGTCTACCAGTTCGGCAACATCCTGCACAGTGAGGGACCTCATGTAGCGCATCAGGGGCGTACTTGAAGGATCTTGGGCGGCGGGGGCTTCTTCGCGTTCTCTAGCGCCTTCTGGGTTTCCTCCTCGAGCCCACCAAGAACGTAGGCTTCGACGTCCTGCGCCATGGCGAGCAAAGTAATATGGTCGACCACGTTCGGGCTCGACATTCCCTCGGTGGCGAAGCCATACCCCGGGATCTTCATCAACTCCAACGCCGTCTGCAGCGACGTGAGTCGCGTGTTGATCTTCATCTGCTGCAAGCGAGCGACGTTATCGAGTTCTGTTTTCTGATCAGGTGTCAATTCATTCTCCTCTTTTGAGTGGGTGACATTTCTTGCAGTCCGTGTTCGCAGACTGTGTAGTGGCATCCTCCTCCCTCGATACCGTAGCGAGGGAGGCCGTGTGCTGAGCAGCAGTGCTGCAGTAGCGCCAGCACCTGTGCTTGTCCTTGGTAGATTTCGTTCTCCACGTTGATCGTTTGCTCGTGGGAAAATTTATGCTGTGGAGGGTGGGCCAATGTTGTCATCCTCGTAATCGCCGTCCACGACTTGGTTGAGTTTGTGGATACCCCGCTGCAAGTGATACATCGTCGCTGCAGCGTCGGAAATATTCGCCGCGAAATACTCGCGACCATTTCCCCTTATACCCACCACCACGACTTCAGTGAGTCCAGCATCGTGAGCACGGGCCAGAATAGCAGTGGCGGAAATATCGAGGCTTGTGACGGTTCGGAGGTGCTCGACGTTGGGGTGTTGCTCGCAGGGCATGGCACCGAAGCAAATATCGCACTTTGTTTGCGGGTGTGGTGCACCCACGCTCTCCTCTTCACTGTGCTCGTCCTCGACAAGCCTAAGACTTTTATCCAAGCGCGCTTGCGGATTGATCTCTTCGATTTCTGCATTGAGCAGGGGCCTGTGCACGTCCATCATCATGAAGTCGAGGTCACTAAGTTTTTTTGTGGTCATAGTTTCCGATCTCCGGGAGCTGTTCGTCAGGCAGAACCTTCATCTCTTTTTTGCTCGCAGTGAGGTCCTCCAAGTCCTTGAGGATCACGAACGCGTCGCCGGCAAGGCTTACCGGCATCTGGTCCGCGCGTGCGATGATCTGATCGCAGATATCGATCTGCTTGTGGCAAGCGTCGATGACGTCGAACGTAACGTCCTTGCCATCCTTCTCAAACACGAAGCCGGCGTCCGCCTTTGCGATCGTATCGAGGTGCAATTGTTTGATGATCTTCGCGGCTTGTGCAGCGGGGTGCTCGAGACCCTCGGGGATCTTTCGGGGCGGATCGATTTTCTCAAAGGTCATGTGCATACAGGCTCCATTGGGTGGGCCCCCACACATAAGAAAACCCTCCCCGCTTGTCAACGGGAAGGGTTAAAGTAGTAACGATAATTTGATAGTTACTGAACCGGCGCGTTCGGGTCGACCGGCGGGATAACGACGGTGTCCCCGGGAGCATTGGGCGAACCAGTGTCGACCGTGGTCGGCGTACCGGTGGCCGGGTCGGTCACAACAACCGTACCCGCTGGCGGGGTCGTCGGCAGGGTAGCAAAAGTATCCTTCAGCGTCTGCGTGGCCAACTTGACCTTGTCGCTGAGGGCAGTAATCGCCGGCTCGTTGGAAGCACCGTGGGATGCGTCCGATGCAGCCTTGACGGCTGCTGTGATGTCCTTGACCGCTTCTTCGATCAAGGCCTGTACGTTTGCGGAGAGCTCTTCGAAAGACATTTTCACCTCTTCTCTGTGCTGCTGCAGTTCGCGGCGGAGTAGCCGCACTTCCGCGCGAATGGCGGCCATGAAGCCGACTGCTTCGCGGAGAATCTTGTACATCCCCAGCCCCTGCTTCTGCTCGACCTCAGGGTCAGCGTGCGCCGGGGGCATCCAGAAAAACCTGCCTGCCATGATCAACCCTTCACACGGTTGAGCCGTGGATTTTTCCTCTTCGCTGCTGGCGATGCCTCCCGGGTTTTCTTGGCCAGAATAGCTCCAGCCACTTTGGGCGATACGTTGCCCTTCTTCGCGATAGACGCTTGCACTGCTTTGAACCCGGGATGCTTGGCCATCAGCTTCACCTTTTCAGGATACTCGCGATCGAGCGTTATGTTCCGACATGCTCTAACACGCCACTGCGGCCAGCGCCAGATCTGTCCGTCCTCATGGAAGCAAATCCACGTATCGTCGCCCTCGGCTCCCTCGTCGCAAAAAATATGCGCGTACGCTAGGCCCTTCGGCGTGTTGAGAGGGATCGGTGGATCAAGTCTCATCATTCTATTTGGGAAAGACAAGCTTCACCCCAAACCCACCAGATGCCGGCCGCCATCCAAGATAAAACTCAACGCGCCCGTTCCAGTAGCTAACGAACGGCAGCAGCAGAGGAAGGAAGCCCACGTTTGTCACCAGCACCGCCCAGCGCCATCCGAATTGCGGTGGCGACGTATCGCGGCCGGTAGTAGCTAGTACTGGCGCGCTCCCTGTAACGCTGTAGTTCCTGTCCTCGACACCAATCACAAACCCCACAAAGTTCATTAACGGATTTCGACATATGAACCAATAAAATCTGCGCAGCCAGATGTTCTGGACATCCGGCAAGTATGGCTCGCCATTGTTGATACTCGGCACCTGCCATCCATTGGGACCGACCAGCCACCACAGCGGATTTATCTTTTTCATCCAAGGTATCAGCTCCCGGTCCGCCATCTGCACGGTCTCAGTGATCACGTCTGCGGTCCTTCCTTGAACTTGTGCTCGCCCACTCGCCGACGTCTCAAGTTACTCTCGTCATCGAGAATGCCGCCCACCATTTGATCTTTCGAAATCACCAACAGCAAGCGTCGTAACAGAGCGGTCCGAGAGATACCCCTGATTCGCGCGCAGCGTGTTAAGTACTCCGCTGCACCGTCGCTTATGTAGACATCCACTCGGTTTCTCAAACTTGCGTCCCGTCGCTACCCGCAGCCACTCCGTCCACGAACATCACCCCGTTAACGATCTCGACCTTCGGAGTTTTTGGCGCGGGCGCGAACACCGCCCACACTTCGTAGACGTCCTGCCCCTTATCGTCGATGTAATGCGTCTGCCTGACGTGGCGCACCATCAGCGGGTACCCCGCCATGGCCTCCTGCTCAAGGCGAGCCTCCTCGAGTTTCGCCGCCTGCTCGTCGGGCGATCCAAATGCGAAGTGCGCTTTGAGGTCGCCACCAAGAATATCGCTCATGTTTCTCTATCCTACAAGTTTCTCGCCCTTGGCATCCGGCACCTTGAGGCGTGTGGGGTTTATCTTGCGCCAGTCCCGGAGGCGAAGGATCATGCGATCGACGGCAGCTACCTGCTCCTGATCAGCACCAAGCCGGACACACTCAGCGCGATACGCGGGGAGGATGTTCGCGAAGGCTGTATCCTTGGCGAGGAACACAACGTATTCGTCGTCGGTGACGATGCTGCCATCCTTGATTTTGAAAATCACGCCTGAGAATTTCGCATCCAGTTTCAAAATTTATTCTCCTTCCATCCGATGTTGTTGTCCCGCGCGGGGTCCCCGATCTGGTCACCCACCGGTGCAGCGTTTAGATTTCGCGGATCCAGTGGCTCGCTTGAGGGAGTTGCCGGTGCAAACCCCACGTACAGAACGTAGTGCATTACCCCCGCCCCATCTGTGCTGCTCTCCAACCTCGCACCATCGTACGGCACAAGCCCCGGATACTCGCGTGCAGCTTGCGTACGTACGCCGTCCAGCATCTCTTCAAACTCGTCAGCCCTACAGGGGCCGATGAACGCACGCTGGATCTCTACGTAACCTATGGGGTGCGGTCTGCTGTTCATCTGGCTGGTCCCATCCATGCAAGGAGCAGGGCTATCACAACAAGTGCGACGAACCCTGCTCCCATGTAGTAAGGCATCACCTTACGCAGCGCCGTCGTTGCGGTTGGTAGCGGTCTTGTTACGCGCCGCGTCGATCAGCGCATGTGCACGCTGCTGCAGCGCTTCCGCTTTCGCCAAGATCGCCGGTGCTCCGGCGAACGCCTTGGTGACGAAGTCCTTCACCGGCGGCTGAATGTAGTACATGATCGCGCCACCAATCAAAACTCCTAGTCCGATTTCAAGCATGTCTGCTCCTGTAAGGTAGTGGGGATTTGTAGCGGCAGCCTACGCGCGCTTGGCCTTGGCGTCCAGCGCTCTCCGATCAAGCTCTGCTTGGAGCTCCTCAGTCTTCGCTGCCTGCCCCTTCTGATAGTCCATCCAATCCCAGCAGAACGGCACGTTGCGCGGCTTCTCGCTGATATGCGGCACGTGCTGTATGCCCCCAAGGATCGCATCGCCGCTCTGCGCGAACACCGCCGCGTTGATCTCAAGCGACCCGGGCGTAGCCTTTGCAACCAAGGCAGCCATCGGACTATCTTCCTTATCGTGGTATACGTATACCACTCGACCGATCGTGGGCTGGGCAATTTTATTTTTGGGGTAGGTCTTTTCGGGAGGGTTTTTCCACTCTTGGGAGGGGTGGCCCTTATGGGCGAGCGGATTTGGCAAAGTATCTTCACCAGTTTGTTCGATGTCCTTGCCGAAGTTTTTTTCCGGGAAGTGTTCAGGGTCTGTGTTGACTGACATGGGTGGGTTCCTTTTTGTTTGCCTTCGGCCGGCTTCTCGCCAGCTCTCGGGCGTGGGATTATTTTTTGGATTTTTTGGAGTTGGACTTGGAGGGAGAATATTTTTTGGAAGAGAGTATCGGCGGGGCCGAGCCTCGAGTTCTGTTGTAGTCGCGCGCGGCCTTGGTCTTGGCAGCGGCAAGAGGTATCCCCTTCTTGAGGAGAGCTGCACGCTCCTGCAAATATTTTCCGGGCATTTTGTGTTCTCCTGAAGGGGCTAGGGGACGACGGGTCGGCAACGCCCGCTCCTGAGGGACCACCCTTCAGGGGTGGCCCTGCATGCTCTCTGTTGGCGATCCTGCTCGAGACCTCCGGTCTCGGCCCCTTTCAGGTCTGAGCTACGTCCCGGGATGTGTTATAGGCGTGGGGACGGGAAGGGTCAATAGTGAACATATAGAGAACGTGTATATGTAGGATTTTATTTTTTATGGTGCAGTGCGGTATAGAGTGGGAGGTAAGATGATTTTATGGGTTATCTATCTGAGCGTGGGACCCAATAAAGCGCCACGCCCCCGGGAGGGGGGCCATGTCCACTACCCCCCGGGGTATCGTCCCCACGCCTTAGTTGTAAGAACGCCCCGGCTAAGACGCCACGGAGGATCACTTACCGGCCCAAGGCGAAACGGGGTAATTATACAACCCACGTCTTGATGCGGCCACCCTTACAAGGTGGTCTAGGCTTGATCTCCGCCCTCGCACCATGGGGTTACCTCAGAAGGTAACGTACGGCATGCGAACAGGAGTAACCCGTAACATCGGGTAAGCCCCACGCAGAGTTGCTGGGCATGCGGGTGAAATATCCCCATCGGATCATGACACGGTTCAAGCTCCACTAACCGAGACGGCTAATGGTTAAGCCTCTTCGCGCTGGCCATCAAGTGCCTCGGCGATCAAAGCTTGAATATGACATAACTAACGATGGGTGCGAGCTAGCCCGCCGTCATCCTTTGCCAATGCCAAGGTTGGATGACGTGAGCACTAAGCACGTTGTTAGTGTTCGCGTCATCTAACCTTGGGAGGATGTAACATGCAAGCTTTCACAAGACAGAAACTCGACCAGCAGCGCGCTTACCTTAGGCGCTCTAACGGTGTGAAGTCTCGATGGGCTGCCGACGGTAACACTATACTTTTGACACCCGTTCGCAACAAGGACAGGGCGTTCAATGCTCCGACGAAACTTCACGGTTTGAAGGCGCGTCGCGGGCGTTGTGTGTTGTCGCACGAAAAGCGCGTGCTGATCTTGGAGAAAGCTTTCGCGAAAGCCGAGGCACGCGCCGCGTTTTTCGCAGAGCTGACGGCAGCGAGCAGCTAGGTTCCGCCTTCCTATTCTATATCTTAATTCTACATATCATAATAAACTATATATAAGGTGGGTCCCCCCGGTTTCCGATGGCTTCGCGCCATCGGACCATCGGAAACTCTATAGGTCTGTTTGTAGGTCTGTGATCGAAAAACGCCATAGAATTAGAATTACGTAAAATCAAAGACTTACGACCCCCTAATTCCACAACCTTTTTGTGGAGTTACGATTTTGATCACAAACGCGTGATAATTCGTCCATAGTTCCATTAAGGCAGCTTGCCTTACATCGATGTTCGAATTGGACAACTATGTCATTCTAGTGTCGAAATGGAACTCGGCCTAGACTTAATACCTACGCGGATTGCCCTCATCCCCACGACTGGGAGGACACGCACGAGAAGCGCGTGCCTAAGATAGAGGGTAACCCACGGAGGTAACGATGAGCTACGAACTAGGCGAGGCTGTGCGGCCCAGCGAGATATACATCAAGTGGGCACGCAAGAAACACCCAAAGATAAATCCGGGTTCGACGGGCAAAGTGGTTGGCTACAAAGCGCCAGTCAAATTGCCCAACGGAACTCACATGGGTGTTGTGATGGTGAAATGGACCTTCGAAGGTCCGGGTGTTCTTTACACAACTATTCCCATGCGATGGGATGAAATAGAGAGGGTGTATGAATAACGTCTTCAACGTGTCCTGCCGTAAAGTCGGCGGGATCACTTTCTTAAAAGTGGGGCGGTTCAATGTTAGCTGGAGCGTCTCTAAGTATTATCGCCCGATCGGACAGCCTCTCGCGTGCAGTGGGCCAGCTTGGGACGCGCTCGAAGAGCGTGCCCGCCAGTGGCGTGCCTCTAGGGTTGACGCGGACACCTTTGACATGTCTCGAGGTAACGAGGACATGGGTGGGGCATATCGTGAGCACTAATGAGTGGACGCAAGCGATATCGCTTGCGGCGAGTGCTGCGTGGATAGTTTGCGGAGTGATTGCGTTGTGTCTTATTGTGAGCGCGTTTAGGAGGTAACCTGAAGGACCATATGATCGACTGCCGGGAGGCTCAGCGCAAGTGGACTGAGCTAGGCTCCAACAACTGAGCGACAACGGGGCGTCACTGCACGCCCACAATGGCAGATGTAAACCTAAGATCTAACCATTGCACCTTTGTGGGTGCGGCGCGATACAGCTACTGTGACATGCGCCAATCACAAGCGGGCACACCAATAAGTCCCGCACCAATTCCGTGCTCGACACGGTGATGGGTCCGCGAACGCTCTTGCGTCAAAGCGGCCAACTAAGTGGAGACATACTAAGATGAGCGACCAATCTAACAACCTTGGCCTCGGCATCGACGACGAGATGCAGAG
>Ga0193722_1000280_pt1 | contig 11356 bp, 6 predicted proteins | sample H2m1metaG_FD_143044 | JGI IMG/M metagenome (GOLD analysis project Ga0193722, IMG submission 143044) | Soil microbial communities from a riparian zone of the East river system, Colorado, United States - H2m1 | ecosystem: Environmental > Terrestrial > Soil > Riparian zone | place: USA: East River...
CGCATCGTAAGGTGGTTTAAAGATATTTTCCACATACCCCAATCCCGCTGCGGTATAGGGCACATCGCCATATAAATCCGTTACCCGGTGGAAGCAATAGACCCTCCATATCCGGGCAGTGGCCAGTTTGTTCACATTCTTTGGATCGGAGGATACCGCCCGGATGACTTCGCCAATTTCATTGATTTCTTTGGGATAGGCGTTGCTGAAGACAACGCTGGGTGCAGTTCCCTGGAGAAATATGTATTTGGAACCAAAACCGCCCACCTCATTAAAACTGGTCGTATACTGCATCGCCCCGATCGTACCCATGAGCATGTCCCCCACGGCATCGTATTGCGCTTTACTAAATACATACTCGGGTACAATTTTCGGGGACGCGTCGGGATTGGTATTCAATTCCTCAAACCCTTTGTCGCAGGATTGTAGGGCTGCCGCCGAAAAGAGGACAACTGTATAGATGATTTTTTGAAAATGATTTTTCATCGTAGTAGCTTTTTTGATTAAAATTTCACCATCAGGTTGAAGCCGTAATTTCTTGTTCTGGGAAGGGCAATGGATTCAAATCCCTGTCCGGAACTATTGGTGTAGCCCTGTTCAGGATCGAAATTGTCCGTTTTCTTATACAGGATGGCCAGATTGCGACCCACAAACGAGATGGAAGCAGATTGTAGCTTAAGCAGTTTGAAATTCCTGACTGGAATTTTATAGGTGAAAATGACCTGGCGAAGCTTTACGAAGCTGCCATCGTGCAAGAACAATTCCCCGTAGTTCTTATTGTTTTCATAATAGTTGGGGAGCTGGTCTACGGCAACGGTTCTGCTGTATGCAGCGCCATCCGAGGTCACACCATTTAACGCCAATCCATTTTCCCGGCCTGGCAACGTGGCTTTCAGGAAGCCGAGCCGCATCGCATATACCTCCATTACAGATAGAACTTTATTCCCGAATTTGCCATCCACGAGTACCCCTAACGAAAAGGCCTTGTAAGAAAAATCATTGGTTAATCCCATGGTTAATGGTGGCACTCCGTTGCCAAGCTCCTGTAGTCCTGTTTTTACCGGGAGGCCGGTTGTGGCGTCAAACACGATATTCCCGGTGGCATCCCGCTGTATCCTGGTTCCCACGATGGTGCCAAAAGGCTTGCCAACGATATTATTTACATAGCCATAATTGTTAACCGTCGTTGCCATCTGAATGGAATTTAGTCCCGGCGCCAGCCTGACCACCTCATTTTTGTTGTAGGCGACGTTGTAACTGACATTCCAACTGAAATTGGATCGCTTGACAGGAGTCCCCGTTAACAATACCTCAATCCCCTTATTACTTAATTCGCCGACATTAAGTATGACACTATTGTAGCCGGACGTCGATGAGATATCTGTTTTGACAATGTCATTGGTGGTTTTTCGATTATAATACGTCAGGTCCAGTCCCAGGCGTTTATTTAGGAATTGCAAATCCATCCCGACTTCGAACGTAGTAGAAGTTAATGGTTTCAATCCTGAGTTAGTAATGACATTCGCGCCATTGGTCTGGGTAACGCTTTGTATGGGAGTAGTGGACCCCGGTACCATGCTGTAGGTAAGGTTGATGACGTAAGGATCCGGTGTTGCGCCACCCACCTGTGCCCAGGAGCCTCTCAGTTTAGCGTAATCGAATGCCCTCGGCAAGGCCACTGCCTCGGACAGAAGAAAGCTTCCGCCTACCGATGGATAGAAGATCGTGTTATGAGCAGGGCTTAGGGTAGAAAACCAGTCCTGTCGGCCCGTAACGGTAAGAAAGGCAATTCCCTTGTAGTCGGCATCCAGGGAGCCGAACACCGAGTTTGTAGCCGTTTGCTGATTTTTGGGGACGGTTGAAGTCGTGTTCAAATTGGTCGGGCTATAGAAGAAGGGAATAATATATTGCGTTCCGGACGTATTCAATTCCTTGTATTCGTAGCTGCGCTTGTTCGCGCCGGCCAGGGCCGTGATGTTAAAATGGTGAGCAAAGCGCGTCTGATAGTTCAAGGTAAACATCGAGTTCGTCTCTGCTACATCGGTTTTCAAGGCAGCATATTCCCCCAGGGGAATATAGGCTGTACCGGTGGGGAGGATGTTCCGGTAGTTGTAATTGTAGAAATCGCGGCTAACCGTCCCCTTGACAAAGAGATTATCAAGCAAATTATATTGGATGGCGGTCTGACCAATAAAACGGTTCTTGACATCGTCTTCCTTGAATTTGTTGACGATGAAGTAACTATTCGGAACGACGGTGGCCGTAGTGAATATCGTTTCATTGCCGTTGGCATTGTAGCCGGGGCTAAACCACCGGATATCGGACGTATTGGCCATAAAATAAGGCGCCCAGTTTGGGTTGCCGATGGCGTCGCCTGCAGAAGGCCGGTTATGGGCGTTCTCCAGATTATACTGGGCCATTGCTTCGATTCTGATTCGCTTGCTCAATTTACCGCTCAGGTTGAGGTTAGCGGTCTTCCGGTTATACGTGGAATGGGGTAGAATGCTGGCGCTACTCAACTCCGATAGAGAGAACCGGTAGGATAGGTTCTCATTTCCCCCGGTAAATGCCAGCGTATTTGTAAAGTTGGTTCCGGTATTGTAGAAGTTTTTAATATTGTTTTTCTGCGCGATGTAGGGGTGAGTCAGCCCATCGGCCGCGATAAAATCGGACCCGTCTATTTTGGATCCCCAGGAACGGCGGCCTGCGTTCAGCGCTTCAGATTGCGTCGTCGGCTTTTTTCCGAAATCCCCCTGTCCATAGTCATACTGCCAATCTGGAAATACGGCGACGTTGTCCATCGTATAGGTTGAGTTATACTCTACCCCGATTCCTTTCTGGAGTTTTCCCCTTTTCGTCGTGATCAGGATAACTCCATTGGCGGCTCTGGATCCATACAGGGCCGCCGCCGTACCTCCTTTCAATACACTGATCGATTCAATATCATCAGGATTGATTCCTGAAATCCCGTCGCCCCGGTCAATATTTCTAGAACCGTCGTTGGTGGTGGGGCTCCCGCCCGGAGTGGTATTGTCAATGGGCATACCGTTCACGACGTATAAAGGCTGGTTGGCACCGGTCAGGGAGCCATTTCCTCTGATAATTATTCTGCTGGATCCGCCAGGACCGGTAGAGAGTCCGGTCGCATTCACGCCGGCAATCTTTCCGGTCAATGCATTAGCAACATTATTCTCACGGGCTTGTGTAAATTCTTCACCCTTTACTTCGGTGACCGAATACCCTAATGCCGATTTGCTTTTTTCAATACCCAGGGCGGTAACGATAACTTCATTTAATGTTTTCGATTCGGGGACCATGACAACGTCGACGGTCGTGCGATTGCTGACGGCGATCTCTTGCGTTGCAAAACCAATGAAAGAAAAGACGATCGTACCGCCTTCATCCGGGATACTGAGCTTAAAGTTGCCATCGGCATCGGTTGTTGTACCGGTTGCCGTACCTTTCAGTACAATACTCACGCCGGGCAAACCTTCTCCATCGCCCTGGGCGGTCACTTTTCCATTGATCAATTGGCTGGTAAGTACTTCCGTCACAGAAAGAGAACCGGATGAGTCTGCAGGATTAGGCTTACCCTCAGCGTTGAGGTGTCCATTTGCCTCTCCTGAGAAGATGGAGATCTGGCGCTTGCTGATCCGTTTAAACTGGAGGGAAGAAGGTGAAAGAATATTCCTTAACATGATTTCCGGTGCGTCCTCCTGCTCGAGCCAGGACGTTGAAATCATTTTTCCATCAAGCAGGCCTTCACGGTAGGCAAATTTCAAGTGAAAACGGTGCTTCAAATTTTCAAGGGCCGTCTTTAAACTTACAAACCGGTCTTTTTCAGTCCGGAGAGCAAGGGTTTTCCGGATGTCGTTGACAGGGTGCAGTGTGCTCGCGGTAAAGTTTGCATACTGCTGGCCAAAACCTTCAGGAACAGTGCCTAACAATAGCACCATCAGGAAGGGTTTCAGCCGCGTTGAGTCAAATTGTAGCATAGGGTGAGGTTTAGGTTGGTCTTGTTTTTATTTCCTGGAGAAGGTGATGTGCTTATTGTTCTCTTCCACCTGCAGGTCGAGGGTAGCGGATAGGGTTGACAATAATTCCTCTATACTGGCGACGCTGATTTCACCTTCAATCCTTAGTTTCAACAGCTGGGGATCTTGCACATCGATGACGTATCCATAGTCGTCTGACAGAGACTTCACAATATCGAGTAGTGTGGCGTTTGTAAAAATAAATTCATGCCTGATCCACGCTGAGATCTGTTGTGGATTCTGCAACTTCTTTTTATTAATTAGCCTTTTGTTATTGAATTCCAGTTGATCGCCGGGAAGCATGATGAGGTCCGCCGTTCGGAGCGACTTTTCAAGAAGGACTTTAACCTTTCCCGTGATCAGCGTGATGTGGGTTTGATCCTTCCGGTTCTTGACATTAAACGATGTACCCAGAACTTCAATATTGACATTTTCAGTATGCACAATAAACCGGTCACCGGCCTTTACGTTTGCCGGATCTTTGTTGATATGGCTCACGTTAAAGTAGGCCTCTCCGGTAATCCAGACTTCTCGGAGGAATTGATCACCAAATTGTTTCTGATAGCGCAGTGTGGAGTTTCCATTTAAGGCAACCATCGAATGATCCGGAAGGGTAATGGTCGTTACTTCGTTGTAGGCGGTCGTCACGATAGTGATGCCCTGATTCGAAAACAACCAAAGGGCCCCAGTGATGGCAATGGCAAGCGCTGCTGCTGCTGCGATCTTCATGTATTGCGGAAGGGAGCGTTTTACGCTGTGGATATCGGCCTGATCCCCGATCGTTTTATTGATCCGGGTCCATAGGACATCTTTGCGAAATTCATTTGTAAAGCGCTGCTGTTTTCCTGCTACTTTTATAATCGCGGAAGCCTGGGTCACAATGGATTGCTGTTCCGGATGCCGGAGTAAAAAGGAATTCCAAAAGGAACGGCTTTCCGGATCATCCTCCGTGACCCACTGAATAAAGAAATCGTCGTCTAGAAAATCGGGTAGAGAATACCGGGCATAATCCTTTTTGGGCATGGGCACAATGGTTTATACATAGTATACCCGAGGCCCTGAAATTATCCCTTGACGATCAGCTTTTTTTTTAAATCGTGGAAAATGGCACGATCAGGCCTGTATAGCGATGTGGTAAAACAGGATCACGCCGTACACGATGTAATTCACAGCCTGCTTGAGATTTTCAACCGTCTTGTACCACAATTTATACACGGAATGAATATCGATTGACATGACTTCTGCGATTTCCTCATACCCGAGTCCTTCATAAAATCGAAGGTATACGATTTCCTTTTGTCGGGCGGGGAGTTTATCCACTATTTCTTTGATGGATTGCTGAAGCATTTTCTCTTCCTCCTGCAGGATCAATACGTCTTCATACGCAACTTCAAATGGGTAAGCGTAGTCCGCTGATTCGAGTATCGTAAACCGGGAGGCAGACTTGAGCTTTCTAAACAACGTATTCCGGAATGCTTTATACAAATAATTGCGTACGGAGACAGGCTGGCCCAGCGTGGTCCGGCTCGTCCACAGCGTGACGAAGAGATCATGGATGGCATCTTCAATCAAACTGACATTCCTGGTAAACTTGTGACCATAGTTATTGAGCGCCCTGTAATAGGTATCGTATAATCGGGTATAGGCTTCCCAATCTCCTCTTTTGAAGGATTCCCATTCGCGGTCTGGCTCAGTTGACATCTACAGGTTTAGGCAAAATGACACACTTGGACTGTTTAAATTAGATAATTTTTTTTGCTTTATCCTAAACAGCATCCCCCGATCACGGCTGATTCGACTGCAAACTACCCCTGTCGGCGAAGAGAAATCGATTTCGCTTTCCCATCAATCGTTTGAAATGAGTCAAAAAAAAATCGTAAAAAAAGTTTTTAATTACGTGAGAGCCCTGAAAGGGGGGCGCTAAGCAACAACGAAGGGCGAAGCCCTTCGTTCTGATCATCGATGAGTTTGAAGCCCTGAAAGGGCGGAATCACTTCGCTTCACGATTCAGGTAAACTATTGGGGTTCTTATTTCGCCCTTTCAGGGCTGATTTTTCATGTTTGTTTTTAGCACAGGGCTTCACCCTGCGCTGATATATTTCACCCCTTCGGGGCTTGGAAGAGGTTGTCACCAATTTAATTGGATAGGCGGCAGGCTGGAACCAGGAATAGCGACCAACCAATTATCTATTTGCACAAATAATAAGGAATTCAGTCCACCTTCCGACCCTTATTTTTGAGAAAGGGCTGTAGAATCAATTAGTTGGAACGCACTACGGACTAAGCACTCATGACTCCAGCTACTCAACGAACCGGGTGAGCATTTGAAATAATTTTTCCTCCGTATACGGTTTCTGTAAGTGATCGTTCATGCCGCAATTAAGGCTGTTCTGAATATCATCCGTATAGGCATTGGCCGACAACGCTACAATCGGTTTGGCGTAGTTTAATTTTCTCAGTACCCGGGTGGCTTCATGTCCATCGACCTCCGGCATCTGGATGTCCATCAACACCATATCAAACTCGGTTGACTTTGCCAGGTTGATCGCCTCCATCCCGCTTTTTGCTGTCGTCACTTTGGCCCCGAATTTTTGCACCATCTTTCGGGCTACCAGTAAATTGACAGCATTGTCATCCACGATCAGAAAATGGAGCGATTTCTTAAAAGTGAGGTTTAGCCGGTCTTCACGGGGTGGGGATACCAGGCCTGATTGCGCCGCGGGCAATCCAAGTTGTAGCGTGAACGTAAACGCTGAACCTGTATTCAAAACCGGGTCAACAGGACTTTGTACCTGAATACCGCCCTTCATTTGCACCAACAAGCTTTTTACAATACTCAACCCCAGTCCGGTGCCACCGTACTTACGCGTTACGGCTTCGTCTGCCTGCGTGAAACTCTGAAAGATTGCGTTTTCTTTTTCTTTTGGAATACCGATCCCGGTGTCTTTTACAATGCCCTGTAAAAATACCTGCCCATTTTTATTTTCAAGGAGTGAAAACGCTACTTCAACGCTTCCTTTAAATGTGAATTTAATGGCATTGCCGATCAGGTTCGTCAGGATCTGTGAAATGCGGGTAGTATCTCCGATTACTTCTTTGGGTATGGCGTCATCGATGTGACAGGATAAGGTGAGTCCTTTTTGTTTAGCCAGGAATTGATACCGGTTGATGTTGGACGATATTACCTCATTAAAGTTAAAGGTTAGATTTTCCAGTTGCAGTTTCCCACTTTCTATTTTGCTGAAATCGAGAATGTCATTGATCAATAACGTCAGGTTTTGTCCTGAGCTTCCGATGATCTCCAGGTACTTCCGGTGTGATTCATCTTTCTCTTCTCCTAACATGATCTCGGTGAGACCAAGAATGCCGTTGAGCGGCGTGCGGATCTCATGACTCATGTTGGCAAGAAACAGACTCTTTGCACTATTTGCCTCTTCCGCATATTCCTTCGCTTTCTTAAGCTTCTCTTCGATCAGCTTGCGTTCCGTAATATCCTGCATCGTTCCTTTCAATCCCAGGCAGGTACCCTTGTCATCTTTTACTGCCTCACCGATGCAAAGAAGATTTTTTATGGATCCATCTTCACAGATTAGTCTGTGTTCAATCATTAAGCCTTCGCCTTTCTCGAGTGCATTCTTGTACACCAGGTTGACCATGCCCTGGTCTTCGGGGTGAACCCTTTTATGGCAGGCTTCAAAAAGAAGGTGGGCAGGCAGTTTTTCCAATTCAAATATCCGGTAGGCTTCATCTGACCATCGTAAATTAAACGATGGCGAGTCCAGTTCCCAGCTTCCCACTTTTGCTATGGCCTGGGCTTCGTGCAAGCGGTTTCTTTCGATCTCCAATTCCTTTTTGGAAGCTGTACTTTGTTCTAGTTCGTCTCCGAGAATATTGATACCCGTCGCGATGGCGTCCATGATCGTCCCGTTTTCGGATATCGACAGTTTTTGTTTAAAATCAAGGTTTGCAAATGAGCTGATGATTTCAATGAATTTGTCAATGGTCTGCTCCTGGTTATAATCGCCCCCGATCCCGTTGAGTTGTACCTTATCAGCAAAGCGGTTCAGGTTGCTAGCAATTTTGGTAATGATCTCGTCATCAAAGTCGGTGAGCACGCGCGTAGAATAATCGCCGTGCAGCATGGACTCGCTCAATTCTAATAACTTGCTTAGAATCTGTGTTTTAACTTGTGTTGTTTCAGTTTGAATATCCACGGCTTCCATCCTAAAAATTATCCTCTCCTAATTGACTATGAAATTTTTCCTACTTGTTTTTCCGCCTTTGCTCGATGATCCAATCAAAGGCATCGACCTTGTTTGAGAAGAATTTTGCTTGAAAATTCTTTTGTGTCTTTATAAAAATATTTGCAAATAGCGTGGATAAAGGATTAGTTGCAATAAATGCGATGCCCAGGATATTTTTCTGGCCAGTGTCAGGTCGTTTCATGTAGTCTTTGGCCTCGGGGGTGATCTCCCTCACATTGGAGGCATCAAGAATAACATAGTGCTTGGTATTTTTTGTAAAATCCAGGCGATTGGCAACAATTTCTCTTGCTACATCCAAATCGATCTTCAGATTGCCTGGGAACTCAGCAAAAATAATGTCACTGTGCTCCTCTGTAAAGCATGTAACCAAAGGATAGATTTCTTTTCTCATACGCGAGGCAAATTGAGTTTTTCGGATTTTATTCTGTTCAGCCAATTGATCGCATCCGCTTTGTTTGTAAACAATTTAGCAGGAATTGTTGGGTTATTTATCTTGAGATAAAGGTTAATAAACAGGGTTGCTACCACGTTATTCGATAAAAAAGCACCCCCTAGAACGGCTTTAAGTCCCCCTTCCGGGTTATTCATATAGTCACGCGCTTCCTTATTGACTGATTTAACGTTGGTGAAATCGATTATCGTATACACGGGTTTGCCATGGGTATAATCCAACCTGTTATCCACCAATTCTTTGGCGATGTTAATATCTATTTCAAGTTTTGGCGAATAAATGCCGAATATTGTATCAGTATGAGCATCCTCCGTCCATATTGTAATGTGTTTGTATTTTTTCTCATTCATTTAGCGTAATTAATTTGTTGGAATGTGCTGAGTGATTCCATATTGTAGTTGTCGTCTGATTGAATGTACGCGGATTTTTTTACGAGCCTGGTGCCGAACTTGTGCTTCTCGATGTCAGCGCCAAATCCAAAATAAAGCTTTTTGGATTTAAGATCAGCGGCCCGCTTGACCGCCTGAAATAAGATCTGCCGATAGGTGCCATACATTTGATTGGCTTCATAATTTAGCCCCACGAGCATGGGAATGTAATTTCCAGTTGGCGACCTGTAGCATATACCGAAACCCATAGTTTCTGCACTGGTGCTATCGTTCAAAGTCAGTTCAATTATTTCCCAGGAATCGTACTTATTGAAGTTATGAAAGAATTTATCCGGCAGGTAAAACGTATTCATCTCAAATGCGCGATCTTTTACCTGTTTATACAGATTGAATTTTTCTCTCAGCTTATCAGGTGGTATGGATGAGTTAATTTTTACGGAAAATAGCGGTTGATTGGGCAAAACGTATTTTCTCACATGGGTCCTTGATTTGGCAGACAACGTTTGTAAAAATTCGTCATTCGTGGTCCAATTCAGGTTTTCAATGATATGGTCAGTAAACATATCGGATCTGAAGAATCCTTCTTCCGTCAGAATATCGCGAAGTTCTGTGTCGCTGGTATCAAAATCGCGAAGAAGGACCGCACTTGCTCCAGCTTGCTGTTTTACGTCATTCATGATGGTGACCATTTCCAACAGAGCACTTTTCCACTGAGGGTGACCTCTATCGAGGTACAAATGATTTCCCACAGTCAACAGGGAACCCATCATGACCACCTTGGAGGTCAAGTGGTATTTTTCCTTTTTTCTGATTTCCTCGATTTGCCTAGAAACATCCGCGGAGGCGATCATATCATCTTTACATAACAACTCGCTGAAAAAAGTAGCGAGTACGGTCTTTTTATTCCGATCCCGGATGATCAAATAATGGAAATTCCAGTTGTTTTCCGGCTCGGGATTATCACAGAATGTTTCTTCAATAAACCGGCAACCCTCCCAGTCGAAGCTACCATTGTCGGCGAGCAAAGGGTCCCACACGGTCTTATCAATTTTGCGTATCGTAGTTTCGTGCTGAATATCAAACGCCTCCGGGCCACGGCTTTCCTGGTCTGGCAAGTACCGTTTCTTTGTTTCTTCGAAGGGTAGATTAAAATTAGCGCTGATGTCATCGACTGTCTGACCTTCTTCTTCCAGCACCTTAGGAAAATGATATTGAAAAGCGTCTAATACATTTTTTATATCCTCCTCGGTCTGCCCGTTTGTGACCGCCAGCCTCAGACCACAGCACTTGACTGGCACGCCAGGAAAAATTCCAATGTTAGTGTAAAATCCTTCACTCAGCAAGCGCCTTACCATGTTGTATCCGACACGCGGCAGCCCCAATCCGATATAAAAAATGGGTGAGTTGGACGGAATGACGTGCGGCAGGTCATATCGTTCGATCGTACTCCGCGCCAGTTCAAGTTTCGTTGCCAGTTTGCCTTGCAGTTCATAAATCTCCTCTGTCAAATGTATTTTTGCGCTCGCAATGGAGGCCCCCAGCATAGGAGGCTGTACGGGACCGGAATAGGTATAGGAGCTGCCGCACGTAGTGATCTTTCGCATCATCTCCTTGTCCGACAATACCATTACTCCTCCCCCGGTTCCAAACCCTTTTGCCAGCGACGTCGTCAGGACCATTTTAGGATGCAAGGGCACCTGGCTTAATACATACCCGCTGCCATTTTTTCCAGCCCAACTCATTCCGTGTGCATCATCCACATAAAAGTGAAAGGTGGGATACTTTTCCATTAAATACGTGATCTCGTTTAACGGCGCATAATCGCCATACATCGAATACAGGCCGTCGGCCATATACCAGATCTTATTGTATTTGTTGGGGTTTTCTTTAATGAGATCTTCGAGCATATCCATCCGGTTATGCTTGATCATCTCCACTTTTGTTCCCCTGGCCTTCAACAATTGGACGGCAAGCTGCACACTACCATGTACCTGGTGATCGAGTATAACCAGGTCATCATCCTGTACCAATATCGGCAAGGCGGCGATATGGGTCAGCGTAGTGGTAGCGGCTAAAAGGGCGGGATTATTTTCAAATATTTTATAAAAAAGATCTTCCAGTTCCTCGTACAGGTTGCAGGCTGAAAACAAGCGCGAAGAGGAGTATTGTGTGCCAAACCGGCGGGTAGCATCAATGGCGCCCTCCTTCAGCCTTTCA
>Ga0193722_1000282_pt1 | contig 11272 bp, 10 predicted proteins | sample H2m1metaG_FD_143044 | JGI IMG/M metagenome (GOLD analysis project Ga0193722, IMG submission 143044) | Soil microbial communities from a riparian zone of the East river system, Colorado, United States - H2m1 | ecosystem: Environmental > Terrestrial > Soil > Riparian zone | place: USA: East River...
ATGGACCGATGCCTACACATTACGAACCGCTCGAGTCACCGGTGCACAACGCGCTTTACTCGCGCGACACGAATCCGGCTGTGCATTGGTTTACCCGCCAGGAAAATCGATTCGCGCCCCCTGGAGATCCGCGATTTCCTTTTGTTCTTACAACTTACCGGCTGACCGAGCATCATACGGCCGGAGGTATGTCGCGCTTTCTCAGTCATCTCGCGGAGTTGCAACCTGAGCTCTTCGCTGAAATGTCCCCCGAGCTTGCGCGCGAACTCAAGATCGACAATGGCGACTATATTTCGATCGTGAGTTTACGCGGAGCAATCCAAGCCCGCGCACTCGTCAGCCGCCGCATCCGGCCACTGCATCTCAATGGGAAAACCGTGCACCAGATCGCGATGCCGTTTCATTTCGGTTCGGCCGGACCGGTGAAGGGCGGGACCACGAACGATTTAATTCCGATTTCGGGCGAGCCGAACGTCACCATCATGGAAGCGAAGGCGCTCACCTGCAACATTGTGCCTGGCCGGTTGCCGCGCGGTCCTGCCTTCGAAGATTGGCTCAATAAATACGTGCCGAAAGGTGGCCCGGCCAATTTGCACCCGGAACAACCGGCGGAAGGTGCGCCTTGCGCCAGAGCCGCCGGTGGTCACGGGTTGGAAGGAAAGATCGACAATCGATGATCGGCGAAGGCACACACAGCACGAACCAGCGAAAACATTCCTACGTACAGAACCGTGTCGAGGTGGGTTTCTTCACTGATCCGAGTGTCTGCATCGGATGCAAAGCCTGCGAAGTCGCGTGCAAAGAATGGAACGAGGTGCCGGACGATGGCTTCACATGGACTGGAAATTCTTACGACAACACGGGTCACCTTGGTGCATCGACCTGGCGACATGTCATGTTCCTTGAACAGGATCGTCAAAAAGGTAACCAGATCGCCGGTACAATGTCGCTGGGCGACGGAGAAGATCCTTTTCGCTGGGTCTTTCTGTCCGACGTTTGCAAGCATTGCGAGGAAGCCGGTTGCCTCGAAGCGTGTCCGACCGGCTCAATTGTTCGCACCGAAACGGGAACGGTTTTTGTGCAGAATGATGTTTGCAATGGCTGCGGATATTGCGTCGTCTCGTGTCCGTTCGGCGTGATCGATCGCCGGCCGTCGCCACTTCCAGACGCGGGCGGCGCGTTCAAGTGCACGTTTTGTTACGATCGGCAAAAGAGCGGACTCGTTCCCGCGTGCGCGAAGGTTTGCCCGACTGAATCGATTGTGTTTGGCCGGCTTGATGACCTTCGCGCGCAAGGTCAGCAGCGTGTTCATCAGTTGCGCGAGGCCGGCTACACAGATGCTCAACTGTACGATCCAACGGACACTTCGGTCCGCGGTATCCACGCGTTCTTTTTATTGCTAGGCGAACCGGAAGCTTATGGGCTTCCACCGAAACCACAGGTGCCGACGATTTATTTAAAGTCTGCGTGGACCGCTGCATTTGCGACGGCAATCGCATCAATTATCGCCGCCCTGATGGCCTTTGCATTTTCATCCTGATGGACGCACCGGCATCAGAAGAGCGGCTTGAACAACTGCGGGAGAAAGCGTGGCAGGAAGGTGTCGTGCCCGGTCGCGGAGTAGATGTCGTCGGTGGTCCAATTCCAAGAAAACCCGGGTACTACGGGGAGCCTGTGGTCAAACCGCCGGTTTGGACGTGGGAAATTCCTCTCTATTTTTTCTTCGGCGGAATCGCCGGGATGTCGGCGGTGATCGCGCTGGCAGCGGTCCTGTTTCATCATGTCGATGTTGCGCGCGCAGCCATGTGGCTCGCCGCCATCGCCGGGGCCATTGTCTCGCCAATTCTCCTGATCATGGATCTGGGCCGTCCGCATCTTTTCCTTAACATGCTTCGCGTGTTCAAACATCGCTCCGCCATGTCGATGGGCGCATGGATTCTGACAGCATTTGGCGCCTGCGCGGTTCCGGGGTTGATCGCGCTCGAATTGCACGCACATCAGATTTTCCCCGGCACACTTGATCAACTCCTGAGTTTCGCCGCCGGGATTTTCATTTTGGGTGCGGCAATTTTTGGAACTTTACTCGCGACTTACACCGGCGTGCTCATCGGAGCCACGGCGATTCCCGCGTGGTTTTTGCATCGCACATTGCTGCCGATTCATTTTGGAACTGCCGGATTGGGATCCGCAGCCGCCGTGCTGGAATTGGTAGGCCACCGAATCGCCGCACTCAACTTTCTCGGATTTTACGCCGCCGCTGTTGAGACAGTGCTTTTGATCTGGCTCAGCGTTGATAAGCACGGGGCGGCCGATCGCGCTATTCACGAACACGCGTCCGGCTGGCTCATTCGCATCGGCGAAGTGTTGAACGGTCCACTTGCGTTCGTCCTGCGGCTTTTAGGTTTGGTTCCGTTCGCAGCGATTTCATTTTTGATCGGCGCGCTTGTCAGCCGCATCGGCTGGATAGCGGTGGGCAAGGTTTCCGGCTCCGATCCAGAATCCGTCTTCGCCGCAGAACGCTCGTAGCAATGGTGAGGGTCTGTTCCTCGGAGACTTCCCTCCGAAGGGGGACCCGCGAGCGATCCTTCAGTGGCATCGGAAAATCTTACGGACGCGTCGTAGCGCCGAGTGAAACGTGTCGGTAACTGTTTTCTCATGGAAACCAACAATTCGCTGGTGATAGCGCTGATTGAACAGCTGGGCGTTGCGGCGCTGCGTGTTGGATTCACTGTCGCTGTGATCGTCTTTCTCCTTGCCGCAGTCTTCATCTGGCGCAAGCGACACCAATTTTTCGATCGCGATTCAAACGTTGAGAACGATGTGCCCGTCGTACGACACAATCGTGAGGAGGAAATCATGTTTGTGTGGAGCGGTCTAATGCTTGTTCTGCTTGCCATCCTCTACCAAGTCTGGAGTGCGTGACCGAAACGATTTCAAATCCAAAAAACAAACTCAGAACCCTCAGGAGAAATTATTATGAGTGAATTCACTCGTCGAAGTTTCATCGGAAAAACCGCGGTAGCGATAGGGAGCTTTGCCGCGTTGCAAAAAGTAGTAGGCGCAGATCTAAGCCGAACCGATCCCGGCCCAGCAAATAAAGTGCTTGATGGCCAAAACCCGGATTCGACGTGGCCGCCCGCCACGGACACAAAAGAGTTGGTGCAGGCGTTTAAGTATCCGTTCTCCTTTGCCAACAAGCGTACTTATGAAGGCGGATGGTCACGCGAGGTAACGGTACGGGAGCTCCCCGTTTCCAAGACTATCGCCGGCGTCAACATGAGACTCACTCCCGGTGGATTCCGCGAACTGCACTGGCACACGACCAGCGAATGGGCCATCATGCTTTCCGGGTCAGCACGGCTTACAGCCATTGACTTGGACGGCAAAAGTTTCGTCACTGACGTAAACAAAAACGATCTTTGGTTCTTTCCGCCAGGACTTCCTCACTCCATTCAAGGTCTCAATCCCGACGGATGCGAGTTCATGCTCGTGTTCGACGACGGTGCTTTTTCCGAGTCAGCCACGGTCCTGCTGAGCGACACGATAGGGCATCTGCCGCCTGAGGTGTTGGCAAAAAATTTCGCCGTCGACCAAGAGGCATTCAAGAATGTGCCGAAAGAAGAGTTATTCATTTTCCAAGCGGATCTTCCCGGGTCGCTGGAGGCCGACCAAAAGGCAGCCGCCGGGACGCGCGGAACATCGCCACACGATTTGGCGTTTCGTACGATGAAAATGCCGCCGACGAAGAAAACGAAAGGCGGCGAGGTGCGCGTTGTTGATTCCAGCAATTTCAAAGTCTCAACCACAGCGATGGCTCTGGTTACCGTTCATCCGGGCGGCCTGAGAGAATTGCACTGGCATCCAAACGCAGACGAATGGCAGTACTACATTAGCGGCCAGGGACGAATGACTGTGGTGGACGCAGGCAACAAGGCTCGCACGATGGACTTTCAAGAGGGAGACGTGGGATACGTCCAGAAGACTTTGCTGCACTATGTCGAGAACACGGGCGACACCGATCTTGTGTTCCTGGAGATGTTCGCCAAGGTCGATCGTTTTCAGGACCTTTCGTTCTCGGAGTGGCTGGCTCATACTCCGCCGGAAGCGGTCATGGCGCACCTGCGCATCGACAAGGCAACCTACGATGCGATTCCCAAGAACGGCGGCGTGGTCATGCCGCTGTGAGGAGTCCAGGCACGAGAGCGAAAAGGGAATCACTCACCGGGAAGTTAGAATTCGACTCAACCTAGCAATGTGCGTAACCCGCGAGCACCGCCATTTCGCGGACGCAACCAAGTTATTAGTCGCGCTCTTCCAAAATCACGCGCTCGATGTGCGAATAAATGTTGAAAGATGGCGGACGCAGAAATCCAATCAGCGTTTGATTGCTTTCTCGCGCAAAATCGGCAGCAAGCGTCGAAGGCGCTGAGACTGCCGCGACGATGGGAATACCGGCGGAAAGCGCTTTTTGCACGATTTCGAACGAAGACCGGCCGCTCACCAGAAGAAGATGTCGATTCAATGGCAACAACTCATCGAGAAACGCGCGGCCGATCGCCTTGTCCACAGCGTTATGGCGTCCGATGTCTTCGCGAACAATTTTTGCTTCACCGCTCAAATCAAAAATTCCTGCGGCATGAATTCCGCCGGTACGCGCAAAATCGCTCTGCGCTTTACGCAATTTTTCCGGAAGCGATAGCAACGTCTCGATGTCGATCCGAACATTGCCGGACTCGATCGCGGGAAAATTTTGCCGGATCTCGTCGATGCTCGTCTTACCGCACAGCCCGCAACTGCTCGAAATTGTTCCGAAGCGTTGTGCGGAGTTTAGCTTCAATTTTGCGACACCGAGGAGATCGACGATCACTCGATTGTCACCATCTCGCGAAATCTTCACGATGGCGCTTCGATCGCGCACGATTGCTTCGGACACCAGAAAACCTGCGGCGAGTTCATCATCGTGACCGGGCGTACGCATCGTCGTGGCCAGAGTTTTGTCGCCAATTCGAATTTCGAGCGGCTCCTCGATGGTGAGATCGTCCCGCAAATATTCGAGCGAACCGTCTTTTTTCCGCCGGATGATTCTTCCCGGACCGATGCTATGCGGTTCTTTCATCTACGATGATTTCAGATATTGTTGCAGCCGGTGGAAATCTGTCACTTGTACATTTCGCCGGGCCACAATTTCGTTGGCCATCACGGTCGGGAACCGGACACGCATTCCATGATCGAAGTGCCCGTGATCGAATGTGTCGCGGGACGCGGAATTCGCGGCGATCGCTACTTGGATTTTAAAGACGATTACAAAGGCCAGATCACGTTTTTCTCGCTCGACGTTTTCGAGGAGCTTTGCACTGCGCTGGGTGTACATGATTGCTCGCCGGCTGCGGCCCGGCGCAACGTGATTACACGCGGCATCGATCTCAACGGGTTCATCCACAAGGAATTTGAGATTCAAGGCGTTCGCTTTTATGGAACGGAGGAGTCCGCGCCGTGTTATTGGATGGATCGCGCATTCGCACCCGGCGCCCAGGTTTTTTTGAAGGGAAACGGTGGTCTGCGCGCCAAGATCCTCAGTGACGGCAAGCTGCGCTCTACCGCGCTCGTTCCCAGCGCAGTTTCATGAAAATCGCAGCGGTGTTGGTCGCCGGCGGCGAATCGCGCCGGATGGGCAGGGACAAAGCAACACTTTTGTTTCACGCAAAACCGCTCTGGCAAATTCAACTCGAACTTTTGCGGAAATTGGAACCGACCGAAATCTTCGTTTCTGCGCGTACCGATCCGGTGTGGCGTCCTGCCGACGTGCAGTTTGTCGCGGACGATCTTCCATCACGCGGACCGCTGAGCGGTCTGGCTGCATCACTGACGCAAATGCGCGCTCAACATCTGCTCGCGCTCGCTATCGACATGCCGTTGATGACGGAAGAATACCTGACGTTTCTTTATAATCAGATTGAGCCGTGCCGGGGCGTGATTGCAAAAATCGACGATCGCTTCGAGCCGTTGTCGGCGATTTATCCGCATGAAGCGCTCCCGAATGTTCAGAGTGCACTTTCTGGAGAGGATTTTTCATTGCAAACCCTGGCGGGTCGCCTCGCTGCAGAGGGAAAACTTCGGGTGGTATCCGTTACGTCGCAGGAAAGAAATTTGTTCCTGAATGTGAATGAATTGGCTGATTTGGCCGCGGCTACACCGTCCGTACCATAAAAGCAAAACGCAAAAGATGCGCTTGCAAGTTTGCGCCCCCTGCTCGATATGTGGGCTGCAATTTGGGATGCTGACGCGATTGTCGATCTTGCGGGCTGCGGCGTTGTTTCTTTCGTTTCCGGCGTGTGCCTTTTCCGCCAGCAACGTAGTGAATCTCTCTCATTACGACATGATGCGGCCCGATTTCGCCGCCATGAAACGCGAAGGCATTATCGGTGTGATTCATGAAGCCACGTACCCACCTTTGGTACGCGACGCGAAATATCTGGACCGGCAAGTGGCAGCGACACGCGCAGGCTTGCTTTGGGGGGCCTATCACTACGCCAACGCGAGCGATCCGGTCCGTCAGGCTGATCATTTTCTAAGCGCGGTATCCAGCGCGTGGGCGCAAGTCGATTCTGGGGCGCGAGGCCCGGGTGTTCTGCTGGTCCTTGATTTCGAGAAGAATGGTCATTATCCCGGTGGCACGATGCGGGTTGATCAGGCGGTCGCTTTTGTTGAGCGAATTCGCCAACGCACCGGCGTATATCCGGGCATTTATTCCGGCGAATATCATCTGCGGCAGGCCATGAACAGCAGCAAGGTGACTAACGGGCAGAGAAGCGTTTTGGCGAAGTGTTGGCTATGGATGGCAAATTATCACAGCGAGCCACGCCCAACGGCGCCTTGGAGCTACTGGTCCCTTTGGCAACATTGTGGCGACGGCAAAGGCGCTCGGCCGCGCTCCGTTTACCCGATAAGCGTTGCCAACATCAAGAAGGCGGAGCGGAACATTTTTCGCGGCAATCAATCGGACCTGAAGGAGTTCTGGCAAGGACGCGCCTGGCAGCCTTCTGTAGGAAAAGCTCAGCGGGAACCGGATCGCACCGTCGCGGCCGATTAAGGCGCGGCCTTTTCCGACACGCTCTTCGCCTGCCGCGGCCCGGTCCTTCCTTCTTTTTGGATCCCGCGTTGCGTCGTGAGATAAACTGCAAAACTGCCGAGCCAATGTCCGCCTTCGTAATGCGCACCTGTAACCGCTGCGAGACCCGCCCGCCGATGCGCGTCCGCCGCAGCCTGCAGCGCCGTTCTCCGCGGATCATCCGGTGGCAACGCCGACAGAATTCCTTCCAGCATCCAGGCGCGGCTTAGGTTTAGGCCGTCTAGATGCGCGAGCTTGGGATCGCTCGGATCGGGCGAGATAACCGGTTTCAGCCAGTCGCCGTTTCCGGTTTTCGGGATTTGCGGCATGAAATCGTTGAGCCACTTCGCGAATTCCGTTTGCGATAGAACGCGCCGGATCGCGTCTGCTTCACCCAGACAAGGCGACAGAAAATCTTCACCCGACGGTTCGTAATTGAGCGGACAATCCTTATCAGAGAGAAAGAACTTCCTCGCTGAATCTTCAACCAGCCTGGCAAAGGAATCATTTTTGGTTGAGCGCGCGTAATCCAGCACCAGGCCGAGTCCGAACGCTGTCTGATCATGCTCGCCGATACGCACTGGATGCGAAAGTTTCGGCAGCCATGTCTTCAATCGTTCGATTGCTGCGTCTTCGAGCGGACGAAGATTCGCCGACATCTCGCGCGCCTGATCGTCGTCCCATTCGTGCAATTCAGCGCACAATTGCAACAGCCACGCCAATCCGTACGGCCGTTCGAAACTGGCGCGGCCTTCTCCGCGAAGATACGCAGCCTCCTGCTTTAAATTTTCTGCGCTAAGACTTTTTCGCAGTGCCTCGCGCGCCTGCGCGGCAAATGGCGCATTTGGAAACGTGCGCAGCAGTCTCACAAGCAACCAATGCCCGTGCACTGACGAATGCCAGTCGTAGCAGCCGCAAAACGCCGGGGTGAGTTTGCGCGGCGGTGCCACGTCGGCATCGCTGTTCAGCACATGACTGATTTTGTTTGGATATTGTTTGCCTACGCACGCGAGGGCCAACCCGGCGAATCGTTCTGCTGCCTTTTCGTCGAACGTCGACGCCGTGTTTGCCGCTGCCGCTGCCACCAACGGCATCAGGAGCAAGGTTGCGAGAGAACGTTTCATGCTTGTGCGCGACCGTAATCGCTGTTGCCTGGCGGCGCGAGTTCGTTGAAAATCCGAACCATGCACGTTCGTTTCTGTTCACTGGTAAAATCGGCATCTCCTGATGCGGTAATCGGCATAATTGTGGCAATGACGCACATCGCAGCTATCTCTGTCATCGCCCAAACGTCACCCGTGGAAAATTCCAATATTGCGGATAACCCATTGCTCACCGAGAGCTCGCTGCCCTATCACGTCCGCCTTTCGACAAGATCAAGGACGAACACTTCGCGCCCGCGATCGAGGCCGGCATGCGCGATCAACTCAAGGAAGTTGAGGTGGTGGCGAACGACTCTGAAAAGCCAACATTCGACAACACCATTGTGGCCCTGGAACGCACCGGCCGTTTGCTCGACCGTGCACAGCGCACTTTTTCGAATCTTAACGCCTGCAACACCAATCCAACGCTGCAGAAGATCGACAAGGAAATGGCGCCGAAACTCGCCGCGCATCACGACGAGATTTTTTTGAATCCGAAATTATTCGCGCGCGTGCAGCAACTTTACGACAATCGCAACCACCTCGGACTCGATCCCGAATCGGCTTATCTGCTCGAGCGCTATTACAAAGATTTCGTGCGCGCCGGCGCGAAGCTCTCTGATGCGGACAAGGAAAAGCTCAAGAAAATCAATGCCGAGCTCGCAACTTTGCAGACCCAATTTGAACAAAATGTTTTGAAGGAAAAGAACGCAGCCTCGGTGGTCGTCGATCGTAAGGAAGATCTGAACGGTCTTTCCGACAATCAGATGGCAAGCGTTACCGCAGCGGCAAAAGCGGAGCACAAGGAAGGCAAATTCGTCATTCAAATGCAAAACACCACCGGACAGCCGTTGCTTGCGTCGTTGCAAAACCGGCAACTGCGCGAGCGCATCATGCAAACCTCTCTCGCGCGCAATAGTCACGGTGGCGAGTTCGACACGCGCGACATCGTGCTGCGAACAGCGCAATTGCGAGCGGAAAAAGCGAAGTTGCTCGGCTACGCGAATTGGGCCGCGTATCAGCTGGAAGACCAAACCGCCCACGATGTTCCTACCGTAAACAAACTACTGAGCGATCTCGCTCCGCCCGCGGTGGCAAACGCAAAACGCGAAGCGACCGACATGCAGAAGATTGTCGACCAGGAAAAAGGCGGCTTCGAGATCGCGTCCGGGGATTGGCCCTTTTATTCGGAGAAAGTTCGCAAAGCGCGTTACGCTTTCGACGAATCGGAGCTGCGCCCATACTATGAGCTGAATCACGTTATCCTCGACGGTGTGTTCTTCGCCGCCGGAAAACTTTATGGTCTCACCTTCAAAGAGCGTCATGACATTCCCGTTTATCAGCCGGATGTGCGTGTATTCGAAGTTTACGATCGTGACGGCAAACCGCTGGCGCTGTTCCTTGGCGACTATTACGCGCGCCCATCGAAACGCGGCGGCGCATGGATGAACGCGTACGTGCAGCAAAGCGATCTATTCGCAACCAAACCGGTCGTTGCGAATCATCTCAATATTCCGAAGCCGCCGCCCGGCGAACCGACGTTGCTGACGCACGACGAGGTGCGCACTGCTTTCCATGAGTTCGGCCACGCGCTGCACGGGATGTTTTCCAAGGTAAAATATCCGCGCTTCAGTGGAACAAGTGTGCCGCGTGACTTCGTCGAGTACCCCTCGCAGGTGAACGAAATGTGGGCCACATGGCCGGAGGTGCTGAAGAATTATGCGAAACATTATAAGACAGGCGAACCAATTCCGCAGGCATTGCTCGACAAGGTGATGGCTGCGGAAAAATTCAATCAAGGCTACAAAACAACCGAATACCTGTCGGCGTCACTTCTCGATCAGGCGTGGCATCAACTGAATCCATCTGATGTTCCGAAAGACGCAGTCGCCTTTGAAGCAGAAGCGTTGCACAAGGCCGGTGTCGATTTTCCGCCGGTGCCGCCGCGTTACCGCAGCTTTTATTTTTCACATGCGTTCGCAGGCGGTTACTCGGCCGGTTATTACTCCTATATCTGGAGCGAAGTACTCGACGCCGACACAGTCGAGTGGTTCAAAGAACACGGCGGATTGAAGCGTGAGAACGGCGATCGCTTTCGCGCCATGCTACTGTCACGCGGCGGATCGGCTGACGCCCTCGGACTGTTTAAGAATTTTGTGGGGCGCGATCCTTATGTCGAGCCGTTGCTAAAGCGGCGCGGGCTCGATCGCGCGCACAGCGAGAGTGGAGCAAGCCCGCGGACAGAATCGGGGGGCTACAGCAGAGCAGGATCCGGTAGCACACCAAAATGAAAGCCATTCTCGTCTTCGTAGCCTTCGGGGGCTCGAAGCAGCAGCATGACTAAGCCGAGGACACTGACGTTGAACACAATCCCAAAGTTCGCCACCCCATTGTATTCAACAGACGCAACGCTCACGCAAGAACTTTCGGCGTGACAGACGCAAATTCCAGTCGTGCACTTGGTGAACCGCGCCGCTTCCTGGGTTAAACAGGCGAACGTCCCTGGCGCGTGAAAACGTCAGAAGAAACGAATACAGCGACAACGTTACGGTTTCGCTTCGTACAGATTGTTAAAAGGATTTTCCAACGGCACGCGCCGGACACTGCTGAAGCCGGCCTTCTCGCAAAGCTCGCGGACCTTCGCTTCATGAAAACCGAGCGTGCCCAGTCCTGCGCCATTGTTCGCGAGCGACGTCGTCATGCAATAGAACACGCTTACGCCGTGAAACATCGCGCCGAACGGATTCGCGTTCTCCTCGAGTTTCTCTGAGCAGTTGATGTCGAGACAAACATAAACGCCGCCTGGCCGAAGTGCGCAATGAATCGATTGCAACAACTGAAGTGGATCGACTGCATCATGCACCACGTCGAACGTGGTGATCACATCAAACTGCGCCGGCAACCCTTTCGAGACATCGCGTTCCTCGAAACGCACCTGATCTGATACGCCTGCTTCGCGCGCGTTCGCAGTCGCGCGCGCAACAGTCGGACCAAAGTTGTCGTAGCCCACGTAGCGCGACCG
>Ga0193722_1000283_pt1 | contig 11271 bp, 9 predicted proteins | sample H2m1metaG_FD_143044 | JGI IMG/M metagenome (GOLD analysis project Ga0193722, IMG submission 143044) | Soil microbial communities from a riparian zone of the East river system, Colorado, United States - H2m1 | ecosystem: Environmental > Terrestrial > Soil > Riparian zone | place: USA: East River...
CTTCTGCGGGACGGCAAGATTGAACAGCTCGGCGCGCCGCTTGATCTGTTTGAGCGGCCGGCAACGCGCTTCGTGGCCGGTTTCCTCGGCAGCCCGAAGATGAACTTCCTTCCCGCCACCATCGAAGCCGGCGAAGTGATCCTTCGCGACGGAACCAAGCTCACCCTGCCCCCCGGGCGGAAGGCGCCGAACGGCCAAGCCGTTGTTTTGGGGCTCAGGCCCCAGCATATTGCCAAAGCTGGCGCGAGCGCTGCGCTAGGTCACGTGCAGTTGCCGTCAACCATAGAACTCGTCCAACCGACAGGCTCGCGGGTGCAGGTCAGCATGCCGCTCGGGGGAATCAGCATCACCGCAGAATTCGCGGCTCACGAGGTCACCGCTCCGGGCGAACAGGTCCGTATCGACATCGATATGACCCGCGCCGTTCTGATCGATCCACAAACTGACAAGGTCATTTGAGGAGGCCGCCATGGCCCAGAAGAAGCCGAGCCGTGCCATCAAGTTCTTCGGAACCGAAGTTCCTAACGGTAAACGCCGCGAATTGAGAGCAGGTCCCATCTCGGCAGTCTTCGACAGCGGCGCCTTACGCTACATCCGCTATCACGGTGAAGAGGTCTTGCGTGGAATTGCCTATATCGTCCGCGACAAGGACTGGGGCACCTATGCTCCGGCAATCGAGAACCTGAACATCCGCCAAAGCAAGGATGGCTTTGCCATCGGCTATGAGGCCATCTGCGACGACAAGGATCAGGCGATCCGCTATTCCGCCAAAATCGACGCAAGGAGCGATGGAACACTGAAGTTTTCGGCCGAAGGAACGCCACTTTCTGACTTCCTCACCAATCGGACCGGCTTTGTGGTGCTGCATCCGCTCGCAGGAACGGTGGGGCGCCCAGTTGAAGTCGTCCACACGGATGGAAAGAAAGAGAAGCGCAAGTTCCCCAAATTCATCAGCCCCGGTCAGCCCATTTTCGAAATCCGCTCGCTTAAGCACGAGCCGTTTTCGGGAGTTGCGGTGACCGTTCTGATGGAGGGAAACAAGTTCGAGATGGAGGACCATCGAAACTGGATGGATGCCTCCTACAAGACCTATGTGTGCTCCCTGCTCGATCCCTGGCCCTACACACTGGAGAAGGGCAAGAGCTTCAGCCAGTCAGTAACCCTCACCGTCTCTGGCAAACTGCCGAAATCAAGGCCAACGCGCGCTGCCGCCGATACAACCGTAACCCTTGCAGGCGCGAAGGGCCGTATTCCGCAAATCGGCCTCGGCGTACCCATGGTGGAAGCCGCGGCGGCCCTCCAGGCCGCGCACCTTATCGCTGCGGCGAAGCCTCTGGCGCTCGTTTGTCAGATCGATGGACGCGAGCGAGGGCAAGAAGAGGCCGCTGCAAACTTCCGCGATCTGTCAAGGCAAACGGGAGCCCCGGTCACACTTGAGATCATTTTGCCGGCCAAGGAGCCGGCGGATAAGGAAGTGGCTGCGATCGCCAGCGCCGTGAATGCAGCGGGGCTCACACCTGCGTCCGTTGTCATCACCCAGATGCACGATCTCAAATCGTTTCAGCCCAACACACCGAGGCCTTGGGGGCCCACCTACGAGGAAATGGCGGCGGCGGCACGAGCCTCCTTCCCGGATTCCGTGCTTGGCGGTGGCATGCTCTCCTATTTCACCGAATTGAACCGTAGGCCCGCGCCCAAGGGCGTGTTTGACTTCATCACCCACACAGGCTGCCCTATTGTCCATGCGGCAGATGACATCTCGATCATGGAGACGCTCGAGACCCTTCCGTGGATCTTCGCCTCTGCGCGCGCCATGATCGGCAAAGTGCCCTATCACATCGGGCCGACCGGTATTCCCTGTCGCGACAACCCTTATGGCGCAGCGGTTGCGCCAAACCCCGATAATGGGCGAGTCTGTCTCTCCGATATCGATCCACGCCAGCGCGGTCTCTTCGCCGCCGCATGGAACGTCGGCTATCTGTCGGCTGCCGCAACAGCCGGTGTCAACACCCTGGCCCTTGGCTCTGCCACTGGCTCGCAAGGGATGATCTATCGCAAATTGGCCCATGCCCAGCCGTGGTTCGACCGCGGTGGCGCCAGGGTCTATCCCATCTACCATGTGATTGCGGGTCTTGCTGTTGCCAGCGGCGCAAGACGCATCGATACAGTTTCTTCTGCACCTTCAAAGGTCGCCGCTCTTGCCCATCGCAGCAAGGGCGGCCAAGTGCTTTGGCTCGCCAACCTGTCAGGCGAAACCCAGCGCCTGAAGGTCAGGGGCTTCGATGGCCCTGCCAGACTGCATGTTCTCGACGAAAGAAGCTTTGAAGCGGCGGTGCGCGATCCCGCTTGGCTCGACAGCGGCGGCACTTTCATCCGCAAGGCGGGAAGCCTTGAGCTTCCGTCCTATGCGGTTGCCCGAATCCAGGGCGGCTGATGTCTAGCTAAGCTAGCCTTGCAAACGCAGCAAGGCAGCTCTTGCCCGCTCGCTTGCGCAAAACGAGGCAACGATCGCTTGGCACCCGCACCAGGTTCGCACCGGAAACGACCTCACCAGAACCTCGGCATCGAAATACGAGCCGTCCACGAAGGCGTGGTCAATACGGTATTGGTTGGGCTTCGCGGACTCGTGGGTCGGCTCTACCGCGAGGACAGCGCCCACAAGGTGCGCAGAGGTCTGGCCGGCCGTGTCGGCCAGGGTCTTTCGGCCAGGGTCTTAATGCAGGTGGAAGCGCTTATGGCTATGTTCCTGTCCTCGGCGATAAGGGCAAGCGGGTCATTGTCGAAGCTGAAGCCGAAATCGTCCGGCGTATCTTCGATGAATACGTTGCTGGGCGGACACCGCGTGAAATTGCACACGATCTGAACCATGAAGGCGTGTTGCCGCCACGCGGTCGCTCATGGAATGCCTCCACCATCAACGGCAACATGCAGCGCGGCACAGGCATCATTCAGAACGAACTCTACACGGGGCGCCTCGTCTGGAATAAAGTCAGGATGGTCAAAGACCCTGATACCGGCAAGCGACTGTCCCGTCCGAACCCCAAGAACGACTGGCAGACCGCGGACGTGCGCAGGGGCAGCGCTGCGCTCTCCCTTTCAACCCATAACTTGCCTTTGGCAATTCGAAGGGCTTTCGGTCAAACATGGGCCGTCGGACCGCTTCGCGCCAAAAGCAGTCGATCGGCGATTTCTGGTTTGACCGGGCGCGTGACCGACGCGGTCTTCTGCCGAAAACCCGGCTGCATGCGAATGGAGGGGGCCCTTGCGCGACCAGGCGGCAAGAGTGACAGCAGTTCGCTCAATCAGCCAGTTCGATGAGGACAGGCTGATGATCCGAGGCGTCCGTCCCCTCGCGGTTCACCCGACAAGCGGCTCCGGCCCGTCGCCGATATATTGTTTACGATGAGCTCGATTTGTGCGATTGGAGTCGTCTTTCATTAGGCGGAAACGCGGGAAACGTGTGCGGCGTTGCTTTCGCTTGGAAGCAACCATAAAGCGAAATTGGCCGCTTCCTACTGCAAAGAGAAGTCCAATCCTCAGTCGGAATTATTTGCTGATAGCTGAGCGATTGCGGCTACGGGGCCGCCGCCAGGCGGCCCCTGATGCTCGGCCCCGCCAGAAACATAGACGGCGCCGGTTCCCGACAAGCCGCTGATCAATCCGCCGACAGCAGCTCGGGCGTGTCGGGTAGAGCTGATGTCCGTATCCTCGAGCATGGTGTGACGAAATCCGCGGACGCTGCCGTTTGGCGAGGCTTCCGCCTTGGCGAAGATGTTTACAAGTTGGCGGCCCGCTATCTGTGCGGAGCCGTCTTCAACGCGCAGTCCAACGCTTTTCAACGCACTGATCACTGCTATGGAATCAATGGCGTCGCGCATCACGGCGTGTCCGATCTCGAACGGGGCAGCCGACGTTGTCGTGTTGCCCAGGACAATGACGACATTATGCATCAGCTCGATGCCGGCCGACGTGGACGCCACCGACGAAAACAGATCGAACCTGCGAAGAACGACCTCATCGTCAATCTCGCCCTCGATCTCGCCAAGGGCGACCGCTACTCCCAGCGCCGATGCACCACGCGAATACGCCATCGAACCGTATGCGCTGTTTGTAACGGTCTTATTCCCGCGGGCAGCCGCCACCTCGACGCGGTCGCTGGTCAAAAGCGGACACTTGATCTGCACAAAATGGACGTCCTGCGGATCGACGATGGCGGCATCAGCCATGGCGGCCGCTACCGCCTTTGCCGTTTCCCTGATCTGTGCGCCACGCCCGAGTTCCTCGGGCAGAAAATCCCGCGTGTGCGCCATCCCGATGCTGAGGCGTTTCCCGGAAATGCCGTGGGACCCGCGATCAGCGACGTCGTCACGCGTGAAGACGGTGATATGCGGGCTAAGCACGCCTTCCGTACCACCCGACATCACGAAGGCGATCCGCTGTTCCACACGGTGCGGAGGCAGATCGACATAAGGCGCGAGGGCGGCGCATAGCGCGGAAACGGCGTATTCCCGCGTGAAATCGTTGACACCGCCATTGCCCTCGGTTTTGCCCAGTATCGCGAGGATCGACTTTGGATCGATCTTGCGGGACTCGATCAGGCTCAGCAGGCCTGAGACATCACCGGGGCCTTTGGTGGCAATGCGAACGACGTTGACCGATGTTGTGCGCATGCTCTTCCCCTCAGATATCTTCAGGCTGACGAAAAGATATGGCAAGCCATTCCCGGCGCTTCCGGGCGCGGAAACATTTTTGATCGCATCAAGGTGGGTTTGGTGAATGAGCCGTTTTTGAACATCGCCTCAATCACTTAAGCCGGGGAGTAAAGCCGCAGAAGTTGGGTAATCGGAGCAACTCGCCGCCGATTTGGGTCGGAGCAGCGCAACCGACTTCATCGAACAGCGGGGATTGCCCACTTTTTGTCTCGTCTGTCGCAATTTTTGGCACATCTGTTGCATTCAATTCCGGATAGCGTTCCGGGTGCCAAGGTCGCCCGGGGTCCTCGGTAAGACAATGCGGATGGTGCGGATGACGACGGCGGCGGCGCTCGAACTGGTGCAATTGACGAAGAAGTACGGCGTCGTCACCGCCGTTGACGCCATCAACCTCAAGATTCCCGCCGGCTCCTATTGTTGCCTGCTTGGACCGTCCGGCTGCGGCAAGACATCCACATTGCGCATGGTGGCCGGCCATGAATCGGCGACTTCAGGCGACATCCTTGTCGGGCCGAAGAATGTGACGGACCTGCCGCCTGCCGATCGAAACACGGCGATGATGTTCCAATCTTACGCCCTGTTCCCGCATCTTTCCGTTATCGACAACGTTGCCTTTGCCTTGAAGATGAAAGGCGTTGCCAAGGCGGAGCGCCATGCTGAAGCCAAAAAGTTGCTGGAACTCGTCGATATGCAGGCTTATGCGGCGAGGCTGCCGGGGCAGCTTTCCGGGGGGCAGCAGCAACGTGTGGCTCTCGCCCGGGCACTGATTACCTCTCCTCAAATCCTGCTGCTGGACGAGCCGCTTTCGGCGCTTGATCCATTTTTGCGGTTGCGAATGCGGGCCGAACTGAAAAAGCTGCAACGGGAGCTGGGGATTTCCTTCATTCATGTCACGCACGGACAGGATGAGGCGATGGCGCTGGCCGATATCGTGATTCTGATGAATGGTGGCCGGATCGAGCAGCAGGGTTCTCCGCGTGAAATCTTCAACCACCCGCGGACAGAATTCGCGGCGAAATTCATTGGCGGCCACAATGTCATTGCCTTGGGCGACGAGACCTTCGCCGTTCGGGTCGATCGGCTGATGCTGAAAAGACCGGACGAAGCCGTCACTGGTCCATCGATCGCAGGCACCGTCAGTGAGATCGAATACCAGGGAACCTATCTCCGCGTCGCAATCGCCATCAAGGGCGCAACCGACGTCTCTGCGCAACTCACGGAAAACCAATTCGACGCAGCCAACTACCGTGTCGGCGAGCGCGTTCTCGCCACATGGGAGAAGGCGCAGGCAAGTCCATTGAACCGCAGTTCTGTAACCGTCCCGTCACCTGAAAGGGTGGCTCGACATTTTGGAGATGACCATGACCAATCGTTGGAAATTCAATAGTAGCGTCAGCCGTCGCGCAGTGCTGAAGGGCGCGGCCGGAGCGGTCGGCCTTGCAGCAGGCTCCAGCGGAATAACCGGATTTCCTTATGTCCATTCGGCCGAGCCGAAAGTCCTGCGTTATCTCGGGACGGCGGTGAACGAAGGCGACGAAATATCGAAAAAATGTCTGGAAGATACCGGGATCAAGATTGAATACATCACGGCAACAACCGACGACGTGACTAAACGTGTGATCACCCAGCCTAATTCATTTGATGTGCTCGATACGGAATATTTCTCGCTGAAGAAGCTGGTGCCGTCGGGCAATATTTTTGCGCTCGACGCCAGGAAGATCAAGGAATTCGACAACATCACCCCCGTCTTCACCAAGGGTCAGTTGCCGAACGGCAAGAAAATCGGCGATCAAGGCACCGCGCCATGGAAGGTGCTTTATCTCGAGGGCGCGAACTCCAAGAAGTTTTCGACAACGCCAACCGAATTCGTGACGCTGATCCCAACGGTTTACAATGCCGATACGCTCGGCATCCGGCCCGATCTGATCAAGCGGCCAATTGCGTCGTGGACCGAACTGCTCAATCCCGAATTCCGGGGCAAGGCCTCGATCCTCAACATTCCGTCGATCGGCATCATGGACGCCGCGATGGTGGTCGAAGCCAGCGGCCAATACAAATATACCGACAAGGGCAACATGACGAAGGCCGAGATTGATCTCACCATGAAGATCATGACGGAAGCCAAGAAAGCCGGCCAGTTCCGCGCGTTCTGGAAGGATTTCAACGAGTCCGTCAACCTGATGGCATCCGGCGAAACCGTCATCCAGTCGATGTGGTCCCCCGCGGTTACCAAGGTGCGCTCCATGGGAATTGCATGCACATTCCAGCCGCTCAAGGAAGGCTATCGCTCGTGGGCGTCGGGGTTCTGCGTGTCGAAGGCGGTTTCAGGACCGAAACTCGACTGGGCCTATGAATTCGTAAACTGGTATCTCTCGGGCTGGGCTGGCGCTTATCTCAATCGCCAGGGCTATTATTCCGCCGTCCTTTCCACCGCCAAGGCCAACATGACCCCTGACGAATGGGGCTATTGGATGGAAGGCAAGGCAGCTGTCGGCGATATCAAGGCGCCGGACGGCACCATCCTGGAGAAAGCCGGCGCCAAGCGTGACGGCGGCTCCTATGACGACCGCATGGGCGCCGTCGCCTGCTGGAACGCCGTCATGGACGAGAACGACTACATGGTACGCAAATGGAATGAATTCATCGCGGCTTGACGCCACTTCGGGACTTGCCGGGCTAATAAAGCGCCCGGCAAGTCCTTCTCCGCTATGACCGCGATCGGCCTTTCAATGATGCAAGACCGCAAATCCTTGGTCGCGTGGCTCCAGGCCGCGCCGATGATGCTCATTTTCACGATCTTTTTTCTCTTGCCGTTGCTTTTTGTGACGATCGTCAGCGCGTGGGACTACAACGAATATGAAATGATCCCGGCCTTCAGCCTGCGTGGCTACAGCGACACGTTCGAAGGATGCATCGCCGATCTGCCCAGTCTGTGCACGATCCTGAAAACCTATCTGAAGACCCTGAAATTGTGCCTGCTGACATGGGTCCTGACCCTTCTGATCGGCTTTACGATCGCCTATTTTCTGGCGTTCCACGTCCGATCCAAAACCTGGCAGATCGTGCTGACTTTGCTTTGCACCATTCCGTTCTGGACCTCGAATGTGATCCGCATGATCGCGTGGATTCCGCTTCTTGGCCGGAACGGGCTGGTGAACAAGGGCCTCCAGGGCATGGGGTTGACCCAGCAGCCGCTGGAGTGGCTGCTGTTCTCCGAGTTTTCCGTCGTGCTTGCCCTCGTTCACCTCTTCACTTTCTTCATGGTGGTGCCGATCTTCAACTCGATGATCCGCATCGACAAGAGGTTGATCGAAGCCGCCTATGATGCCGGAGCCACCGGGCGGCAGACCCTGGTGAACATCATCATTCCTCTGGCAAAACCCGGAATTGTCATTGGCTCGATCTTCGTGATCACCATCGTGATGGGTGATTTTGTCACGATAGGCGTGATGGGCGGCCAACAGATTGCATCTGCGGGAAAGATCATCGAGGCTCGCCTGAATGCGTTGCAATTCCCGGCGGCCGCAGCCGATGCGGTCATCCTGCTTGGCATCACGATCCTGATTATTTTGGCGCTGACGCGGGTCGTCGATATCCGCAAGGAACTTTGAGATGGGCGAGAAGCGGCCGCGATCCTTTTATGTTCTGGCTGCGTTTTTCACCGCCTACGTCCTGTTTCTCTATGGGCCGATGTTCGCGATCTACATCCTCTCGTTTCAGGGGCCTGATGGCGGGCTGACGTTTCCCATGAATGGTGTTTCCCTTGTGTGGTTCGGCAAGGTTTTCTCCGGCACCGGCATTGTAGACATTGGCGCGGCTTTCAATCGGTCGCTCAAGCTCGGTCTGGTCGTCATGGTATTTACGGTAGTTCTCTCGGTTTCGGCTGGCCTGGCCTTCCGCAGATCGTTCCGCGGCGCGACGATCCTGTTTTATGTTGCCATCGCAAGCCTGATCATGCCGTCGATCATTACGTCGCTGGGCATCGCGCTGGAATTCCGGCTACTTGACGATTTCATCATCAAAAGTGGTGCTGAGGGTTGGACAACGGCGATGGGGCTTTTTACTTCGGGCCTTGGCGCTCATCTGACCTGGACGCTGCCTTTTGGCCTCTTGATCATGTTTGCGATTTTCAACAGATTCGATGGCCGGCTTGAAGAGGCCGCGCGCGATCTTGGCGCAACGCCGTGGCAGACATTTCGGCATGTTGTGCTGCCGATTATTTTGCCGTCTGTCGTAGGTATTGGTCTGTTTGGATTTACCTTGTCCTGGGACGAACTCGCACGCTCCAGCCAGACCATCGGCTCTGTCAATACGTTGCCGCTTGATTTGCAAGGCCTGACGACAACCGTGACGAAGCCGGACATTTATGCGCTTGGAACATTGACGAGTGCCGTATCCTTTCTCGTCATTTTCCTGGCGCTGGTCGTCATTCTTGTGCTCCAGGCGCGACAACGGCGTCACGGGTCGGACGCCGGCAAGGGAATGGTGTAGAACCAGCCTCATGCGCATTCTGATCGTCAACCCGAACACCACCGCCGCCATGACGGTGAAGATCGGCCGGGCCGGCCGCGCTGCCGCGGCCGCGGGAACTGAGATTATCGCCGTCAATCCGGCGGATGGGCCGGTTTCCATCGAAGGCTATTATGACGAGGCGTTTTCGGTGCCAGGGCTGCTGGCCGAAATCGCCAAAGGCGACGCGACAGGGGTTTCCGCCCACATCATTGCCTGTTTCGATGACACTGGCCTCGAGGCGGCGCGCTGCGTCTCGCAGGCTCCCGTCATCGGTATCGGCGAGGCGGCGTTTCATTTGGCCTCGATGCTCGGCCATCGGTTCACGGTCGTGACCACGCTCTCCCGCTCGATCGCGGCCATCGAGAACAACCTGTTGAAATACGGGCTGGCCAGCCGGTGCGCCAGGGTGCGCGCGTGCGAAGTCCCCGTTCTGTCACTCGATGATCCCGCGTCAAATGCAACCGCGCAGATCAGTGCGGAAATCGAACTATCGAAGCAGGAGGACCACGCCGAAGTGATCGTACTCGGCTGTGCCGGCATGGCCGATTTGGCCGCGCGGCTTTCGGAAAGCCACGGGCTGCCCGTGATCGACGGGGTCGCGAGCGCGGTCAAGCTGGCGGAAGCTTTCGGCGCGTTGGGCCTCAAGACGTCAAAGATTGGGGCCTATGCGCCGCCGCGACCAAAACCCTATCTCGGATCTTTTGCACCGTTCGAACCCCGTTAGAATCCCTTCTGGGCGCTGCGCGGCGGCAGCCGGTCAGATCAGGCTCGATTTGCCGCGACTGAGGATTTCGCCGGCGCCCTTGGCCCCGACGATCTTCCATTGTCTGCAACGACCTGCCCTCGGGCAATCGTCATCACCGGCCAGCATGTTACTTCAAACCCTTCCCGCGGCGTATAGTCAGAACCGTGGTGTAGATCGGATTGCCGGATCGTTTTCTTTAGCTTGTGATCCCACAGGACGATGTCGGCCGCCAAGCACGCATCGGCTCGGCGATGTTCTTCAATGACTGCGGACCCATATCATCGAACGCCAGCTCGGTTTTGCCGCGGATTTGACGTTGCGCGTCATCTGAAACGCAGATGCCGCCCGGCTCGGCGATCCCTTCGAGTCGGGCCGCAATATTGAGGCCGTCGCCGAAAATATCGTTGTCATCGATGATGATGCCGCCGACGTGAATGCCGATGCGAAATTCGATGCGCTTGTCCTGCGGCACATCGATGTTTTGCGTTGCCATGGCGCGCTGGACTTCAGCGGCACCTGTGTGTACCGAAAACCTTAAATCCGACCATAGTGGTGATGAAGTCCGCCCAGGATGGCGCGTGAACTAATGACACCGGTGCGCTGTACCGAGCGAGAGACTGGTGCATCCTTGTTCAAAGACCGATGCGTTCCGACACAGTTGTAGTAATGGGCGTAAGATTTCAGAATCCGACGCAGATGCACCTCGCCCTGGACAATCATATGATCGACGCACTCGCGCCGGATCGATCCGATCAGCCGTTCGGCAAAGCCATTCTGCCAAGGCGAGGCTGGCGCGGTAGGCTTGTCCCGGATGCCCATGGCGCGAAGTCGGCGTGTGACAACGCTCCCATAGATCCGATCCCGATCGCGGATGAGGTAGCGCGGAACCTCATCCCAAGGAAATGCCTGCGTGATTTCACGTGCAACCCATTCTGCCGTCGGATTTGCTGTGACGTTGATCCAGACGAGGTCTCTGCGATCCAGCCGCACGATGATGAAGGCATAAAGCAGGTCGAAACCGATCGTTGGAACCACGAACAGGTCCATGGCGGCAATGTCCGGCGCGTGGTTGCGCAAGAAGGTTCGCCATCCCTGGCTGGACGGCCCCGTCGTTTGACCATGTACTTGGCGACGCTCGACTGCGCGATCTCAAGCCCGAGCTTGAGCAGTTCGCCGTGGATGCGTGGCGCGCCCCAAAGCGGATTTTCGACGCTCATCCGCCGGATCAACACGCGCATCTCCGTGTCGATCTGCGGTCGCCCTCCCCGTGGGCGCGACTTCCAACGCCAGTAGCAGCGAAAG